>Ga0116151_10002578_pt1 | contig 16627 bp, 12 predicted proteins | sample AD_UKC117_MetaG_FD_89893 | JGI IMG/M metagenome (GOLD analysis project Ga0116151, IMG submission 89893) | Active sludge microbial communities of municipal wastewater-treating anaerobic digesters from Hong Kong - AD_UKC117_MetaG | ecosystem: Engineered > Bioreactor > Anaerobic > Digestate...
CTTAGTCGTCGTGCAGGGGGCGGATATCGGACCCAACCTGTCGAGCTACGAAGTGCTTCAGGAGGAAAGCGCCTGGCTGGCCGGGGCGGCGGCGGGGCTCCTGACGGAAACGGGAACGGTCGGTCACATTTCCGGAATTCGGGTGACGCCCGGACTGAAGGGCCGCGGCGGCTTCTACCACGGATTGATGCATACCAATCCCGATGCCCAGTTCCTGACCACCTTCGCCGGCGATCAGGACGACAACGAGTTGTCCTACCGCGTGGCCTCGGATGAGATCGACCAGGGCGCCGACATCATCTTCACCATGTTGAACGCAGGGCGCACCGGCGCCATCGACGCGATGCGCGAGCACGGCGTGCATCAGATCGGCAATGTGCGCGATTGGTATCCCGATCATCCCGACGTCTTCGTTGCCTCGGCGATCGCCAATGTAAGTGTCGCCGGGCTGATAGCTGCCCGCGACCTTTCGGAAGGTCGTTGGGAGGGCGGCCAGATCGTGAAGATCGGCCTCGAAAACCCCGATGCGGTCTCGCTGGCATTGTCTCCGGACGTCCCGGAAGAGGTCCGCTCCAAGATCGACGGGCTGCGTCAGGACATCGTCGACGGGAAGATCGAGGTCTCGACCGACTACGACGGCCCGGAACTGACCTATTGATCGCATGACGGCGAGGCCGCCCATGCGGCCTCGCCCATACAGAAGAGGGCATCGCCACAACTGCGCCCCGGGGCGCAAGGCCGCTTGGCAAGGGTGGGCGGGCTTGTACCGGTGCGCCTTGCTCGGCGCCCTGTCAGCCGGGGACCATCCCCTTGAGCTCGTAGATCAGCGCCAGCGCCTCGCGCGGGCTCATCTCGTCGGGCAGCACGGTCTTCAGCCGCGCCTCGACCTCCGAGGGCGCGGTTTTAGGGGCCGGCGCGGCACTGGCGGCACTGAAGAGCGGCAGGTCGTCCACCAGCGCCCTGGCCTTGCCGCCGCCCTCGCGCTCGCCGGCTTCCAGCGCGTCGAGCACGACATGGGCGCGCGCGACCACCGCGGCCGGAAGCCCGGCGAGCCGCGCAACCTGCACGCCGTAGGACCGGTCGGCCGCGCCCTCCCGCACCTCGTGCAGGAAGATCACCTCGCCCTCCCATTCCCGCACCGCCACGGTCGCGTTGCGCAGCCCGGGCAACTTTTCGGCGAGCGCCGTCAACTCGTGGTAGTGGGTGGCAAAGAGCGCCCGGCAGCGATTGATGTCATGCAGGCTCTCCAGCACCGCCCAGGCGATGGAGAGCCCGTCATAGGTAGCGGTGCCCCGCCCGATCTCGTCGAGGATCACCAGCGCGCGCTCGCCGGCCTGGTTCAGGATCGCGGCGGTCTCCACCATCTCGACCATGAAGGTCGACCGGCCGCGCGCGAGGTCGTCCGCGGCGCCGACCCGGCTGAAGAGCGCATCCACCACGCCGATCCGCGCCGAGGCGGCCGGCACGTAGGACCCCATCTGGGCCAGGAGCGCGATCAGCGCGTTCTGCCGCAGGAAGGTCGACTTGCCCGCCATGTTCGGCCCGGTGATCAGCCAGAGCGGCCGCGCGCCCTCGCCATCCGCGCCGAGGTCGCAGTCATTGGCGACGAAGCCCTCGCCGCTGCGGCGCAGCGCCGCCTCCACCACCGGGTGCCGGCCGCCGGTGATCTCGAAGGCCCGGTCCGCCACGATCTCCGGCGCCGTCCAGTCGCCCGACCGTGCGAGATGCGCCAAGGCCGCGGCGAGGTCGATCTCGGCGATCGCCTTGGCCGCCGCCGCGATCGGCCCTGCCCGCTCGATCACCACCGCCGCGAGAGACGCGAAGACCGCCTTCTCGATCTCCAGCGCCCGGCCGCCGGCATTGAGGATCTTGGTCTCGATCTCCGCCAGCGCCAGCGTCGTGAAGCGCAGGGCGCCGACATTGGTCTGGCGGTGAACGAAAAGCTCCGAGAGCGGCGGCTTCAGCATCTTCTCGGCATGGGTCGCGGGGGTCTCCACGAAATAGCCGAGCACGTTGTTGTGGCGGATCTTCAGCGATGCGATGCCGCTCTCGCGCACGTAGTCCGCCTGCAGCGAGCCGATCACGCCGCGGCCCTCGTCGCGCAGCCGCCGGGTCTCGTCGAGCTCGGGGTCGTGGCCAGAGGCGACGAAGCCGCCGTCGCGGGCCAGCTGCGGAGGATCGGCCACGAGCGCCGTGTCGAGGAGATCGACCATCGCCCCGTGCCCTTCGAGCGCATCCCGCGCGCCCGCCAGCGTGTCGGGCAGCGTGCCCGCGAGCGAATCCCGGATCCGAGCCGCCCCGGCCAGCGCATCGCGGACGGCGGCGAGATCCCGCGGGCCGCCGCGGTCGAGCGCCAGACGCGAGACGGCACGTTCGAGGTCCGGCAATTGCCGCAGGATTTCGCGAACCGCCCGCAGGATTTCGGGCGCCTCGACGAAATGCCGCACGGCGGCCTGGCGCTCCAGGATCGTGCGGCGATCCGCGGAGGGCGCGTTCAGCCGGGTCTCGAGCAGCCGTGCGCCGGCACCGGTCGCGGTGTGGTCGATCGTCGCGAGGAGCGAGCCTTCGCGGCCGCCCGAGAGGCTGCGCGTGAGCTCCAGGTTGCGCCGCGTGGCCGCGTCGATCGCCATCAGGCTGCCCGTCGCCTCACGGAGCGGCGGCCGGAGCAGGGGCAGCCGGCCCTTCTGCGTGAGCTCGAGGTAGTGGACGATCGCCCCCAGCGCGCCGGCTTCGGCCCGGCTGAAGGTTCCGAAGCCGTCGAGGCCCTTCGCGCCGAAGATCGCGGCGACCCGGGCATCGGCGGCGGTGGAATCGAAGCTCGCCGGGGCCAGCGGCGTCGCGGTGGCGCCGGCCTCGGCGATCAGGCCGCGCAGCTCGGCCTCCTGGCTCTCGGCGACCAGCACCTCGCGCGGGGCGAGCCGCGCCAGCATCGGCCCGAGCCCGGCGCGGGTGCAGGGCGTGACCGTGAGGTCGCCGGTGGAGACGTCGGTCCAGGCGAGGGCGCCCTCGCCGCGCACCTCGGCATAGGCGGTGAGATAATTGTGGCGTCGGGCTTCGAGCAGGCTTTCCTCGGTCAGCGTGCCCGCGGTCACCAGACGGACCACCGCGCGGGCCACCACGGATTTCGCGCCGCGTTTCTTTGCCGCCGCCGGATCCTCCATCTGCTCGCAGACCGCGACCCGGAAGCCCTTGCGGATCAGGGTCAGGAGATAGCCCTCGGCGGCATGGACCGGCACGCCGCACATGGGGATGTCCTGGCCGAGATGCTGGCCGCGCTTGGTCAGGGCGATGTCGAGCGCCGCCGCCGCGGCCTCGGCGTCGGCGAAGAACATCTCGTAGAAATCGCCCATGCGATAGAAGAGCAGCGCATCGGCATGCTGCGCCTTGATCTCGTGGTATTGCGCCATCATCGGCGACATGGAGGAGGTATCGTTCACGCAGCCCGTCCCGGTTCCGTCGGGTCGCTTATACAGGCTCGCCTTGCGGTGCCAATGCCGACGCGCGAAGCGTCCCCATGGGGACGCTTGTCAAGTATCTGGAATCACACGATTAAAGTGTTAACGCGCCGAAATCCGGTCGTCAGCCCTTCATGCCCTCCCAGAATCCCTTCACCCGGGAGAAGAAATCCTGGGTCTCGGGGCTGTTGTTCTTGCCCTCGGCCTCGAACTCGCCGAGGAGCTCGCGCTGCCGCACGCTGAGGTTGACGGGGGTCTCGACCGCGAGCTCGATGTAGAGGTCGCCCGCCACCGCGCCGCGCAGCGCCGGCATGCCCTTGCCGCGCAGGCGCAACTGCTTGCCGGACTGGACGCCTGCGGGCACCTTCACCCGCGTCCGGCCGCCGTCGAGCGTCGGGGCCTCGATCTCGCCGCCGAGTGCGGCCGTGATCATGCTCACCGGGATGCGGCAATAGAGGTTCTGGTTGTCGCGCTCGAAGATCGGATGCGCCTCGACCTCGATGAAGATGTAGAGATCGCCCGAGGGTCCGCCGCGCAGCCCAGCCTCGCCTTCGCCGGCGAGCCGGATCCGCGTGCCGGTCTCCACGCCCGCGGGGATGTTGACGTTGAGGGTGCGATCCTTGCGCACGCGGCCGGCGCCGGCGCAGGACTTGCAGGGATTCTTGATGATCTGGCCGCGGCCGGAGCAGGTCGGGCAGGTCCGCTCCACGGTGAAGAAGCCCTGCTGCGCGCGCACCTTGCCCTGGCCCGAGCAGGTCGGGCAGGTCGCGGGTTCCGCGCCGCCTTCCGAGCCGGTGCCGTTGCAGACCTCGCAGGCGGTGCTGCCGGGCACGCTGATCGTGGCCTGCTTGCCGCGATAGGCCTCTTCGAGGTTGAGCCGGAGGTTGTAGCGCAGATCCGAGCCGCGTGCGGCGCGCTGGCCGCGGGCACTGCCGCGCCCGCCGCCCATGAAATCGCCGAAGAGGTCGTCGAAGACGTCCGAGAAGGCGCTGGCGAAATCCGCATTGGCGCCCGGCCCGCCGCGGAAGCCCGCGCTCGCCCCGCCGCCGTTCTCGAAGGCGGAATGGCCGAAGCGGTCGTAGGCGGCCTTCTTCTGCGAGTCCTTCAGGACGTCATAGGCCTCGTTGATCTCCTTGAACTGCGTCTCCGAGTTCGGATTGGAGCGGTTGCGGTCGGGATGGTGGTCCATCGCCTTGCGCCGGAAGGCCTTCTTGATGTCCGCATCAGAGGCGCCCTTCGACACGCCCAGAACGTCGTAATAGTCGCGCTTCGCCATCAGGGCCGAATTCCTTCAAACGACAGATGGCCCCCTCGCGTGCCGAGGGGGCCATCCTGCCGGTCCATGCGGATCAGGACTTCTTGTTGTCGTCCCCGCCGAGATCCTCGAAATCGGCATCCACGATATCGTCCTCGGGGCCGCCCGACGCGGTGTTCTCGGGCTCGGCGGCGGCGCTTTCCTCGGCCTGCTGGGCCTTGTAGATCGCCTCGCCGAGCTTCATCGCCGCCTCGGTGAGATCCTGGCTGCGGGCGCGGATCTTCTCGGCATCCTCGCCTTCCATCGCTTCCTTGAGGTTCTTGATCGACATCTCGATCACCTCGATGGTCGTCGCATCGACCTTGTCGCCGTGCTCCTTGACCGATTTCTCGGTGCCGTGGATCAGGCTCTCGGCCTGGTTCTTGGCCTCCACCAGCTCGCGCCGCGCCTTGTCGGATTCGGCGTTCTCCTCGGCTTCCTTGACCATCTTCTCGATGTCGGCGTCCGAGAGCCCGCCCGAGGCCTGGATGGTGATCTTCTGTTCCTTGTTGGTGCCCTTGTCCTTGGCGCTGACGGAGACGATGCCGTTGGCGTCGATGTCGAAGGTCACCTCGATCTGTGGCATGCCGCGGGGCGCCGGCGGGATCTGCTCGAGATTGAACTGGCCGAGCAGCTTGTTGTCGGCCGCCATCTCGCGCTCGCCCTGGAAGACCCGGATCGTCACCGCGTTCTGGTTGTCCTCCGCGGTGGAGAAGATCTGGCTCTTCTTGGTCGGGATGGTGGTGTTGCGGTCGATCAGGCGGGTAAAGACGCCGCCGAGGGTCTCGATGCCGAGCGAGAGCGGCGTCACGTCAAGCAGGACCACGTCCTTCACGTCGCCCTGGAGCACGCCGGCCTGGATCGCGGCGCCCATGGCGACGACCTCGTCCGGGTTCACGCCCTTGTGCGGCTCCTTGCCGAAGAACTTCGTCACTTCCTCGATGACCTTGGGCATGCGGGTCATGCCGCCGACCAGCACCACCTCGTCGATGTCGCCCTTGGCGATGCCCGCATCCTTCAGCGCCGCCTGGCAGGGCTTCATCGAGCGCGTGATCAGGTCGCCCACGAGGCTTTCGAGCTTGGCGCGGGTCAGCTTCAGCACGAGGTGCAGCGGCTGATGCGTCTTGGGGTCCATCGAGATGAACGGCTGGTTGATCTCGGTCTGGGACGAGGAGGAGAGCTCGATCTTGGCCTTCTCGGCGGCTTCCTTGAGCCGCTGCAGCGCCATCTTGTCCTTGGTCAGGTCGACGCCGTTCTCCTTCTTGAACTCGTCGGCCAGGTACTGGACGACGCGCATGTCGAAGTCCTCGCCGCCGAGGAAGGTGTCGCCGTTGGTCGACTTCACCTCGAAGAGGCCGTCGTCGATCTCCAGGATCGAGATGTCGAAGGTGCCGCCGCCGAGGTCATAGACCGCGATGGTCTTGGTGCCCGACTTGTCGAGCCCGTAGGCCAGCGCCGCCGCCGTCGGCTCGTTGATGATGCGCAGCACCTCGAGGCCGGCGATCTTGCCGGCATCCTTGGTGGCCTGGCGCTGGGCGTCGTTGAAATAGGCCGGGACGGTGATGACGGCCTGGTTCACGTTCTCGCCGAGATAGCTCTCGGCCGTTTCCTTCATCTTCTGCAGGACGAAGGCGGAAATCTGGCTGGGGGAATATTTCTCGCCCTTGACCTCGACCCAGGCGTCGCCGTTCGGCCCGGAGATGATCTTGTAGGGCACCATGTCCTTGTCCTTGGCGGTGACCGGATCGTCGTACCGCCGACCGATGAGGCGCTTGATGGCGAAGAGGGTGTTCTCCGAATTGGTCACGGCCTGGCGTTTCGCCGACTGGCCGACGAGGCGCTCGTCGTCGGTGAAGGCCACGATCGAGGGCGTGGTGCGCGCCCCTTCGGAATTCTCGATGACGCGGGCCTGGCTGCCATCCATGATGGCGACGCAGGAGTTGGTGGTGCCGAGGTCGATACCGATGACTTTGGGCATATACGTTCCTTTCGAGCGGCGATCTGGCGGGGCGAGTCCAAGGCTGGCCCTTGCCCTGCATCCCATGCCGGGTTTCACGTGATCGTGTGGCCGGCGCTTCGGATGGCTATATAGGTTTCGCGTTTTGGTGCTGCAAGCGCTCCCCGGCGGCGGGGACGGTGTTTTCCTTGGGGTTTCAGGGCGGGTGTTCGAGATCGGCGGCTTTGAGATTCACAAGGCCCGGCTGGACCGGCCGGCCCAGCTTCGCATGGTGGAGGAGTTGCGGGAGGTGGTCCGCGCCGCGCCGCTCTTCGCGCCCGTGACGCCCTGGGGCAAGCCGATGAGCGTGCGGATGACCTCGGCCGGCCGCTACGGCTGGGTGAGCGACCGCGGCGGCTACCGCTATGCCGAGCGGCATCCCTCGGGCCTGTCCTGGCCGGCGATCCCGGACTCGGTGATGGCCGTCTGGCGGGATCTGGTCTCGCGCGATCGTGTGCCCGATTGCTGCCTCGTCAACTTCTACGGCGCGAAGGCGCGCATGGGGCTGCATCGCGACGTCGACGAGGCGGATTTCACCTGGCCGGTGCTCTCGATCAGCCTCGGCGACACCGCGGTCTTCCGCATCGGCGGCCTCGATCGCGGCGATCCCACGACCTCGACGGCGCTCGAGAGCGGCGATGTGGTGGTGATGGGGGGAGCCGTCCGCCGCGCCTATCACGGCGTGGACCGCATCCGTTTCGGCAGCTCGTCGCTGCTGGGTGAGGGCGGGCGCATCAACCTCACGCTGCGGGTGGTGGATTGAGGCGTCGCACGGGCACTACGGCGTCCCCGCATCCGGCAGGGCGCGTTTCTTGCCGTCGAGGTCGACGGCCACGAAGACGAAACGGGCCTCGGTGACCTTCCGGTGCTCGCCGCTGGGCTGCCGGTGGACCCAGACCTCGACGCCGATGGCCATCGAGGTCGTGCCTTCGCGCAGCATCTGCGCATGGATCGATACCACGTCGCCCACATGCACCGGCCGGTGGAAGGTCATGCCCTCGACCGCGACGGTCGCCACCCGCCCGCGGGCGCGGCCGCGCGCCAGCACCGAGCTTCCCAGGTCCATCTGGGACATGATCCAGCCGCCGAAGATGTCGCCGTTGGCGTTGGTGTCGGCGGGCATGGCTATGGTCTGCAGGGTCAGTTCCCCCTGCGGCAGCGGGTGGTTCATGCTCGCGATCTTCCCGTCTTTCGGCGCCTCGATACGAAGCGGGATGTTTACAAGATGCCGGAGGCAGGTCCATAGAAACGCGCCCCGAAAGCAATCGAAAGCCCGCCATGGATCACGCCAGACTAGCCGCCACCTTCCGGAAACTGGCGCTGGATGCAGGCCGCGAGATCATGGAGGTCTACGGCCGGCCGGATTTCGATGTCGCCGCCAAGGCGGATGCCTCGCCGGTCACGGAGGCGGATCTGCGCGCCGACCGGGTGATCTGCGAGGGGCTCGGGGCGGCGTTTCCGGAGATCCCGGTGGTGACCGAGGAGCAACAGGCGAGCCACGGCATCGCCGCGGATGTCTTCATCCTGGTCGACCCGCTCGACGGCACCAAGGAATTCGTGCAGCGGCGGGGCGACTTCACCGTCAACATCGCGCTGATCGAGCATGGCGTCGCCACGCGGGGCGTCGTCTATGCGCCGGCCAAGGCGCGGCTCTTCTACACCGATGCGCAGGGGCAGGCGGTGGAGGAGGCCGGGCCGCATGACGTCGGGCGGATCGGCGCCGTGACGCCGCTGCATGTCTCGGAGCCCGATCCCGAGGCGCTGGTGGTCGTCGCCTCCAAGTCGCACCGGGACCAGGCCACCGACGATTACATCGCGCTCTACCAAGTGGCGGATTTCCGGTCGGCCGGATCGTCGCTCAAGTTCTGCCTCGTGGCCGCCGGCGAGGCCGATCTCTATCCCCGGCTCGGCCGCACCATGGAATGGGACACCGCCGCCGGCCATGCGGTGCTGTCCGGCGCCGGGGGAAGGGTGGTGCGCTTCGACGGTCACGCGCCGCTGACCTACGGCAAGGAGGGGTTCGAGAACCCGCATTTCATCGCCTTTGCGCCCGGGCTCACCCTGTTGCGGGCCTGACAAGCCATGTCCGTGCTTCTGGTCATCCCGGCGCGATACGCCTCCACCCGCTTTCCCGGCAAGCCGCTCGTCGATCTGCGCGGCGCCGGCGGCGCGGCGCGGAGCCTGATCCGGCGCAGCTGGGACGCGGCGATGTCCGTCGAAGGCGTGGACCGGGTCGTGGTCGCCACCGACGACGCGCGCATCGCCGATGCCGCGCATGGCTTCGGGGCCGAGGTCGCCATGACGCCGGACAGCTGCCGGAACGGCACCGAGCGCTGCGCGGTGGTGGCGGCAGAGCTCGGCGGCGCGCATGAGATCGTGGTCAATCTGCAGGGGGACGCGCCGCTGACGCCGCCCTGGTTCGTCTCGGCCCTGATCGCCGCGATGCAGGCCGATGCCACGCGTCAGGTGGCGACGCCGGTGCTGCGCTGCGATGCCGGCGCGCTCGCGGGCTTTCTCGAGGACCGCCGGCACGGAAGGGTCGGGGCGACGACCGCGGTCTTCGACCGCGCCGGGCGCGCGCTCTACTTCTCCAAGGAGGTCCTGCCCTATACCGGGCGGCCGCTCGGCGCGGCGGAGACCATCCCGGTCTTTCACCATGTCGGGGTCTATGCCTATCGCCCGGCGGCGCTGGTGGCCTATCCCTCCTGGGATCCGGGCCCGCTGGAGACCTGGGAGGGGCTTGAACAACTGCGATTCATGGAAAACGGCATTCCGGTGCATTGCGTCGAGGTAAGGGCCCGGGGCCAGGCCTTCTGGGAACTGAACAACCCTTCGGACGTTGAGAGGATCGAAGCGATTCTCAGGGAGCTCGGGCGTGACTGAACCGGCGGACCGATGCCACTCCGTTTACGCAGTGATGAATTCTTTTGCCCTCAGGCCCGCCATTTGTGATACCGGAGGCGTGCTGCGCGCAATCCGGGCGGAGTCGCAGGTGTTTTCGGCGTTGATGGGGGTATCATGACGTACCGGGTGACAAAGGCCGTATTTCCCGTCGCAGGTTTCGGCACGCGATTCCTGCCGGCGACGAAGTCCGTTCCCAAGGAAATACTCCCGCTCGTCGACCGTCCGCTGATCCAATATGCGATCGACGAGGCGCGGGCGGCGGGAATCCGGGAGTTCATCTTCGTGACCTCGCGCGGCAAGAGCGCGCTGGAGGATTATTTCGACAGCGCGCCCGAGCTCGAGACCAGCCTTCACGAGGGCAACAAGGGCCATCTCCTCGATCTGCTCAGGCAGACCGACATGGACAGCGGCGCCGTCGCCTATGTCCGGCAGCAGGAACGCCGAGGGCTCGGGCATGCGGTCTGGTGCGCGCGCCGGCTGATCGGCGACGAGCCCTTCGCGGTGATCCTGCCCGACGACGTGATCGATGCCGAGAAGCCCTGCCTGCAGCAGATGGTGGAGGCCTATGCCGAGGTCGGGGGCAACATGGTCGCGACCATGGAGGTGCCGGCGCAGAGCGTCTCTTCCTACGGGATCCTCGACGTGGGCTCGACCTCGATCGGAGCGACGATGCCGGTTCGCGCGATGGTGGAGAAGCCGCGGCCGGAGGAGGCTCCGTCCAACATGGCCGTGATCGGGCGTTATATCCTGTCGCCGGACGTTCTCGACAATCTCGAGGACATGCGGGTGGGCGCGGGCGGCGAGATCCAGCTGACCGACGCCATCTCGGCCGAGATCGCCGCGCGCGGCAATGTCAATGCGTTCCGCTTCCGCGGCCGCCGCTTCGATTGCGGCTCCAAGTCGGGTTTCCTCCAGGCGACGGTGGCCTTCGGCCTGGCGCGCGACGATCTCCGCGACGAGTTCCTCACCTATCTGCGGAGCGTCACCGAGGTCCAGGAGCCGGCGAGCAAGCTGCGCGCCGTCTAGCCTGCGGGTCCGCGGGCGCGGGCCAGCTCGCAGCGACCGCTACCGCAACCGGAGGAGATCGTTTCATACGGTCTGCTGGCGATTGCTTTGAATCGTCGCCAGTGGCGACGGCGCCTTCTCTTCGCGGATCTGGCAGGTGACAAATCCGCGCGCGCCTTCTGCCCCCGGCAGGCGCGACAAGCGCGCCCGCCCAGTCAGGCGCGCGCGGATTACCCAACGGCGGTAAAACTCAACCCCCTTCGACCTCCACGCTCGCGCGCTACAGCCGACGAACCAGCGCGAGGCAGTGCCTCGCCTTTGCCGGTTCGGATCGTCTCCTGGCCGATCGCCGGAGACCTGTGTCAGGCCGCGCTGTCCAGCCGGGCCGCTTCCCAGGCGAGCATGGCGCGCTTCACGCCCAGGCCCCAGTGATAGCCGCCGAGCCCGCCGGCCTTCTGCAGCGCACGGTGGCAGGGGATGAGCCAGCTGATCGGGTTGCGGCCGACCGCCGTCCCGACCGCCCGGACCGCGCGCGGCCGGCCGATCGCCGCGGCGATGTCGGAATAGGTGGTGACATGGCCCGTGGGAACCGTCAGCAGGGCCTCCCAGACCTTGATCTGGAAGGGGGCGCCGATGAGCTGGAGCCGCGTCTCGCCGCCCGTGCCGAAGGCGGCCTCGACCCAGGGACGGATCGCCTCGGGATCCTCCGCGAAGGCGGCTTCGGGCCAGCGTGAGCGCATGTCGGCCATGGCCGCCTCGCGGCCGGTTTCCGCGGCGAAGGCGAGGCCGCAGAGGCCCCGGCTTGTGCCCATCGCCAGCGCCTCGCCGAAGGGGGTGTCGAACCAGCCCCAGGCGATCGCCAGCCCGGCGCCGGCGCGGGCGTATTCGCCGGGGCTCATCGCCTCCCAGCGCAGAAAGAGGTCGTGCAGCCGGCTCGCGCCCGAGAGGCCGGTGGAATGCGCCGCCTCGAGCACGCTATGGCGGTCGGCGAGCAGCTTCCGGGCATGGTCGAGCGTGAGATACTGCTGGTAGCGCTTGGGGCTGACCCCGACCCATTGCGAGAAGACCCGCTGGAAATGCGCCGGGCTGAGGCCGACGCCGGCGGCCACTTCCTCCAGCGAGAGATTCTCCTCGCGGCGTGCGGCGATGGTCTCGATGGCCCGGCCGATCACGCCGTAGTGGTAGGGATCGGAGCGGGCATCCTGCATCTGGGACATCGGTCGGGTCTCCTTTGGCGTGAAGATAGACGAATGCTCCGGCCGGGCCACCCGGATCCTGCGCAAAGCCCGCCGGACCGGCGCCTTGCGCATCCCCGGAACCCGTGCCAAGGGGAGCCATGCCGGCACAGCTCGACTACCCGACGATTTGCGAGATCTTCCGGCGGTTCCAGATGAGCGAACCCGAGCCGCGGGGCGAGCTCGAACACGTGAACGCCTATACCCTGCTCGTCGCCGTGGCGCTCTCGGCGCAGGCGACCGACAAGGGGGTGAACCGGGCGACCGAGGCGCTCTTCAAGCTGGTCGACACGCCCGAGAAGATGCTCGCGCTGGGCGAGGAGGGGCTGATCGGGCATATCCGCACGATCGGACTCTACCGCAACAAGGCGCGCCACGTCATGCGCCTGTCGCAGATGCTCGTCGAGGATTTCGGCGGCGAGGTTCCGTCCTCGCGGGCGGCGCTCCAGAGCCTGCCGGGCGTCGGGCGCAAGACCGCGAACGTGGTCCTGAACACCTGGTGGCGCATTCCGGCGCAGGCGGTCGACACCCATATCTTCCGCGTGGCCAACCGCACCGGCATCGCCCGGGGGCGGGACGTGGCGGCGGTGGAGCGGGCGCTCGAGGACCAGGTGCCGGCCCCCTACCAGCTGCACGCGCATCACTGGCTGATCCTGCACGGCCGCTATGTCTGCAAGGCGCGCAAGCCCGCCTGCGCGGCCTGCCTGATCCGCGATCTCTGTGACTTCGAGGAGAAGACGATTTGAGCAAGCCCGTCCAGGTCATCGGCATCGGCAATGCGATCGTCGATGTCATCGCCTCGATCGAGGAGCGCTTCCTCGACGAGAACGGCGTCGAGAAGGGCATCATGCAGCTGATCGACACCGCGCGCGCGGTCGAGCTCTACGGCCGCATGGGGCCGGCGCGCGAGGTCTCGGGCGGCTCGGCGGCCAATACCATCGCCGGGCTCGCGGCGCTCGGGGCGCGCACGGCCTATGTGGGCAAGGTCAAGGACGACCAACTCGGCGCGATCTTCGCCCATGACCTGCGGGCGCAGGGGGCGGGCTATGCCACGCCGCTCGCGCCGCGCGACCACGCGGCCGAGACCGGGCGCTGCATGGTGCTGGTGACCCCGGACGGCGAGCGGTCGATGAACACCTATCTCGGGGTCTCGGAATTCCTCGCGCCGGAGGATATCGACGAGGCCGAGATGGCGGGGGCGGAATGGATCTTCCTCGAGGGCTACCGCTTCGACGGCCCCGACAGCCAGGCGGCCTTCGGCAAGGCGATCCGCGCCACCAAGTCGAACGGCGGCAAGGTGGCGATCACGCTCTCCGACCCCTTTTGCGTGGAGCGGCACCGGGACGCGTTCCTGACGATGATCCGGGCCGACGTGGACCTCTTGGTGGCCAACGAGCATGAATTGTGCTCGCTCTACCTCACGGAAGATCTGGCGGTCGCGATGGGCCGGGCGGAGGCCGAGGTGCCGGTGACGGCCTGCACCGTCGGGGAGCGGGGGGCGCATGTGCTGGCCGGGGGCGAGCGGGTCCATGCCCCGGCGACCGCGGTGCGGGTGGTGGACGCCACCGGTGCGGGCGATCTCTTCGCTTCGGGCTTCCTGCACGGGCTGACCGGCGGCCGGGACTGGCTGACCTGCGCCCGGATGGGCTGCCTCGCCGCCGGCGAGGTCATCGGCCATATCGGCGCCCGGCCCGAGGCCGACCTGCGGGCGCTCTTCGCCGCGGAAGGGCTGGGCTGAAGCGGGCCCTGGGGGCGGAAAAGGGTCGCCTGAGAGGCTGTCCCCATGGGGACAGATTGCAAGTCGCTGATTTCAAAAGGATAAAGTGTTAACGCCGTTGCGGCTTCATGTTTGGAGAGGCGCCGGCGGCGAGCATGGAGAACGCAACGGACGCCGCGAATAGTCCTGTCTGCGACCGCCTGCGACTGGCGGGCTGTACCGCCCACCAGCCACCAACTTCAGAATGTGTCCGCTATTCGATCTCGTTCTTGTAGATGACGCCGTCTTTCATGATGAGATCGAAATTCTCGTCGGGATCAGCCACGAGATCGAGGTCATCCAGCGGATTGCCGTCGACCAGGATCAGGTCAGCGTAGGCACCCACCGTGATAACGCCCAGATCACCATCGGGATATGGATCGCGCGGTCCGCTCATCTTGAGCAGCGTTGCGTTGTCATGCGTCGCAATCTTCAACGCTTCGTACGGCGTGAACCATTTGGACAGCTTTGCAAGGAATTTGCCCTGCTTCGGCAGCAACGTCGGGTCGAACTGCAGATCGCTCCCCCAGGCGATGTTGACGCCATGTTTCTTCGAAAGTTCGATCACCTTGTCGATCCCCGCGACAAGCTCCACGAACTTCTTGTTGCTGGCCTCGTTGTCGAACACGAAGGCATCCTCGCCGGTGGCCTCCATCGCCTGCATGCTCCACCAGACGCCCTTCTCGGCCATCAACCGGGCCGTCTCGTCCTCGATGAAGAAGCCATGCTCGACCGACTTCGCACCGGCTTCGACCCATTGACGTATGGCCGCGTCGGTGTTCGCATGGATCATGACATAGGTGTTCCAGGTGGCGGCGACATCACAAAGCGCCTTCGCCTCTTCGAATGTGTATTGCGTAACATCGATCGGGTCGTAGAGTGAATTGACGCCGCCGCCGGCCATGGCCTTGACCTGCGAGGCACCCATGCGAAGAACTTCACGCGTCCTCTTCATCACTTCCGGAACGCCATCGGCGATCAGCGTTTGCCCTGACCTCTGCTGGTAATCCAGCGGCTGATCCTTCTCCTCGGGAATATTGAGCGGATTGCGCCAATCGCCGTGGCCTGCCGTCTGACCGATGACCGGACCGGACGGGTACATGCGCGGCCCGTCGATCAGGCCCGCGTCGACGGCCCTGGCAATCGGAATGGCAGCGCCGCCCGCGTCACGCACCGTTGTGAAACCACGAAGAAGCGTTTTTTCGTGCTCGTTGGCCGCAGCAAAGCTGAGCGTGACGATGTCGCTGCTCAACACCTTGCCGACCGGCCAGAAGGACAGCATCGTGTGCCAATGCGCGTCGATCAGCCCGGGGATCATCGTGCGACCGCCACCATCAATCACCCTCGCGCCGGCCACCGCGAGGTCTTCGGTGGAAATTTCGGAGATCAGGTTGCCATCGATGACGACAGTCGCGTTTTCGATCAGTTCCTCGTTTATCCCGTCAAAGACATTGACATTCGTGATGAGGATTGGCCCTCCGGGATCGTCTTGCGCAAATCCAGGCACCGAAAGGGCAGAGCCGACAATCAGACTAGCGACTAACGCGGCGGAGTTCTTGTTCAAAAACCACATTGCTGGGATACCTTTCTATTTATTGTTGATGCATAGGCATGAGAGTAGATGCGCCGGGTTCGATATTGCTGGCTTTGAACTCGTCATCGGCTCCATGGATACCCGATCAGGAATGCGTCCAAAAGCTCAGATTTCTGCTCACGCTACCAGCCACCCTGGGGTTCGCTAGCGGTCTGTGGCCGTCACGGCATCTGTTCAGAAGAGCTTTGCGCGACGGTTCTGCGCTTCGCGCCGCAGCGACGATTTCGGGCCGAGTGCGGGCACTGACGGGCCGGCCGCCCGTCGTGCGGCATGTGTCACGGCGAAGGACCCGATGCTGCGGGGAAGTGCGGACTACGGATCTGTTGAGTGCGGTTCGCGGTCGCAGCCGGTTCCCATGACGCAGGCTATCGTGCGAGCAGCGTGCCCAGTCGCTCGAAGCTCGCGGGGACGCCCTCGGGGCTGCGTTCGGTGAAGAAGGCGTCGAGGCGGGGCCAGAGCTCGATGGCCTCGTCGATGGCGGCGTCGCTGCCGGGCACGTAGAGGCCGGTCTGGATCATCAGCGCGGCGTTCTCGTAGGCCGTGAGCACCCGGCGGACGCGGGCGAGCTGGGCGTTCTCGGCCTCGCTGGCGATGCCCGGCAGGCTGCGCGAGACGCTGCGGCGGACGTCGATCGCCGGGAAGCGGCCGCGTTCGGCGATGGCGCGGTCGAGCACCACATGGCCGTCGAGCACGCCGCGGGTGATGTCGGCGACGGGCTCGTCCATGTCCGAGGCCGCGACCAGCACCGAGAAGATGCCGGTGATGTCGCCCTTGCCGAAGGGCCCGGGCCCGGCGCGTTCGCAGAGGGATGCGATCAGATTGGCGGTGGAAGGCGGGAAGCCGCGCAAGGATGGCGCCTCGCCGGCTGTCAGCGCGATCTCGCGATGGGCCTCGGCGAAGCGGGTGAGGCTGTCGACGAGCAGGAGCACGTGGCGGCCCTGGTCGCGGAAGACCTCGGCCGTGGCCATGGCCATCCAGGCGGCGCGACGCTTGATGAGCGGCGCCTGGTCGGAGGTGGCGGCGATGACCACGGCGCGGGCCATGCCCTCGGGGCCGAGCACGTTCTCCACGAAGTCGCGCAGCTCCCGGCCGCGCTCGCCGATCAGCGCATAGACCACGATGTCGGCCTCGATGCCGCGGGCGAGGTCGGCGAGCAGCGAGGACTTGCCGATGCCCGAGCCCGCGAAGACGCCGATGCGCTGGCCGCGGGCGACCGGCAGGACGGTGTCGAAGACCGCGAGGCCGGTGGAGAGCCGCGGCCCGAGCGCCTTGCGCGCGGCCGGCGCCGGCGGGTCGTGGCGCAGGGCGGCGGTGGCGGCACCGGCGGCCAGCGGCCGGCCGTCGAGGGGCTGGCCGAAGGCGTCGACGATGCGCCCGACCCAGCTGGC
>Ga0116151_10002579_pt1 | contig 16622 bp, 13 predicted proteins | sample AD_UKC117_MetaG_FD_89893 | JGI IMG/M metagenome (GOLD analysis project Ga0116151, IMG submission 89893) | Active sludge microbial communities of municipal wastewater-treating anaerobic digesters from Hong Kong - AD_UKC117_MetaG | ecosystem: Engineered > Bioreactor > Anaerobic > Digestate...
GGATGTGAAAAGCCCGGCAGCGACGGGCTGCCGGGCTTTCAGGCCGAATGGGCGCGCAGATCAGACGATCGCATAGCCCTTGGCGTTGATATAGTTGCGCCGTTCGTCCGCCCGGTGGGCCGGGTCGGGGTGGGTCGACATGAACTCCGGCGGGCGCTGGCCCTTGGACTGGGCGTCCATCAGGTCCCACAGCCGGATCGACTGTTTCACGTCATAGCCGGCGGTGTGCATGTAATCGACGCCGAGCTTGTCGGCCTCCAATTCGTGCGCGCGGCTGTAAGGCAGGATCACGCCGAACTGCATCGCCGCCCCGCCGAGCGCACCGATTTCATTGCCGTATTTCGACAGCGTTTCGGACTGCGCAATCGCGATCTGGCCGGCGACCAGGCCGACCTGCGCCAGCGTCGTGATCGACAGGCGCTCGGCGGCGTGACGGCCGACAACATGGCCCGTCTCGTGTCCGAGGACGGCGGACAGCTGGTCGTCATTCTCGGTCAGCTCTGTGATGCCGCGATACACGCCCACCTTGTTGCCAGGCATGACAAACGCGTTGACGTCGTCTGTATCGAACACGGCAACATCCCAGTTCTGGCCGGCAGCGATGTCGCCCTTGCCCTCGGCGCCGTGCAGCGTGCGTTCCCACACATGCAGGACGCGGTTCTTCAGCGTCGAGTTCGCCGTCACCGGCGTCTGGGATTTCATGTCCGTCCAGGCAGAAGCGGCCATCGAGGCGACCTGCTCATCACCGAACATGACGAACTGGCTGCGCCCCGTCGCCGGGTTGGTCGTACAGTTGGTGATGAAGGGGAACACGGTGCCGGCCGCAAGGCCCGTCACGATCGCCCGCCGCGACAGGTTTACGCGCGGCGCGCCACGGAAAATCTCACTGTCGATATCGATCAGCTTGGTCATGAACCTCTCCATCTCTCCATGGCGCCAAGGTTAATGGCGCGAGGCCAAAAAGCAATCGCGCCGCCGCCGGATTTGCAGGCAAGTCTCGCCGTCTCCGGCTGAACCCGGAGTGAATGCTTCAGGTGCGCCGATTGTCTCAGGCGTCCTCGGAATCGCCTACCAGCACAGCCGCCTGCTGCACCCAGCCTTCGCGCGTGATGCGGCCGCTGAAATTGAGGTGCCGGTCGATCCAGGCAATGTTCTCGTCCGACCATTCGGCGATCTGGTCAAAATGGAAAATGCCGAGCTCGTTCAGCAGCGCCTGGATCTTCGGCCCGATGCCGCCGATCACCGTCAGGTCGTCCGGACGGCCATCCACCGGCTTGGTCATGGCAAGCGGCCGGACCAGGCCGAGATCTTCGTCTCCGGCCGCCTCATCCGAAGCGTCCTCGTCGTCGAGCTCATCCGCGTCGTCCTCATACTCTTCCAGGTCGTCGTCGGCGTCCTCATCGTCGGAGAGGTCCTCGTCGTCACTCTCGTCGTAGACCTCGCCGTCCGAATCCTCGTCGTCCGAGTCGTCTTCGTCAGAGTCCTCCTCGTCAACGTACTCCGCCGCGTCATCCGTCTCCTCGAGATCGTCGCCCGTCTCGTCCTCAGAGAATTCCTCATCCTCGTCGGTCTCGTCGGAGAATTCGTCTTCCTCGTCAGCCTCGTCCGAAAATTCGTCTTCCTCATCGGTTTCGACGTCGTCATCTTCCTCGTCCGACTCGTCATCTTCATCGGCGTCGAGCTCGAGTTCGTCCTCGTCATCCGCCTCGTCGTCTTCGTCGGCGCTCAGCTCGTCTTCGTCGGCCGTCTCGTCGTCGACCTCCTCGTCGTCGAATTCGCCGTCCTCGTCTTCGAGGTCGTCGTCCGACTCATCCTCATCGGCCTCATCGGAGACGTCGTCTTCCTCATCGAACGCGTCCTCTTCCTCCGCGTCGGACTCGTCATCCTCGTCGGCGTCGAGATCCAGTTCGTCCTCGTCTTCCGCCTCGTCTTCTATGTCGTCTTCAAGCTCGGCTTCGTCGTCTTCGACCTCGTCGGCCTCATCCCCGATCCCGTCTTCCTCATCGAGCGCGTCGTCTTCATCCGCGTCGGCAAGGTCCTCGGTCTCTTCGACGTCCTCGTCTTCCTCTTCGAGGTCCTCATCTTCCTCAATGTCGGCAATATCTTCGGACTCGTCGATGTCCCCGTCTTCGTCCTCATCCGCGAGGTCTTCCAGGTCTTCGAGCGCGTCGGCCTCATCCGGATCGAAGTCCTCATCGTCCGCGAAGTCCTCGTCCTCCGGTTCAGCGAGTTCCTCTTCCGGCAGGTCGGCCAGTGCTTCCGCACTGCTGATTTCGCCCGCCATGGCCTCGAGCCCGTCCTTCACGTCGGCCGCCGTATCGTCGACTTCGAGCTCGCCCAGCATCGCTTCGGCGCCCGTCGCCGCGGCGGCGACCTCTGCCGCCTCCGCTTTGCCGCCTTCGAAATAGGCGAGGCGCCCTTCCAGGAACCGGTTGCGCCAGCGCAGGCGCGCCAGTTCCTCGCTGCCATCCTCAACCCCCGAACTCTCCGGCTCGACCGTCGCCGACGCCGTTGCCTTGGCAAGTTCCGCCTCCAGCCCCTCGACGCGCTGCTTCAGATAGTCCGCCTGCCACTTGAGTTTGGCGATGCCTTCCTCGTCCACGCTCGCAACAGGTGCAGCGTCCGGCAGATCGGCCACGGCGGCCTGCGCGGACTCCGCCTGCTCCGCGATCACGGCCTCCAGGTGCTTCACCCGCGCCTCAAGATGGCGGTTGCGCCAGGTCAGCGGCGCATCCTCCTCACCCTTGGTGCCGGCCGCGCCGCCCTGCTCGTTGCCGGCCCGGCCCGGCGCGCGCACGATGACCGGCGCATCCTTCTCAGCCGGCAATGGCACGGCCATGCGCGGCGCGCCCGATTTCAACCGCGCGAGTTCGGATTTCGACTTGTTGAGCTCCGCCGTCAGCTCGGCGATCTTGCGTTCGGACGCACCCGCCACTGCGGCGCCTGCACCGGCGCCCGTGCCCGGGGCCGCGCGCTGGGCGGCAAACAGGCGCTCGACCTCTTCCCGCGTCTGCGCCAGTTCGGTCCGGGCTACTTCGCGTTCGACTTCGGCCCGGCGCACGCGCCCGCCCATCAGGATACCGCGCAGCGTCCAGCCGAGCGTCAGGGCACACACTGCCGCCGCGCCGAGTGCCATCCACATATGTGTCACAAGCCAGGCCATCAGTCGCTCCGTGTCCGAACCTTGAATTCAATCCGCCGGTTGGCCGCCCGGCCTTCCGCAGTGTCATTAGACTGCACCGGATGGTCTGGGCCATAGCCGATTGCAGACAGGCGTGTCCGGTCGAACCCCGCCGCCACCATGTAATCCATCACGGATCTGGCGCGCGCATCGCTCAGCGCCGTGTTGTAGGCGGGGTCTCCCGAAGTGTCAGTGTAACCGCCAATTTCGAAGACGAGGCCCGGCGCACATTGTCGCGACACGGCCATCAGCTTGTCGAGTGTCTGCCCGCTCTCCCTGGAAATGACAGAGGAATCAAACTCGAAAACCACCGCATTTGCGGCCAGAACGGAGGCGAAGGCGGCTTCGCAGGCTGTCACCGGATCGCCGCTGAAATCGATGCCGGCGATCTCCGACACATCTACGCCCGCCTCATCGGTCATGATGTTGACCGCGTAAGGGCCTGTCAGCTTCGCCATGTCCTGCCGCAGGTAAAGCAGTGTCGAGCCGCTCGCCTCGCCCTCGATCGCAAAGCCGACATCGCCGGGCTCCGGATGCAGCCCCATCTCGCCGGACCGGAACTTCGAGAAGTGCGGAAGCCCTGCGCGGACGCCGTTCAGCCAGTCGTCCGGCGTGTCGCCCGCCACTTCCATCCTGTCGATCACGTCTCCGGCATAGTTCGCCTTGGCGATCGACACGATCTCGCTCCGCTCGGCCTCGGTGCGGACCTTGCCCGCCAGGACCAGCCCCTCGGCTTCGAGTGTGGCGGTCCACAGCGACGGCCCCTTGATCAGCGGCTCGCCGCGATAGGGCGCTGCAATGTTCGCGACCTGTGCCGAGAGGCGCGCCCGATCGGCGGAGTCCATGACGACGGCGCTCACGCGAAGCGTCGTGTCGCTCAGCTGTGCCGTGCCGGAATCGGCTTCCGAAAGGATCTGCAGCCCAAGCCGCGCGACGCCCTGCCAGTTCCCGCCGGGCCAGCCGGCCGCCACGTGCATGCCGTCGCTCACGGCGTGGCCATCGGCGCGCTGCTCCGTATCGGCCTCGATCTGCTCGGCGATGCGGCGCGTCGGGACAACGCCGGACAGCGCCCAGTCACCTGCGGCCGTGCGGGTCGCGCGCCAGACGAAGGGCGACACCGGCGCACCCGGCGAAACGGCGCTTTCGACCACGGTGACGCCGCCGAACAGGACGCCGCCAACGCCGGACGAGGTGCGGATGATGTCCGCTGCCCCAACCACCGCATCCTCGGAAGGCGCCGGCCCCTGCAGGATGGCGCGCTGTCCGTGCATGGTGACATGGGCCCAGTCATAGCCCTGCTTTGCCAGCGCCGCATTGGCACGGCGCTCCAACTGTGTCTGGAGGTTTGCGGGGTTCTGCGGGGACTGGTAGATGCCCCACCAGCCCGCTGCCACCAGACCGGCAAACGCCGCGGGCGCGAACACATTGTCGAGCACACTCATACGGGACCCCGCTTACCTCCTGTAAGGCATTCCCTTTGTCGAGGGATGCCCTATTCAGGGTCCCGTCGCAAGAGTCGCCCGCAGGCAACCGGAGCCCCATGAAACGCCCGCCTGAAACCCTGACATCCGCTGCCAACCCGCTGATCAAGACCCTGCGCGCGCTGGAGCGGAAAAAGGAACGCCAGGAGACCGGCCTGTTCCTTGCCGAGGGCGCGCGGCTGGTGGAGCAGGGGTTGGGGAACGGGTGGGAACCGGACACGCTGGTGGTCGCTGCGGCGGTGGCCGAGCGGCCGCATATCGCGGCGCTGTCCGACAGGGCCGAGGCGGCCAATGCCCGGGTCGTGCTGGTGCCGGACCGGCTGATGTCGAAGATCACCCACAAGGACAACGCGCAGTCCGTTATCGCCACGTTCAGGCAACGCAGGATCACGCTTGCCGACATCAGGATCACGGATACGGACAGGAAAGCCCTCTATATCGCGCTTTACGAGGTGCGAGATCCCGGGAACCTCGGCACCATCCTGCGGACCGCCGACTGCGCCGGCGCGGCGGGGGTCATCCTCGTCGGGACCTGCTGCGATCCCTACAGTTTCGAAGCCGTCCGCGCGTCCATGGGTTCGATCTTCGACATGCCCTTCGCGCAGGCCAGCCATGCCGACTTCGACGCCTGGCGCCGCAAGGCCGGCCTCCACTGCGTCGCCGCCTCCGTCAACGGCACCGCCCGCCACGACCGGGTGGACATGCAGCAGGCCACGGTGATCCTCATGGGCAATGAGCAGGCCGGCCTGCCGCCCGAAGTCGAGGCCGGATGCGACCAGCTTGTCCTCATCCCGATGCGCGGCGGCGCCGACAGTCTCAATCTTGCCCAGGCGACGGCCATCATGGTCTATGAGGCCTGGCGCCAGCGGGATTTCCAATGAAAACAGAAACCAAGCTCCTGATCGCGGATGACTGGGACGATTATGCCCTGCTCGATTCCGGCCAAATGATGAAGCTGGAGCGCTTCGGCAGCCAGACCGTTATCCGCCCCGACCCGCAGGCCTTCTGGGAGCCGGCAAAGCCGGTCGCCAGCTGGCGCGCCGACGCGCGCTTCACCAGCCGGAACAATGACGAAGAAGGCGCGGGCCAGTGGGAAGTCCTCAGCCCGAACGCCCGTGATGCCTGGCCGATGCAGTGGAACGGGCTGACCTTCAACGCCCGCCGCACCGCCTTCCGGCACATGGGCCTGTTCCAGGAGCATTCGGTCCACTGGCGGTTCGCGCAGGACCAGATTCGCGGCGCCGGGCGCCCGATCAAGGTGCTGAATCTGTTCGGATACACCGGCATGATGTCGCTCGCCTGCGCCGCCGCCGGGGCGGACGTCCTGCACCTCGACGCCAGCCCGAAATCGAACGGCTACGGCAAGGAAAACCAGGCCCTGAGCGGCCTCGACGACCGCCCGATCCGCTGGATTGCGGATGACGCCATGAAGTTCGTCGCCCGCGAACGGCGCCGCGGCAACCGCTACGACGCGATCGTGCTCGACCCGCCGAAATTCGGACGCGGCCCCAAGAACGAAACCTGGCGCTTCGAGGAGAACCTGACAGACCTGCTGAACCAGGTGCAGGCGCTGCTGAGCGACGAGCCGCTCTTCGTGATCCTGACGGCCTATGCCGTGCGCCTGTCCTACCTCGCCCTGTCGCAGACGCTGGCCGACCGGCTCTTGCCGCTGGGCGGAGTGATGGAAACCGGCGAAATGGCCCTGCCCCAGCTCGGCAAGGACCGCCTGCTGCCGACGGCCATCTACGCCCGCTGGCGCGCCGCCGACTGACCCTTGTCCCACGCCGCCAGTCCGGCCTGTCCCACACGCTGACTCGTCAGGAGGCGGTCCGGAAAACGGTCCGGATACAGACCGGATTCAGACCGGAATCGGGCCGGAACCGACCGGAAATGGACCGGATGTCCGGACCCTTTCGACTTCCGAGCCAAAAGAAAACGGCGGCCCCGAAAGGCCGCCGTTCCCGATTTTGCGTTGGACGCGCCGACTTAGAAGTCGAACGTCGCACCGACGAACCAGTAGCGGCCCATCGCGTCGTAGGTCTGCGGGTAGGTGTTACCGTTACCCGTGGTACCGACCGAAGCCGACAGCGGCGGATCGTCGTCCAGGACGTTGTTCACGCCGAAGCGGAACGTGACCCAGTCCTTCGCGGCCCACTGACCAGCAAGGTCGATGTAGTTCTGGGCCTTGAGCGTGGAGTCGACGCGGCCGGTTGCACCGGTGTCGAGGTCCACGGCGCCGATGTAGCGCCACGTTGCGGACAGGTCGAGACCATCCCACGGCGTGGCCCAGCTTGCGCGGGCGCGGTGACGCCATTCCGGCGTCGGCGTCAGACAGTCGTTGCCGTACTTGGCAACACAGCTGTACTCGGCGAAGGCCTGGCCGATCGGGTCGTAGTCGTAGCTGTCGAGATACGTACCGTTCATGGTCAGGTTCAGCGAGCCGTAGGAGCCGATGTCGAAGCCGTAGGCAGCCGACACGTCGATACCGGACGTCGACACACCACCGATGTTGGTGTTGGTATCGATCACGTTGCCGGTGCCGACCCAGAGCTGGCCATTGGCGTTACGCTGAATGCGGCTACAGGCATCTGAATCGCCGTTCAGGTAGCACAGCTGCATCGTGATCGATGCACCAACCGTCGTGATCGCCTTGGTGATGTCGATGTTGTAGTAGTCGACAGAGGCCGAGAAGCCCGGAATGAACGACGGGGTCGCCACGAAGCCAACCGTGTAGGTTTCAGCTTCTTCGGGCTGCAGGTCGGGGTTACCGCCCTGCAGGTAGTTGTACTGACCGGCCGGCGAGTTCAGAGCGCCGGAGTCGGCCTGAGCCTGCGTCACCTGCCAGGAGTTCGTCCCGATACAAGCTGCACCGCCGGTGCCGTCGCCGGCCGGGTCGGTGAAGTCGCAGAGGTCGTCGTCCATGTCGAACAGGTTGAAGCCCTGTGCCTGGAACAGGTCGATGACGTTCGGAGCGCGAACGGCCTGCTGGTAGCTGGCGCGGAAGCGGATGTCCGAGGTCGGAGCATAGTCAGCATCGAACTTGTACGAGTCGGAGCTGATGCCCGTCGAATAGTCGGAGAAGCGGTATGCGCCACCGATCGACAGGAGTTCGATACCCGGCTTGCCTTCAACCAGCGGCATCTGGAATTCGCCGAAGATTTCGTAGGCATCGATTGCACCCGAGAGACCGATCGTCGGGCCGCCCTGACCGGCACCGTCACCCGTTGCGAACGAGTTGTCGGTGATCGATTCAAGCGCGTCACGGCGATATTCGAGGCCGAGAGCAACCTGCAGGCCGGTGTCAGCAGACGGAGACTTCCAGCCATATTGGCCGAGGTCACCGCTGAGCACGCCGGACACGATGTTCTGGGTGGTGGTACCGTTCTGAAGCAGCGGAACCTGAAGGTAGTTCAGGGCGGCCTGCGTCACGTTACCGATGGTGAACACATCCCACGGCACGCAGTTCGGGTCGGTGCCGTCGAGCACGCTCGCACAGACTGCGTTGCCCGAACCATCGTCAACCACGTTCAGCGCGCGGTTGAGGCGCGTGACCGAGAATTCGTTGGTGTAGGCACGGGTCAGGGAGACCTGCGAGTACTGAGCGGACAGGTCGTAAGACCAGCCGGACAGGTTGAACAGGTCGCCGCGAAGGCCGGCCACGCCACGATAGGTCTGGTAACCCAGGTGGTCCTGACGGCCACCGCCTTCGACGTTCCGGCGAGCGATGTACATCGAGATGGAGTCGCCGTTGGCGATGTTCGCAGCCGTACAGCCGATCGCTGCCAGCTGAGATGCAGACACCAGCGGGTTGTCGCAGTTCAGGGTGCCGGTGGCGAAGAAGTCACCGGTCGGAGCGATCTGCGAGTTCGACTCATAGTCCATGAACATGAACTGCGAGTAGGCTTCGACGTTGTCGTTGATCTGGTAGTGACCGTTGAAGCCGACCGTGTAGCGCTGGTCCGGACGCTGGAAGTAGTTCAGCGGGCCGTAGTTGTACTGGTCGGTCGCCGAGTTCCAGTCGCGGAATTCGCCGGTGGTCTGGTCGATCGTGTAGTCGAAGGTTGCGAAGTCCGTGAAACGGCCCGGATAGGCCGTCGACGAACCGCCGCAGGTGAAGCCGGTCGCCGAAGCCGAACCGATGGCACATGCGGAATAGTCGCGCTGGCCTTCGAGGATCGCATCGTTGTTACGGTAGCCAAGCCATGCCGTCAGGTTGCCACGGCCGTCCGGGGCGTTGATGCCCATGATGGCGGTGATTTCCTTCGAGTAGCCGTCAATGACATTGTCATCCGGCAGTTTGAAGAAGCGCGGGTTGGTCTGGGCACGCTGTGCGATGACGTCACGAAGGTTGCCGTTCGTGTCGTAGTCGTTGTTGTGCTGGAAGAAGCCGTACTGGGTGTCGACCTGGATGCCTTCATAGTCGTCCTTCATGATGAAGTTGACGACACCGGCAATAGCGTCCGAACCGTACACAGCCGAGGCGCCGCCCGTCAGGACGTCAACGCGCTCAACCAGCGGGCCGGGGATGAGGTTAAGGTCGGCAGCCGGATCGTTCGGCGAACCGTAGGGCATGCGCTTGCCGTCGATGAGGACCAGCGTACGGGTCGAGCCGAGGTTACGCAGCGAAACCGTTGCCGTACCGGACGAGCCGTTCGACACGGTCGAGTTCTGGGCGGCGAAGGCCTGCGGCAGCTGGGTGACGAGGTCTTCGACGCGGGTCACACCCTGCAGCTTGATGTCTTGCGCGGAAACCGACGACACCGGGCTGGTGGTGGTCAGGTTCGGCGACTGAATGCGCGTACCGGTGACGTACACCGTCTGCTGGCGCGCGGTGGAGTCTTCGGTCGTCGTTTCCGCAGCGGTGGCTACGGTGTCGACGGCTTCGTCCCCTTCCTGGGCCACGGCGATCATGCTCGCCTGTGCCATGAATGCTGCGCCCGCGAAGACGGACGAAGCAAGCAGGCGGGACTTCATGGATTTCCCGTTCACTATATTACCTCCAAATGTTGATGTGCGTTGCAAAAAACGCATGCCCGGACCCCTGAATCCGGGACTTGGCCACATCGATACGGTGCAGGTCACGCCAGCGTCAACGCGCCGTTACCGTTCTGTCATCGAAACCGCCGGGGTGTGGTTTATTTGCCTCAGTCCTGCGCAGTTATGGGCATCAGGTCAGCAGGAAACTCAGGATAACCAGCCCGACACCCAGCAGAACGAGAACAGATATGCCCAGAAACAGCAAAACAGAGGTACGAAGCCCCGCCATGAACCGGCCGGTGCCGTAAGTGACGCGAATCTGCCGGTAGAGATACCAGATCACCAGCACCGAACCGGAGGTGACGAGCCAGCCGGCACCGGTGCGGAACAGCGCGCCGCACAACAACAGCAGCGTCAGCAGCACATACACAAATGTCTGGAAATGCAGCGCCGTGATCACGTGGTCGTACACGAAGACGCTGCGCCGCCAAGCGTACAGCAGGGTGAGCATCAGCGCGAGCAGCGGCATGAACATCAGGCTGAAGCGCGGCGCCCATTCCCGGAACCGGGCCGCGAACTTGTCCTGATTCTCCAGCACATCGGCGACCTTGTCGGCGGCGGCGTGCATGGTCTCGACCTCGGCGTCGGTTGCCCCCTCGACCTTCTCGTCGATCGCCGCATTGACGGCGTCACGGTCGACCTTGCCGTCCGCAATAAGGCCGGGAGAATCGGTCTCCCCGCTTTCGATCCGGCTGACCGTTTCCTCCAGCACCTGCCGCTGAGCGTCGCTGATATCGGGCTGCGCGAGCTCCTCCTTCAGCTTTGCCAGCGTATCGTCTTTTTCCGGACCCTGGACAATAACACCACCCGGCCCGTCGAGATCCAATTTCCAGTCCTTGTACCAGCCGAGCCGGTCGCCAAGGCCGAAAACGGTCAGGAAGAACAGCAGCGATGCCAGCAGGAACATCCGGAACGGCGGCACATAGCGCGCCCGCTTTCCGTCGAGATAGTTGCGGGTCAGCCGGCCCGGCCGGAACAGCAGCAGCGGCACGCTGCGCCACAGGCGGCCGTCCAGCGAGAAGGTGTCGGCAAGGCTCGACAGGACGAGGCCGACAAACGGCCGGTGAAAGTCCGATCCGAGCTGGCCGCAGCGCGGACAGTAGCGGTCGTCGACGATGGCGCCGCAATTCGCGCACGGCCGGTGCGGCGTCACCGGATGGTGCTCGCCGGTGGTCAGGCCGCCGACAGACGCCGCGGCAGCGATTTCCATTTCCTCGCCCATGCTGCCTCCCCTGCAGCGTCACCTACTGAGCCGGCTTCATACCATCGCGGCACAGGAAGCGCGAGCGGTGCTGGTCCTTGGCATTGCCTTCCCAGCCGGTCAGCGTCGGATCGACGAGGTTCTTGTTCACCTGGAACCACATCGGCGTGATCGGATAATCCTTCAGCATCAGCAACTCTGCCTCGGCGAAGATCTCCGCCCGCTTGTGCAGGTCGAGTTCGGCGTTCGACTTGTCGAGCAGCGCGTCATATTCGGGATTGGAATAGTCGCCATAGTTCTGCTGGCCGGTGTCCGAGCGCAGCAGGTAGAGGAAGTTGATCGGATCGTCGAAGTCCGCGACCCAGGCCGCATCGGAGACGGTGAAGTCCTTCTGGCGCAGGCGCGCATACAGGACCTTGGTGTCCTGCTTGATGATGGTCGGCTTCACCCAGGGAGCGATTTCGGCCCAGTTGGCCTGCGCGACCGGTGCGACTTTCGGATTGTCGTCGGTCGAACGGTGAATGAATTCGAATTCGAGCGGATGGGCCGGGCCGAAGCCCGCCTCTTCGAGCAGGCGCTTCGCCTCGGCAAGGCGCTCGGTGCGCGGCATGTCCTTCCATTCCAGCTGCGGATGCGGGACGTCGTAATTGTCGATGCCCGGCGGCACGAAGGAATAGGCCGGCTGGAAGCCGGGTGTCAGCACGTTCTTGACCATGAACTCACGGTCCAGCGCAAGCGACAGGGCCTTGCGCACGCGGACGTCGTCGAAGGGCGGGACCTTTGTGTTGAAGGTCCAGTAGGTCGTATTCAGCGAGGGATAGGTGCGCGGCCAGCCGGGCATCTTCTGCTCCAGCTCCGCCAGGCGCGCGCCGTCGAAGGCATTGTTGATATCGAGATCGCCGGCCTCGATCTTGTTCTCGACAGCATTCATGTCTTCCAGTTCGAAATAGACGACCCGGTCGAAACAGGCCTCCGAGGCGCCGAAGCCTGTCGGGTTCCGCTCTGCGGCCAGCTGGTCGCCGGTGCGCCAGTAGACCAGCTTGTAAGGACCATTGACCACGATGTGCTTTGGCTGGACCCAGGCATTGCCCCATTGCTCGATGGCCTGGCGCGGCACCGGGAAGGTTGTGTAGTGCGACAGCATTCCGGGCAGATAGGGCGCGGGATATTCGAGCGTGAGCTCGAGAGTCTTGTCGTCGATGGCGCGCGCGCCGAGTTCTTCCGGCGGCAGCTTGCCCTCGTTGATCGCCGCCGCGTTCTTGAACAGGTAGAGCAGCGAAGCATATTGCGAGGCGACCTCGGGCGACTCGATGCGGCGCAGGGCATAGACGAAATCACCGGCCGTGACCGGCGTCCCGTCGGACCAGTAATAGTCCCCGAGATGGAAGGTCCAGACCAGGCCGTCCGGGCTGGTCTCCCAGCTGGTCGCCATGCCGGGCTGCGGGCGGGCGTCGGGGCCATCGGTGGTCAGGCCGATGAACATGTCGCCGATGACGATATTTTCCCACTGGGCCGAGGAATTGTGCGGGTCGAGCGTATCCACCTTGGCCGAGATGCCGCGGCGCAGCGTCGACATCCCGTCCGGCTTGGCCCCACCCCCGCACGCGGTCAGGACGAGCGCCAGGGCGCCGGCTGCAGCAAGTGCGGTCAGGCGGATAAAATTCATGCGCGGGGCTCCAGGTCAATCAGGTCCGCAGAAGCGGACCGGGCCTGTTTGCTGCCAGATGGTAGCGCGGATGGAAAGTCTGAAGCCCAGCAGCGCGGCGCGTCGGCGTTCTACATATCCTCGCTGGAAATGCGCAGCAGCTTGCCTTTGCGCTTCTGGATGTTTCTGTAGTCCCACTGAATCGTCTTTGACTTTTCAAGCCATCGGTCCAAATCGGCGATGCAGATTTCGTCAGAGCTTACGTAGCGTGCGGACGCGTCCTTGAACTTTCCGGTGCCCGCTTTCAGCTTTGCTTCGCCAAAGTCGGCACCGCTCCAGAACATCAAGCGGATGCAATCCTTCGTTCTGCTATATCCGACGGTCGGGTTGCCCTTCAGGAACCAGACTGGGTGGGCATGCCAAATCTTGCTCTCGGCTTCCGGCAGGCGGCGATCGATAACGCTCCTCAGCGTTTCACAAATTTCGCGCTCGGGAGCAGACAGCGATTGGTTGTATGCGTGGATAGTATCTGGCTTCATTCGCTGAAGCTAACATTGTCAGAATGCGCGTGATAGTCGGCCGTTCGTTCCGGGTTGATCCCGGCCAGTCAGCCACCTGCCTCCAATGTCTGAGCCTCGTCCTGTCCGCACCGCCGGAGCGGGCCGGTGCGTCCCTCCCCTTTGCGGCGGGGGCGTGATCTGCTTGAGTACGATACTGGAATGCGGGTGCGCAGGCGTACCCGAACTGGAGACCTTTGCCATGATCCGCCCGATTGCCGCTCTTGCCCTGCTTGGTCTGACCGCCCTGCCCGCGCTGGCGGAAGACGTTTCGACTGCCGATGTCTACGCCTGCAAGGACATCGCCGCCGATGCCGAACGTCTCGCCTGCTATGACGCGGCCGTTGGCCGGCTGAAGGCCGCCGAGGACGCCGGCGAAGTGAAGACGTTCACACGCAAGGACGTCGAGCAGGTGAAGCGGGACTCGTTCGGCTTCTCGATCCCGTCCCTGCCCAAGCTGGCCTTCGGCGGCGAGCATGATGGCAAGGGCAAGTCCGAGGACCTGAAGGAAGTCACGGAAGCGGTGAAATCTGTCGGCGGCGCGCGCGGCGCCCTGCGCGTCACGCTCGAGAATGGACAGGTCTGGGTGCAGATTGACGACAAGAGCGTCAATCCGCGCGGCCAGAAAGAGGCCCGCATCTATCAGGCCGCCCTCGGCAGCTACAAGATGAAGCTCGACGGCGGCCTCGCCTTCCGCGTCAGGCGCGAGAAATAAGCGCTCAGCCGGCAGCTGCCGGATGAATTGAATAGACGACCGTCGCCGACATCACGACGATGCCACCGATGGACGCCGTGCCACCGGCAAACAGGATAGTGCGGGTGCGGCGGTCGATGCGTGTCTCGAAGACGGCGTCGGCCGGCGCGTCGGTGCGTGCGGAAACGTCCATGGTGACCGACACCAGTTCCACTTCGTCCGGCGCACAGGTCGTTTCAGCCATGTCGCGGATGGCCGACATGAGTTCCAGCGCCAGCGTCTCGTCCGCCTGCCGTGCCGCCGTTTTCGTCATGCCGTCTCTCCGGGTTGCCGCGCCCGGACATAGACAGGCTTGCTGCAAATGAAAAGGGCCAGACCGCCGGGTGGGGACGGAGGTGGTGCAGCCTGGCCCTCCCGGGCACGAAGCCGCTGCCTTGGGAGGGAAAGACCTGGCGAGCGGCTGTGCGCCGTCCTGCTCTTACGATCCGGACGGGCGGACAGATCGCCCGCCGGCACAAAAAAGCCGCCCTTGCGGACGGCTTCGTGTCGGCGGCGTGCCGGAATGTGTCAGGCGGCGCGGGTATCGGATTTCGGCGCGGCCTCGACAGCGTCGAGGTCGGAGCCGATCAGGTCGCCGAGGTGGCCGAAGCCGGTCAGGCCGTGCTTGTCTTCCATGTAGGTGGCGATGCTGGGCAGCAGGCCGCCAATATCCTTGTGGTCCATGCCGAGGTCCTGCAGCGCGGTGATCATGTCACGCGCGACGAGCAGTTTTCCCCCGGGCGTCTGCTCGATCAGGCGGGCGATTTCGCCGGTCGGGGCGCCGGCATCCTTGCCGGTGCGGGTCGAGAGCTTGCGGGTCGCCGGAATGGCCTTGAACATGGCCGCCGCGAAAGGCGAGTCCTGGCGCTCGGCAGCGTTCAGGACAATTCCGAGCGCCTTTTTCGAGGCAGGTGCCCCAAGGCCGCTAGTGTTAGCGATGTGCGCCGTCAGATCGTTCAACATGGGCGAAGGCACTCCTAAGATTAACGGCCTTGGGTGCCCCCATTAACCCGCATCAGCCTTTCCGTTTCGTTACTCGGGTGACGAAATCCTGCACTTTCCGCACGCCCGTGGAACGCTATTTGCGCCCAAACGTAAATAAAGCCGGCAATTCTGTTTACGAAGCATGGCGCGGTTGCCACACTGGGCAGATATGCGGGGCAAGGAATGATCCGGATCGGAATTCTCGGCGCGGCGAAAATTGCGCCCGCGGCCATCATCGAACCTGCGTCGCGACGGGATGACTGTACGATCCAGGCTGTTGCCGCGAGCGACCCCGGAAAGGCACGCGCCTATGCGCGCCAGCACGGGATTCCGGAAGTCGCGGACTCCTATGACGCGCTGCTGCAGCGGGACGATGTAGACCTGATCTACAACGCCCTGCCTCCGCACCGGCATGCTGACCTCTCGATCGCTGCGCTGAAAGCGGGCAAGCCGGTTCTGTGCGAGAAGCCGTTTGCAATGAATGCCGGTCAGGCGCAGGAGATGGTCACCGCGGCGCGGGCGGCGAACCTGCCCCTGTTCGAGGCATTCCATTATCGCTTCCACCCGGCCTTCCTGCGCGTGCTGGAAGTGATCCGGTCCGGCGAGCTCGGCCCGGTGCGCACGCTGGAAGGCGAGTTCACGGTCGCCATTCCGTACCGCGAGGGCGAACTGCGCCACACGCTGGAAGTGGGCGGCGGCGCGCTGATGGACCTTGGCTGCTATCCCGTGCACCAGCTGCGCACCGTGACCGGCGAGGAGCCGGTGGTGGTGTCGGCCGAATGCCTGTGCGAGCACGAAGGCGTCGACCTGACCACGCATGCGCGGCTGGATTTCCCGAGCGGGGCGAGCGGCGCCATCACCACCTCCATGTCGACGGAGGTGCCCCGGCGGATCATCCTGATCGTCCGCTGTGCGAACGGCACACTGACCTATGTGAACCCTGTCCAGCCGCATCTCGGACATGAGATCCGCATCCAGCATGACGGCCGCACAGTGAAGGAGTCCCTGCCCGGCGGGACGACCTATGACTACCAGCTGGCGCATGTCGTCGATGTGCTGGCCGGCAAGGCAAAGCGGCTGACCGGCGGCGCGGACGCTGTCGCCAACATGGTCGTGATCGATGCGATTTACCGGGCCGGCGGCCTCAGGCCCCGCGGCACCTGACCGGCATCTTGAAAGCTGGGCCGGCGGCATGTTATCGGGCGGCCATTGCAACAGGCGCTGAGCGCGGTCTCTTCAGGCGATGAGGCAACCGCGGCGCAGGACAAGTCCTGTGTGCGACGCCGAACGGCACCCTCCGGGACTGGATCAGCCAGGAGTAATGCCCGTGAAGACCATCATCGAACCATTCCGCATCAAATCGGTCGAACCGATCCGCATGACCACGCGCGAGGAACGCGCGGCCCTGCTGAAGGCGGCGAAGTACAATTTGTTCAAGCTGCACTCCGACGATGTGATCATCGACCTGCTGACCGACAGCGGCACCTCTGCGATGAGCGCGGCGCAATGGGGTGCGGTGATGACGGGCGACGAGTCGTATGCCGGCGCGCCGAGCTTCTACCGCTTCGAGGCAGCCGTCCGTGACCTGATGGACTTCGCGCACATCATTCCCGCGCACCAGGGCCGTGCAGCCGAGCACCTGCTTTTCACGCTGATTGCGAAGCCCGGTCACATCATTCCTTCGAACACGCATTTCGACACGACGCGCGGCAATATCGAGGCGATGGGTGCCGAAGCGGTAGACCTGCCAATTCCGGAGGGCCGGGTTCCCTCGCTCGACCATCCGTTCAAGGGGAACATGGA
>Ga0116151_10002581_pt1 | contig 16614 bp, 10 predicted proteins | sample AD_UKC117_MetaG_FD_89893 | JGI IMG/M metagenome (GOLD analysis project Ga0116151, IMG submission 89893) | Active sludge microbial communities of municipal wastewater-treating anaerobic digesters from Hong Kong - AD_UKC117_MetaG | ecosystem: Engineered > Bioreactor > Anaerobic > Digestate...
GTGATGTCGAACTGAATGCGATTCGGTCCTGTGCAATCGACGCCGTAGATGTCGAATGAGCGCCGCGCGACTGGCGACTGCAAGCCAGTCGCCGCGTAGCGGATGAACGAGGCGGGGACGGCCGCATTGCGTGCATCACTGAGCAGAACGACATTTGCTACATTCGTGGAACCGACACGTAGCACACGGTCTGCGGCATCGACGACGCCGGCCACGCCGCCATCCGTGAAAACGATCCAGCCCGTCGACCAGTCGGTACTGTTGCTGCAGGCGAGCGAATCGGTGGAGGCGCAAACGGATACGGCACGTGAGCGCAGCAATGCCTCGCTGCGCGCGAAGTGCAACGATGTGACCAGATCGTTCTGGGCAGCCGTGGCGGCGCTATTGCGCGTGTAGGCCTGAAAACTTGGCACGGCAATGCCGAGCAGAACGCCGAGAATCGCCAGAGCAGTCATCAGCTCGAGCAAGGTATAACCAGATTCGTAGCTATTGCGGCGCGCTTGCATGAGCGCTATTTGAAGGCACTGCCATTCCGCTCGCTCGAACATCCGACCAGCGGGCAGTCCCTTGCCGCGGACGGCAGCACAACGTGATCCACGTCACAGCACGTACTCGACATAACTGCAACCGCGTGGCAGTGTCACGTGTAGGCACTCACCGGCACCTTCAGGAAGAATGGCCATGCTCGAGCTTAAACACGACCTGCGCCTCGCCACCACCCGCGACGAACAGGCGCGGATGAATTTCGTTTCCGGCTTGCGTTCGTACGTGTTGAACGACATGGCATCGGGGATGCGAGCGGCCTATGACAAGGACGTGGAACCGGCGTTTCGCCGTGACAAGCGGCGCGCGCCCAAGGACGGGCCCGAGGTGCACAAGGCCATCCGCAGCAACGAGTACTTCAAGTTCTATTCTTCACTGCGCGTCACGGCGCAGGACATGGTATGGCAGTCTGTGTTCCCGCCGCTCGAGCGCCAGCGCGGCGACCTGAAGCAGCGAGCACAGAAGTTAGCAGGTAGCCGCAAACTGGGCTCGCTAAAGCTCGACCCATCGCTGCCGGTGCCGCGGTCGGTATCGGCGCTCGACGTGCATCTAATGCCCGGCAACTACGACGGCGAGTACGAGTCCGGCGATCTCGCTGCCGGCGCCTTGTACGACAACGGTTTGGCGGTCTTTTCGTTCGGGCTCATGGGCCAGAATCTGGATGACATCGGCCAGAGCATTTCGCGTTTCATCAAGGCGCGCTATCCGAAGTTCAAGCCGGCGCGGATTCTCGATCTGGGTTGCACGATCGGCCACAACACCGGCTCCTGGAAAGACACCTACCCTGATGCACAGGTCATCGGTATCGATGTCGCGGCGCCGTGCCTGCGTTACGCGCATGCGCGTGCCCAGGCACAAAGTCGCGCCGTTGACTTCGAGCAGATGAACGCCACCGAGCTGCGCTATCCGGATGCCAGCTTCGATGTTGTGTTTTCTTCGATGTTCCTGCACGAGGTGCCGCGCAAGGATATCTCGCGAGTAATAGCGGAGGCGCACCGGGTACTCAAGCCGGGCGGCTTGATGCTGCATATGGAATTGCCTCCCAATGCGCAGCTATCGCCCTACGATGCGTTCTATCTCGACTGGGACAGCTCCTATAATAACGAGCCGTACTACAAGCCGTTCCGGGACCTGGTGCCGCAGCTGGTGTGCAAAGAGGCTGGGTTCAAGTCCGCTAACTACGTGCAATTCGTGGTACCGTCGATCGCCTGGTTCGGCGAGCAGGCCGTTGCCGAGGCGGTGGCCAGACAGGGGCAGGTGGATAGCGACAAGACCGGCCGGCTCGCGGATGGACTGCAGTGGTACTGCTTTGGTGCCTGGCGCTAACGAGACACGCATGCGTGCCGGCCTGGCCGGCGCGCTGCGCAACCAAACAAGGGGGAACATGGCTAGCGAGAGACAACCGATGCGCCGCAGCGTCCGCGGCGGGCGACCGTACTTCTTTGCCGATCCGGCCACCGACAAAGTGCTCAACATGGTGGTGACACTTGCCAGTGAGGTGTGGGCACTGCGCGAGCGGGTGATGGCGATGGAGGCAATCGGCACGACTCGTGGCACCTTCAAGTCCGGTGAGGTCGACGCTTACGAGTTCCCGGCGGCGCTCGAGCAGCGTCTGGCCGGCGAGCGGCAGGAGTTCATCGCCAACTTGTTCCGTATCCTCGGCGAACAGGCGGCCGAGCCGTCGAAGCCGGCGGCAAAGAGGAAATCCGCTGGCAGAACCAAGACCAGCGCGAAGAAGAAAAAGGGGTAACACATGGAATGGATCATTGTCTTACTGGTGATCGGCGGCATTGCCGCTTTCGTTGTCGGCATCTACAACCGGCTGATTGCCGCGCGTAATGCCTACAAGAATGCGTTCGCGCAGATCGATGTACAGCTGACACGGCGTTATGACCTGATTCCCAATCTGGTCGAAACCGCCAAGGGCTACCTGAAGCATGAACGCGAGACGCTCGAAGCGGTCATCAAGGCACGCAACGGTGCAGTCGACAGTCTGAAAGGCGCAGCGGCCGATCCGGGCAACCCTGCGGCCATGGCGAAGCTGGCGAGCGCCGAGGGCGCGCTGTCGGGTGTGCTTGGGCGCTTGTTCGCCTTGTCCGAGGCCTATCCTGATCTCAAGGCCAATCAGAACATGATGCAGCTCACCGAGGAGCTGACCAGTACCGAGAACAAGGTGGCGTTTGCGCGGCAGGCGTACAACGATGCCGTCATGTCCTACAACAACCAGCGTGAGATGTTCCCCGGCAGCATTGTCGCCGGGATGTTCAATTTCGTCGCGGCGCAGTTGCTCGATATCGGCAAGCCGGAGGCGCGCGAAGCGCCCAAGGTGTCGTTCGGCTAACAAGGCTGCGGCTGCTCGTGGATTTCTATGCGCGTCAGGCGTCAGCGCGGCGGCAGACGCGCTGGCTGCTGGCTGGTTTTCTGCTTGCGGTCGTGCTGGTAGTGATTGCGGTCGACCTGGTCGTGGCTGCGGCGGTGCGGCAGCAGAGCGACCAGCCAGTGGGTCATGCGATCTTCGTCACGACGCTATTCACGCTCGCGATCATTACCGGTGCCAGCATCTTCCGTACGTTTACCCTGCGTGACGGTGGCGGTGCGGTGGCGCGCGGACTCGGCGGCACGCGGGTGGACCGCGGCAGCAGTGACCCCGCACATCAGCGGCTGCTGAACGTGGTCGAAGAGATGACTATTGCGTCCGGTGTGCCGATGCCGGAAGTCTATGTCCTGGAAAACGAGTCCGGCATCAACGCGTTCGCCGCTGGCCACACGCCTGCCAATGCCGCAGTTGCGGTTACCCAGGGCGCGTTGCAACGTTTGTCGCGCGACGAGCTGCAGGGCGTGATCGCACATGAGTTCAGCCACGTGCTGAACGGCGACATGGCCTTGAACATTCGTCTGATGGGCTGGTTGTTTGGCTTGTTGGCGATCGCTGTCATCGGTCGAACTGTCCTGCGCCATAGCTCGGGTGGTGGCGATTCGAGGCGCGGACATGGCGGCATCCTCGTGCTGGCGTTTGCCATCATGGCGATCGGCTATATTGGTCTGTTTTTCGGCCGCGTGCTGCAGGCCGCCGTGTCGCGCAAGCGCGAGCAGCTGGCTGACGCTTCGGCGGTGCAGTTCACCCGCAATCCCCAAGGACTGAAGGGCGCACTGGTCAAGATCGGCGGACTAGGCGACGGCTCTCGCCTGGTCACGGCCGATGGCGAGGAAGTGGCGCACATGTTGTTTGCGACCGGCCAGGTTCGCCGGCTGCTGGCTACTCATCCACCGCTGATCGAGCGCATTCAGGCACTCGACCCGTCATTCAAGGTGACCGACTTCGAGCGGACCGCGGCCCTGGCGCAACGCGAGTACCTAGGCGTGTCGGCGGCCACCTCCGACGCCGGGTTGCCGGCGAGCGGGTTGCATGGCGATGTCAGCGCGGAACCGCGCCGCATCGCCGATCAGGTGGGTAAACCTGAAACGGTGCATGTCCGGCATGCGGCGGAACTCCGTGCCGACGTACCCGCGGCCGTGGCCGCCGCTGCAACCTCGCCAGAGCTCGCTCTGCCAATGCTGCTCGCGTCGTTGTTCGGCGCGCAGCCTGAGGTGGCTGCACGGCAGCGCGAGATCGTGGTGCAGTCGTTTGGATCAGCGGTGCTGCCGGCAATCGATTCCTGCCGGGCCACGTTGCGAACGGTGTCCGATCAGTTGCGGCTGCCTATTCTGCAATTGCTGTTTCCCACCTTGCGTCGCTTGACGCTGGCGGATAGGCGGCGGCTGTTTCGCACCGTCAACCTGTTGGCCCGTATCGACGGCCAGACCGATGTCTTCGAATGCGCGCTCGCGCTGATGTTGGGTAGCGCGCTCAATGACGAGCTCATCGGTACGCGACGTTTCACTACCCGGACGACTGCGCAGCTCACTGCGCCGGTGGCCGTGGTGTTCTCGGTGCTGGCGACGCACGGCACGGCGAGTGAGACGGCCGCGCGTCGCAGCTACGAAGCAGGTCTGGGCGTGGTCTTGCCGCGAGAACGACCGCCTTATCAGATCATCGGTAACTGGCCACAGCAGTTCGCGAACGCCCTGCAGGCGCTGCAGTCGTTGCACCCTTACGGCAAGCGGGCACTCGTGGAGGGTCTCGTCAAGACGATCGCCCACGACGAACGGCTGTCGACCGCCGAAGCAGAATTGCTGCGTACGGTGTGTGCGGTATTGCGTTGCCCGCTACCGCCATTGCTGCCGCGGCTGGAATCGGCGCGATTGGATGCGGACTCGGTTGCTCAGTAGATCCGGAACGCGCGGTAGCTGTCGTCCCTCACCGTCAGTGTACGCAGCCGTGTACGGAGTCGGACGCGCGAGCGAGGCGCGGGTGGGCGCGCAGCGACCAGGGTGAGGTGTGAACGGTCCGCCGTTACTGCGGCCGGTGGCGCGGTCTCGATGGTCTGTTCGAGGTCCGTCAATTGTAAGGCGAGATTCGTTTCCATATCGATAGCTCTATGCGGTGAACACGGGGGCGTAAGTCAGCGGTGAGGCCTTGCAGCAGCATGACTACTCTGCGACCGTCTGTTTGCGCGCGCGGAAGATAGAGCTTTCGGAACGATCTTGTGGGACCGGACAACAGTACTGTGACAGTCGTCACTCGCGCGTGGTACGCATTGACAAATACGGGATGAGGGGAGTGCAGGAATGAATGCGACGAACAAACCAAGTGCTGCTGCCGGCTGGCTAGGCTGGGCGATCGCACTGCTATACGGTGCGCATAGCGTGCTGACGATTCGGATCACGCGCAGCGAGAAGACCTCGCTGCTGCGGGAGGAACTGCGGGGCTATCACTACCTGATAGGTGTGCTGCTGCTGGTGCTCATTGCCTCGCGACTGCTTCTCTGGTGGCGGGCGAGGCCGGCTGTGACTATCCCTGGCGTCAGTGCTGGTGTGCAGCACCTCGGGCGGCAGTTCGCACTTGCGACCTACCTCATCATGCTCGTGATGCCGTTGATCGGTCTCGGACAGGCCTGGACCGAGGGGCTCACCGTACACCTCGGGCCGCTGTTGAACGTACCGTCGCTGGTCCCGGCTGATCGCGCGGGCTGGCTGTTCTTCGGCTATTTTCACTCCGCGTTAGGCTTCGGGTTGTTGCTCCTCACGATGGGCGCCACACTCGTTGGCGGTTGGTCGCTGCTGCGCAGCGGGCGCGGTTTGTTAGCTGCCCTGCCACCAGGGTATGGGGCGCAGGTATTTCTTTCGATGGCGATCAGCGTCTACGCGCTGGGTAGTTTTCAGTCCCCGGCTCCCGGTATTAGAGCATTGTTGATATTCCTCGGGCTGGCCCTGGTCGTCTGGGCGACTGGTGCGGTCCTGCATCGCCGCAGGCATGCCGGCGGATCCGTCGCGCCGCTGCCGACGCGGCCGATGTCGACCGGCACACGCATCGCTGCTGCGCTTACGACGCTAGCGTTAGTAGGGCTCGGGATACTCGGCCCCTACAAGATGTTCCACGTCACGCCATGGCCGATCGGTGAGACGGTGGCAGGGCCGCAAGGCGTCACGTCCCACGCGGCGCAGGCGATGGCTGTGGAGGTAGCGCCAGAATCCGCCTTCGAGCGGCAGGTGCGAGATGAAACATACAAGTGGTGTCGGTTCTGTCACACCACGGAGCAGGGCGGGAAGCACTTGGTCGGACCCAATCTCTACGCAATTTTCGGTCAGCGTGCCGCTACCGTGCCCAACTTCACGTATTCGACTGCCTTGGCGCAGGCTGGACGCGACGGTCTCGTATGGACCGACGACACGCTCGACAAGTTCTTGGCATCGCCCTCGGGCTTCGTGCCCGGCACATCGATGATCATTTCGAGTGGTCCCGTGCGCACGCCGGAAGAGCGTGCCGCGGTGATCAACATCCTCAAGCGCGAGACGATGAGCGAGCGCGCTGCAGCGCAGGCTCCTTGACGGCCGTCGATTCGTTGCCTGGTGCGTTGACGTCGCCGAAGCAGTCGCCGATTCCCTCGCGGATGCCGAGCGCCAGCAGGCGCTCGCGATCGGCCCGTGAGTCGACGCCGGAGGCGAAGCACGCGATTTCGAGTTCCCGTGCCAGAGCCGCGACAGCGCGGCAGAGACGGGCAGCGGCCGGGTCATGGTCGCTGCCGATTACGAACTGGCGGTCGATCTGCAGCGCTGCGATCGGCAAGCACGCAAGCCTCGCCATCGAGCTGAAGTGTCGACCGAATTCATCGATCACGACAGTTGCGCCCAGCTCCGCGAGCTTCGGCAACAGTAGTTCCGGCGACTGCATCGCAGCTAACGACCGTTCCGATATGCGCAGCTCGAGCTGCAGTGAGCCCGGTTGCCAGTGTTTGAGCCAGTCTGCCAGATCGGTGAGTAGCGCCCCCGTGGTGAGATGGTGACGAAGTGCGCCGAAGGAAAGGCGCAGCGGAACGGGATCGTCGCCCGGAGAGGGCGCAAAGTCGTGCCGCATGCGCGCCAATGCCCAGCGCGATAGATCGCCGGCCAGCCCGGTATTTTCGGCCAGCGCCAGGAATTCACTCGGTCGCAGTTCGCCGCGCAATGGATGCGGCCAGCGCAGGTAGCTTTGCAGGGCGATCCGCTCGCCGGTTTCGAGATCATGCCGTGCTGCGTAGCGCAGTGCCAGCTGATCCGCGGCGATCGCATCGCGCAGTTCGCGTTCCAGATCCAGCCGCGCGAGCGGTCGGAGGCGCAGCGTGTCCGAGTAGAAGCATATGCTACGGCCCCCTTCCCGGCGGGCTTCGAACATTGCCGAGCGAGCATGCTCCAGCAATGCACGACCATCACGCGCGTCGCTACCGAGTATGGCGACGCCGGCACACGGTTGTAAGCCAAATGACGCGTCGCCCACGAGCACCGGCTGGCGCACAGCGGCGCATAGCGTCGTGGCGGCTTGCTCCAGCGCGACGCGGTCACTCAATTCCTCGAACACACAGGTCAGCACGGACTCGCCCAACTGGCCCACATACCAGCTTCCGGAGTGCTCGACGGGCAATGCAGCGGCGACACGGCGCAGCAGCGTCTTGAGAATCTGATCTGCGATCGAGAAATCCACCACCTGTGCAATATCCTGCAGGCCGTCGAGATAGACCATGCAGACAGCCAGTGGACGCTCGCGTAAAGCCGCGTCGGCTACGGATTGTCGCAGCCGCTGCGCGAATGCCCTGCGCTCCAGCGTCGGCGCTTCCTGCGATGTCGACGGTTGTGAGCGCTGATCCGCTATCGCGCTGCTGCCCGGCTCGCTGACTGCCGAGCTTGCTCGAATCACCAACATGGCACGTTCCCGCCCGTGTGGCGTGACGCGCACGTCATACTTGCGAGCGTGCTCCGCGAACTGACCATCCGCCGCCGCACAGTCCTTCAGGGCGCGGCGAACCATGCGCAGCAACAGGTCGGCTGTCGGCGGGGTCCACAGATCGGCGAGTAGTTTGCCCTGAACCTGCAGCGTGCCTTGCAGCGCTTCGATGTCCCGGCCACCCACATACTTGACAATTGTTCCGGTGCGATCGATGAACGCCACCAGATCTGGTACCGCTGCGATCAGCGAATCATCCGCCAGCGTTGGTTTGTCCTGCGCGTCGCGATCAGTCTGCATGGCGTAGCGCGAGTATTCGGTCGACCGTGTCGTCCGTGGCGACCTCGCGGCGACGGACTTCAAGGCAGCCTTCGCTGATGAGCGTCTCCGCATCCTTCTCCACGGCTTGCAGCAGTTGGGTGACACGCGCGGCGCGCGCAGTACCTGTCCAACCAATCCAGTCGTTGCGCTCGCGTTTGGCCTGGTAAAGTGCTGCGTCCGCGAGCGCCAGCGATTGCTCCCAGCTGCCCTGCTCGGGTGCCTCGGTGATGAACGGGTACGGTGCAAAACCAATCGAGCAACTGGTGCGGGCGACGCTGCTGACGCTGACGCGAAACAGTTGTTTCGCAATCGATTCACGGATGCGTTCGGCCAATGCTGCAGCGACCGTTAGGTCGGCGTCCCGGCAGACAATCACGAACTCATCGCCGCCCCACCGGATGAGCAGATCGCTGGCACGGGACACGCGGCGCAGGATTTCCGCGATTTGCTGCAGCACCCGGTCGCCAGCCTCATGGCCGTACTGATCATTGATGGGCTTGAGGCGATCTAGATCGATGATCATCATCACGAGGCGGCGGGTCGCGTTCTCGGTCAACATCATGTTGACTGCTTCATACAGCGCGCGGCGGTTGCCGAGGCCGGTGAGGGCATCTGCGTAGCTCGCTTCGTGCAGTTGTTCGTTGGCGCGCTCGAGCTGCGCATTGCGTTCCGCCAGCTCTCGCGTGCGTTGGTCGACTTCATCCGACAGGCGCTGCGCATACGCCGCTTCACGCCGCACCTTCTTCTGCTGTTGTGCCCAGACGGCATAGAGAATCGCGAACAGTGCCAGCGCATACAGAGGGTAGGCCCACCAGCGTGCCCACGGCGCAGCTTCGACTTTGACAGGTATCGACAGTCCCTGTTCGTTCCACGCGCCGTCACTGTTGGCGGCGCGCACCTCGAATACATAGGCACCGCCGGCGAGGTTGGTGTAGGTAGCCTGGCGCTTGTTGCCGGCGTCCACCCAGTCGCTGTCGAAGCCTTTCAACCGATAGGAGTAGCGATTGTTCTGCGGTGACGTGTAGTCGAGTGCCGCGAATTCGAATGTCACGACATCGTCGCGATGCCCCAGCTCCACGGCTGAGATGCTGTCGTAGGTGACCGGCAAGCTGGCTGGTGTATTGAATTTGAGCAGCCGCGTCAGGGTGACGCGCGGCGGGCGCTCGTTGAAACGCAGACGTTCGGGTGTGAAGGCGTTGTAACCGTTGGCGCCGCCAAAATAGAGTTGGCCACCCGCGCCCTGATAGTGCGCGCCGAAGTTGAACTCGTCCCCCTGCAGGCCGTTGCTTCGCAGGTAAGTCCGAATCGCGCGGCCGGCGGGCTCGAAGCGGACCAGACCTCGATTGGTGCTGATCCACAAGGTATTGCTGGCATCCGATTCGATACCGTACACCGTGCTGTTAGGCAATCCCTCGGACTCGGCAACGTTTTCGAACCGAACCTGCCGATTGTCACGCGGCGAGCCCAGGACGCGATCGAGACCGCCGCCGCGCGTACCCACCCAGATTTGACCGGCGGCGTCGACGTGGATCGAATAGACTGTGTTCGAGCCTAACGACTGCGGGTCGTCCGCCGAGTGCTGATAGGAATAGAACTTGCCGGAGGTCGGATCGAGTGCACTCAAGCCACCGCCATCGGTGCCGACCCAGATCCAGCCGTTGCGATCTTCGGCCAGGGCTGTAGCGCGGTCGCTCGGCAGACCTTCGCCGTCGTTGCGCGCGATCGCGAATCGCGTCACCCGCAGGGTCTGGGGGTCGATCCTGACAACGCCGCCGCCGAACGTGCCGGCCCACAGCAAGCCGCGCGAATCGCGCAGCAGGCTCATCACGCCGGCAACGGGCAATGCAGTGGGATCGTCGGCATCGATACGCAAAGCAGTGGCACGGTTGCTGGCGACGTCGATTCGAACTATGCCGGCGCGCATCGTACCGACCCACAGTTGTCTATGGTCGTCGGCGACCAAAGCCATGACGTTATTGTCGAGGAGTCGCACGGAGCTGCCTGGTGCTGCAGTGAATTGCTGCGTCGTACCGCTGGCCGAATCCAGCCGAAAGAGCCCATTGCCTATCGTTCCGATCCAGAGTGTGCCGTTGCTGTCCTCGGCAAAGGATGCAATATTGTTGCTGGCACCGCTCAATCGCCGATGCCCGAACGACCATGAATGCGGATTCCAGCGGGCCGTGCCGCCAGCCTTGGTACCGACCCACAGCATGCCGCCGGGATCCTGATGCAGACTGACGATGGAGCTGTCTGGCAGGCTGGACGGATCGGCCGGCTCGAATCTCGATGTCGTGAACGTGTTGGAGCGTCGATCGAGCAGTGCCAGGCCGTCCACGGTGCCGACCCACAGCCGTTGCTCGTCATCCTCGAGCAGCGCCGTGACCCGAGTCGAGGGTAGTGTCGATGGATCTGCAGGTGTCGTTTGCAGCAGTGTGAGCTCGTCACCCACAGGATCGAAGGACAACAAGCCGTCGTCGGTGCCGATCCACAGCAGGCCGCGTCTTTCGACCAACAGTGTATTGACGGCGACCGGCGTGTGCTTGCCCAAGGCTTTCTGCAGGCGTGGTCCCAATTGATCCAGCACGCGGCCCGACGGATCGATTCGGTCGAGGCCGCCGCGCGAGCCGATCCACACCGATTCGTCGGCACCGGCTGCGATGGCATACACGGAATCGTCGCTCAAGGAGCGAGCGCCGGCGACATGACGTATTTCCCGTTTCGTCTGCTTTTGCAGATCGACGATGATCAGTCCGGCGGTGCGCAGACCAACCCAGAGCCGATCGGCTCGATCGAGATACAGCGCCCGTACGTTGGCTTGCGCGTCTATCAGCGGCTCGCCCTTGCTGTTGCTGGGTGTACGGAACTTGCCGGTTTCCGGGTCGCGCCAGACGACGCCGCCGCCGGTGCCGATGAACAGGCGACCGTCTTCGTGCCGCTCGATGGCGGTGATCCAGTTGTTAGGCAGACCCTCAGGATTACGGCGATCACGGACGATGTGCTGCAGTTCGAAGCCGTCGTAGCGTGTCAGGCCATCTTCCGTTCCCAGCCAGATGAAGCCCTTGCTGTCGTGTTCGATCGCCATGATGCTGCCTTGCGACAGTCCGGCATCGCCACCCAACCTGGAGAACAGCATTTCGGGCGTGGGGTCGGCGGCCACTGCGATCGAGCAACTGAGCCAAAGTAGGGCTGCGGCGACGAGCGATCGCCAGCGGCGATCCTGTCGCGCTCGACAACAGTCCTTGTGCGGTGCTCGATACATTTGGCTCAACGGGCTATGGCGACTCCGGCCCGTTGACAATAGCCAGCGGCCCTCAGGCGGTCCGGAATTCGACCGCAGTTCGTAGAAAACCGGTAGTGGAACTGTGACAGGCGTCGCAATGCGCTGCGCCGCAGCGGTGAGGTCCGCTGCAGCGCATGCTCTGCGGTCCATCAGTCGTCGAAGGTGAACGCGTTGGCTTCGCTGCCATCGTCGTTGCTACGCGTGGCATCGCTCCACAGGTAGCCATCTGACCAGAGATAACCGTCGCTCCACAGGTAGCCATCGCTCCACAAGTAGCCATCGGACCAGAGATAGCCATCGCTCCACAGATAGCCGTCGGACCAAAGGTAGCCATCGCTCCACAGATAGCCGTTCGACCAGAGGTAACCGTTGTTCCAGAGATAGCCCGATGCCCAGAAGTTGCTGCCCCACAGCTTTGCAGTGTCTTCGACCAACATCACGGAGGCATTGTTCTTGCGCACCATCTTGGGCGACAGCGCCTGGCCGTTGACGATGCCCGTCTGGTCGAGCGCGGCCTGTACGTTGAGCACACCTGCACCCGTGGCGGTCGGATCGCCGCTGATCTTGCGTGCCGAGCGCATCAACCGCGCCTTGATAGTGGATGGACTCAGCGTCGGATCCTTGGTGAGCATCAGCAGTGCTGCGCCGGAAACCATCGCGGCCGACATGCTGGTACCGGAGAGCTCCAGGTAGTTGCCTGTGCAACCGCTGCCGCAGTTCGGCACACGCGACGGCATGAACAGACGCATGTTCGAGTTGCTGCCGACGCTCGCAATCCACCGATTACCAGGCGCGATCAGGTCGGGCTTGAGGATGTGGTCCTGCAAGGTCGGTCCGCGCGACGAATAGCTCGACACGTAGTCGTCGGAGTAATAGCTCGTGCCCGAGTCCGTCAGTGAGCCTACGGTGATAACCTTGCGCGAGTTGCCCGGGCTGGTGATCGTCATATTGCCGCGCGCACCCAGGTTGCCGGCTGACGCGACTACCGCGACACCCGCATCCCACAAGCGCTCGGCGGCCAGTACCAGCGGGTCAGTCGTGTTGCTTTCGAACACGCCAGAGCCCAGCGACATGTTCACGACCTTGATGTTGAGTGAGTTGCGATTGCTCAGGATCCAGTCGAGACCCGCTAACAAGTCAGCGCTCGTGCCGCGCCCGCGGTGATCCAGCACTCGCACGTCGTGGATGCGTGCGCCGCGCGCGACACCGGGATACGACCCGCCGTTCCCGCCGATGATGCCGGCGATATGCGTACCGTGACCCAGTGCGTCGTCTCGCTCATTGCGGACCACAGTAATTTCCAGGTTGTCCAGGTTGAGCAACGTACCGTTCGAGGCTTTGGTGACTCGGAACCGGATGCGAGTGTTGGCACTCTTGAAAGGGGTGAGGTCGTAGCGGACGTCGCTTCCGGTGCGTGCCGACGTGTAACGATCGAGCTGCGACCAGTTGCTGCCGTCAGCCGAGGCCTCGACGACGAACTCGCCCGCGAGGTTACCGGTGGTGACACGATAGTCGAAACTCAGTGCCGCCGAGAAGGCGTTGCTTAGATTGAGACTTCGCGAAATCGAATCGTTGACGCCGCCGGCGGAATCGAGCGTCAGGCAAGGCGAGCCGGCCGACGGGCACGAGCTCGTGTTCTGGATGCGGATGCTGCCAGCGGTAGGCGAGGGCGTGCTGCCGTCACCGACCTCGGTCCAGCTCGTTGGCCAGGACTCGGTGCCCCAGGAGTTGCTCGAGTAGTTCCACGAGTCGAAATCGTCGCGGACATAGGTACCGCTGCGGAACCAAACGCCGATGTTGTCGATCAGCAGACGTGCTGACGAATCGCTCTTCGTGGCGCGGAAACGAATGCGCGTCTCAGATGAGATATAGGGCGAGATATTGATGGCGGTGCTGTACCCGGCCGTGTTGCTGCCAGGCGTGTTGTAGCGCGCCAACGGCGCGCTCCAGTTGACACCATCGCTCGATGCTTCGATTACGAATTCCGCCGCAGCGCTGACGTTCGCCACGTTGTAGTCGAAGAACATGAAGGCTTCGCTGACACCCAGCAAGTGCATCGACCGTTCGACTGATACGTTGGAGGGCCCGTTGGCGCGCAGTTCCAGGCAGTAGCCGTTGTAGTCTGCAGGGCAGCTGCTGCTTGACAGTCGCACGTAGCCGCTGCTCGAACCGCCCGAGTCGTTGCGCTCGATCCAATCCGAGCCCGACCAGGTGTCGCTGCCGGCATACGTGTTCTTGCCGAACGCGTCATAGTAAGTGCTGACAAGGCTGCCGCGCGCATCGTTGAACACGCGATGGCTGACGACATTTAGATCGCTGTGGCCGGACACACCGGAGTCGACTACCGCCACGGCGAAGCTGCTGGACACTGGCGCCGCTGTGGTGCCTGTGAAGCTGCCTGGCGTGTTGGCGGTCTGTCGCGCGTAGACCGAGGCTGCCGTGACTGGCGCGTTGAGATCGAGGTAGCTGATCGATGAGCCGCCCGCGAACTCACCCAACTGGTTAGCTGGCACGCGAACGGCCATCAGCGGGAAGTTCTGGTAGGTGCGCAACACCTGACCACCGAGTTCGACAACCCGATCAGCTTCGCCACTGGCCGGCTGTCCCGTATGGCGAACCACCAGCTCGACCATCTCATCAGAACCGGACTGGGCCAACGCGGCGACCGATGCGCTCATCCGCTCGAGATTCGGTACGGCAGCGTTGGGTACGACGGCGGCGAGCGAGCGCTGCGCCGTCACGTATCGTTTGGAGATCGCGGCAATACGCATGAGTGCCTGTGAGTTGTTGGCCGTCGACGAGACAGCCTGCTCATCCCAGGGATTGCCCGCGATGAGCGTCGGTACTGCAGCAATCGATGGGTCAGCCGGCTTGTTGGCTTGCGCCAGGCCTGCGACTGTCGCTGATACGTCCGCCGACGAGCGCTCGCCGCCCGGCTGGGTGGTATCTGGCAGCAGTATCCAGCACGCACTCACGCCTGCGCAGACCGCTGCCGCCACCATCAGACCTGTCTTGGTTCGCATTGCCGTTCAACCCTGTAAAGCAAAGTCGTTCAATGGCGACATTGTTAGGGATCGACGGCGCATGGGGCCGCGTTGCGGCCGGCACTGGACCGCGGCAAAACTGTGACCGACTGCAAATAATGCCGGTCAAATCGCCAGCCGACGCTGCCCAGACGTCGACTGGCGCCGGGGTCAGCTGGCTGCCAGGGCCTTGTCCAAATCGGCCTTGAGATCGTCGATGTGCTCGAGACCGATCGACAGGCGCACCATGTCCTCCGATACACCCGCGCTCGCGAGCTCCGCGGGCGACAGTTGACGATGGGTGGTCGAGGCAGGATGGGTCGCCAGCGAGCGAGCATCGCCGATGTTGACGAGCCTGATGATGAGCTGCAGCGCGTCGAGGAAACGCTCGCCACCCGCTCGACCGCTCTTGACGCCGAATGTCAGGATTCCGGACGCTTGGCCACGCATGTACTTTTTGACCAGGGCGTGATCCGGCGCATCCGCGAGCCCGGCGTACTTGACCCAGCTCACCTTGGGATGGGTCTGCAGGTACTTCGCTACGGCGAGGGTGTTGTCGTTGATGCGGTCCATGCGCACCGGCAATGTTTCAATGCCCTGCAAAATCAGAAAGGCATTGAACGGCGACAATGCTGCGCCCATGTTGCGCAGTGGCACGACGCGTGCGCGGCCGATGAATGCCGCCTCCTTGAGTGCCTCGGTATAGACAACACCGTGATAGGAAACATCCGGCTCGTTCAAGCGCCGGAACTTGTCTTTATGTTTCGCCCATGGGAATTTGCCGGAGTCGACGATCGCGCCGCCGAGCGAATTGCCATGGCCGCCCAGATACTTGGTGAGCGAATGCACCACGATATCGGCACCGAACTCGAACGGCCGACACAGATATGGCGTCGGGACCGTATTGTCGACGATCAGCGGTACGCCATGACGGTGCGCGATCTCGGCCAGCGCCCCGATGTCGGTGACATTGCCGAGTGGATTGCCGATCGACTCGCAGAACACCGCTTTGGTGCGGGCGTCGATCAGCTTCGCGAAACTGCCGGGCTCACGATGGTCGGCAAAGCGCACTTCGATGCCGAACTGAGGCAGGGTATGGGCGAACAGGTTGTAGGTGCCGCCGTACAGCGTGCTGGCCGAGACGATATTGTCGCCACTCTCCGCGATCGTCATGATCGCGTAGGTGACCGCGGCGCTGCCGGAGGCGAGACCCAGCGCGCCGATGCCACCCTCGAGCGCCGCCAGCCGCTGCTCGAGAACATCGGTCGTCGGATTCATGATGCGCGTGTAGATGTTGCCGGGTACTTTCAGATCGAACAGGTCGGCACCATGCTGCGCACTGTCGAACGCGTAGGACGTGGTCTGGTAGATCGGTACCGCTACCGCCTTGGTGGTGGGATCGGGTGAGTAGCCGCCGTGAACGGCGATCGTTTCGAGTCGCATGCAAGTCCCCTGAGTAGTTTGTCAGCCGATGGCGGCCGTGCGTCGATCATCGGCGAGAAAGTCGCCCACCGCCAGCCCGAACTGCGCCGTGTCCACCAGGAATGCGTCATGACCTTCGAGTGAGTCGAGTATCAACAATCTGGTGACCGCGCCGGCCTGCTCGAAGGCCTGCGCCACCGCGTGCTGCTCAGCGGGTGTAAAGAGTATGTCCGAAGTCACACCGATCACGAGGGCATCGCTGACCTGTGCTGGCGAGAGTGCGGCTGCGAACGAGCCGTGATGCGAAGCCAGATCGAAGCGATCCATCGCCCGCGACAGATACAGATAGCAATTGGGATCGAAGACAGCACTGAACTTCTGTGCCTGGGCTTCCAGATAGTCTTCGACTGCGAAGCCTGCACCGAACGGTGCCCGGGGGAGGTTGTTGGCACCGCCACCGGGTTTGACGGTCAGCCGCGGCGTCCGCGCGAAGCGTTGCTGCCACTCTTCGGCGCTGCGGTAGGTGATGGTGCCGAGCTTGCGGGCGATGCGCATTCCTGCAACGGGGCGCCGCTGCTGATCATAGCGTCCGCGCTGCCAGTCCGGATCGGCAGTGATGGCTTCGCGCTGCAAGGAGCGCATGGCGATTGCAAAGGGCCTCGCGGCGCCGCTGCCCGAGATGCTGATAACGCGTCGCGCAGCGCCGGGAAACAGCGCGGCATACGCCA
>Ga0116151_10002582_pt1 | contig 16614 bp, 10 predicted proteins | sample AD_UKC117_MetaG_FD_89893 | JGI IMG/M metagenome (GOLD analysis project Ga0116151, IMG submission 89893) | Active sludge microbial communities of municipal wastewater-treating anaerobic digesters from Hong Kong - AD_UKC117_MetaG | ecosystem: Engineered > Bioreactor > Anaerobic > Digestate...
CTCGGCGAAGTGCTCGATCTCAGCCGCCAGCGGCTCGCGCAGCTTGATGTTGGGAATGACCAGGTCGCCGGCCCGGAGCCGCGCCGCGAAGTCCGCGTAGTCGGCGAGCGGGGCCTGGAAATCCAGTTCGACGCGCTTGTCGTAGAGCTGAATGTGCCGCGACGTGTCCATGTCGTCGTACACCAGCATGCGTTCGCTGCCGACGACGACCGTACGGCGCACCTTCTGCGGATCGAGCCACGAAACGTGGCCGTTGACCAGTTCCCCGCCGGGGTAATCCATCTGGAAGAAGCTGACGTCGCTGAGTCCGCGGCGTTTCTGCACGTAGCACGCCCCGCGCGCGTTGACGCTGACGGGCGATGCGCCCAGCAGGTAGTTGGCGATGGAGATATCGTGCGGCGCCAGGTTCCAGAGGGCGTCCACGTCCTGACGGGCGGAGCCGAGGGTCAGGCCCTGGCTGTAGAGGTAGCGGACCTCGCCGAGTTCGCCGGAGTCGATGCGGCGTTTCACCTCGTGGACGAGGTTGTTGTAGATGAAGGTGTGGCCGACCATCAGGACCAGCTTGAACCGCCCGGCCAGTTCGACGAGTTCGCGGGCGTCGCGGCTGGTGGTGCAGAGCGGCTTCTCCACGAACACGTGGTAGCCGGCCTCGAGCGCGGCCTTGGCGTGCACGTGGTGCAGATGCGGCGGGGTCGCCACGACGACGGCATCGAGCGCGGGGATCTCCAGCAGCGCGTCGATGCCGCGCAGGGTCATCACGCCCGGGTAGCGCGACTCGATTCGCGTGCGCGCGGTCTCGTCGGGATCGCACACCGCGACAAGGTTGGTTTGCGCGCAACTGGCGAGGTTGCGGATGAGGTTGTTTCCCCAGGCCCCGGCTCCGATAACGCCGACATGGATCATGATGGGCTGGCCTCTCTGTCGAGCAGGATTGAACGGCTCGACCCGCGCCGTGCGGGCGGTACCACCCACGTTATCGGAGCCAGCGCTTTCGTGCTTGAGGGCTTGCCGCCGAACGGTGCCAGATCGTCCGCAGCGGCCGATAAACTTTGCGGCGTCAATGTCCGATAGCAACAGTAGCGGCGGCGCGACGCTGAGAACGCGGCGGGCTCGATCGAGGTCCGCGCGCCGCCGGTCTGCTGAGTGGTCCATCGCATGACTGCCACTGCCGATTCCGTACGCGTTCACCCCGGCTTCGAACTGGGTGCGGACGTCACCCTCGAGGACTTCGTGATCCTCGGCAAGCCGTTCGCCGCCATGGCGCAGGATGATCGCGGGGGGCTCGGCGCGCACTCGGTTATCCGCTCGCACACGGTGATCTACGCCGCGACCCGCATCGGGGCCCGTTTCCAGTGCGGCCACCACGTGTTGATCCGCGAACGCACCCGCATCGGCGCTGACTGCAGCGTCGGCACCGGCAGCGTGGTCGAGCACCACGTCCGGATCGGCGACGGCGTGCGGTTGCACTCCAACGTCTTCGTTCCCGAGTTCAGCACGCTCCACGACGGATGCTGGCTCGGCCCCAACGTCGTGTTGACCAACGCGAAGTACCCGCGTTCGCCGCGGGTCAAGGACGAACTGGTCGGACCGACGATCATGCCGGGCGCCAAGATCGGCGCGAACACGACCGTCCTGCCCGGAGTCACCATCGGCGCGAACGCCCTCGTCGGGGCCGGGAGCGTCGTGGTGCGTGACGTGCCGGCGGACGCCGTCGTCGTGGGCAACCCGGCCCGCATCATCAAGAGCATTACCGACCTGCCTTACGATCTGGAATCACTTAACGCCAACTGCTGAACAGAGCTGTCTACTTCGAAGCTGCTGCAAAGGACGCCACCATGCCCGCCACGATGACCCCCGCTGCCACCGCACCGATTCCACTCGTCGATCTCCACGCGCAGTTCGCGTCGATCCAGAGCGAGATTGACGAAGCGATACGCGATGTGATCGGGCGCTGCGCGTTCATCGGCGGAGAGCCGGTGGCTGGCTTCGAACGCGACTTCGCCGACTTCTGCAACGTCGAGCACGCGGTGGGCGCCAGCAGCGGCACCACGGCACTGCACCTGGCACTCTGTGCGCTGGGCATCGGGCCGGGCGACGAAGTCATCGCCCCCGCCCATACGTTCATCGCGACGGTCGAGGCGATCGCCCAGTGCGGCGCGCGGATCGTATTCGCAGATATCGATCCGCAGACGTACACGCTCGACCCCGAGAGCGTCGCGCGCTGCCTGACGCCGCGTACGCGGGCCATCCTGCCGGTGCACATCTACGGGCACATGGCGGACATGAGCGGGTTGCGGAAAATAGCAGGCAACTGTGATCACGAGGTGATCCTGATCGAGGACGCCGCGCAGGCCCACGGCGCGGAGCGCGACGGCGTGCGGGCGGGCGCGGGCGGGCGCGTCGGTTGCTTCAGCTTCTTCCCTGGCAAAAACCTGGGCGCATGCGGCGACGCCGGCATGGTGACGACGAACGACGCGGACCTCGCCCGGCGCATGCGGGCGCTGGCCAACCACGGCCGCCAGAGCAAGTACGAACACGACCAGATGGGTTACAACTATCGGCTGGACGCGCTCCAGGCGGCGATCCTCAAGGTCAAGCTCGTCCACCTGGACCGCTGGACGAAGCTGCGGCGTTCGCGGGCGGCGCTGTACCAGGACCTGCTCGGGCACACGGCCGGGATCACCACACCGCACGTCGCGGAGGATGCGCGGCACGTGTACCACCTCTACGTGATCCAGGTGGACAACCGCGACGGACTGCGCAACTACCTCGCCGACCGCGGGATATCCGCCGGCGTGCACTACCCGATCCCGCTGCATCAGCAACCGGCCCTGCGCCGCCACGGCTTCGATTCGGCGCCGCTGAAGATCACCGAACGCATCGCCAACCGCATCATCTCGCTGCCGCTCTACCCCGAGATGACCGACGAGCAGGTGATCCGCGTCGCCGACGCCGTGCATCGCTTCGTCGGCGGGCAATAGATCCGGGGCGGCGCTTCGCGCCGGCTGAACATATTCCCGTCTCACTCCACGAGCCAACCGTCCGCACGTCCCTGCGCTGTTCGCCGGCGGCAATCACCGGCGGTACGCTATGATAAGGGCGTCGGCGCGTGACGGTGGAGACCGCGCGCCCCCTGGAGGGTACCGTGCAGACGATCGCGAATAGCCAATTGGAGCCGCCGGCGCATCGGCGGCGTCCGATAACCGCCTGGGGAATTGCCGCCAGCCTGCTGCTGGCAGCGGCAATCGCCAGCGGCCAGACCGTGGTTGCGGATTTCAACGACCTCTCCACGGGTGTCCTTCGCGACAAGACCGGCGGAACGGGCCTGGCTGGGGCTTGGAGCGGCACCGCCACGATCCGCGTGATTTCTGGAAATCTCAGCGCACCAGCCAGTACGCACCACGCCGGCCAATCCGGCGGCGCGGCCCGCAGCGTCCAGGGCGACTACGCCCAGCCGCGTCAGAACACGCGACTCCTGGCAGCGCCGATCGCCGGCGTCGTCGAACTCTCGTTCCTCGTCAAGGCACCGGACGCGACCAGCGTCGGGGGCATTGCGCTCGACACGGTGGACTACGATGGCGCTCAGCCGCTGCGCATCGTCGCGGTCGGCCGCGACCTGCTGCTCGACGGTCCAGCCGATGACGTCCGCCTGCCCGGCGTCCTCACGCTCGGCCAGACCGCGCTCATCGTCGGCCAACTGGAAATTGACGCCGCGGGCACCAGCGACACGCTCGCCGTCTGGGTCAATCCGGACGAACTGGACCGCGGCGAACCGGACGCGGTGCTGAGCGGCGCCGATCTCGTCGGCGGCGCCGTCACGCGTGTGGCTGTGGTTTCGTACCAGGAGGAGACCGGCATCGGCGCCGTAATCGACGACGTGCGGCTGCGCAGCGAGCGCTGGGATCTCGACGATGACGGGGCGGTCACCACCGGGGACTTCTACGTGTTCCCCCAACTGATGAGCGGGCCGGCGTCACACGCGCCTCCTCCCGGGGTGGACCCCGAACTCTTCGCCCGCGCTGACGGCGATCGTGACGGCGACGTGGACCTGTACGATTTTCATGCCCTCGCGCTCTGGATCTCGCGCGTCGAGCTCGCCGATCACGTCCACGTCGCGGATTTCGGCGCCACGCCGGACGACGGCGTCGACGATGCACCCATGATTCAGGAGGCGCTCGACTACCTCACCGCCAGCGGCCGCACACGGCTGGAGTTCGCCGCCGGAACGTACGATCTGTTCACCGTTGCGGGCGGGTCCGGGTACGTGGCCCTCAACAACCTCACGGATTGCGGCGTTGTCGGCGCGACCGACGACGCCGGCGCCCCCGCCACGCGACTGGTGCGGCACGGGTGGCTTCCGGCGGATCCCGCGCCCCCGAGCCTGCTGCGCGCCTCGTCCTGCGTGAACCTTTCGGTGCAGAACCTGGTATTCGACAACGAGCCTGATTACTCCTCCGCGGGCAGGATCGTCGAGCTTGCGCCCGACCACGTTGTCGTGGAAATCCTCGACGGCCTGCCGCGAATCGACGGCACGCTGTGCTACAGCTCCAACCTGTGGGATCCGGTGACGCGCTCGCTGCGGCACGTGGCGAGCGTCACGTACAAGGCCGACGTGGACGCCGCACCCGCGGATTTTGTGTGGCACACGGTGACGGGCGGCAACGGCCGGCTCATGCGGCTGGTCAACCCGGCGGTCGCCGGCCAGCTCGCGCTTGGCGACCTGTTTTCGTGGCACTTCGGTGCGGACGGCATCCAGACGCTCTTCTACAACTGCAGCGGCCTGCACTTGTCCAACCTGCGCACGGTGAACGCCGTCGGATTCGCGATGAGCGCGAGCCAGTGCCGCAACATCGACGCGGATCACGTCGTCGTGGCGCCGGAGGGCAACCAGCTCGCGGTCAGCGCCCGCGACGGCTTCATGCTCGCCACGTGCGACGGCACGGTGATCATGCGCAACCTCGACATCGAAGGCGTCCGCTGGGACGGGCAGAACGCCCATGGGAATTTCCTTACGGTGATCGAGAAGCTCGACAACCGGAGCGTACGCGTCGAGCGGGCCGCCAGCTACGCGATCGCACTCCCGGCGGCGACCGTACTGACGCTCTGGAACGGCACGGTGCCCAATTCGTTCACGCTCGCCGATGCCGTCGACGAGGGCGAGGTCGACGGCAAGCGGAACTACCTGCTGACGACGGACCAGGTGCTGCCGGAGTTCGTGTCCGCCGGCACGCTGGCGTCCGCGGACGCCTGGGACATGGACTCGTACACGGTGCAGGACAGCACGTTTCGCGAGATCGCGGGGTGCGCGCTGATTCTGCGCAACAAGCACGCGCTGATCGAGCGCTGCCAGTTCGACCAGGTGATGTACCCGCCGATTCTCGTCGGAGCTTCTCCGCCCGAGGGGGAAGGGACGTTTCCGCGTGACATCACCATTCGCGACTGCAGCCTGAGCTCCAGCGGATGGCGCGAGCGGCACCGCTCGACGGGTCTCATCGGCATCAGCAACTCCGGTCCGAGCGGCAGCTACATGGGCGCCGTGCAGATCGTCCACAACCTCCTCAGCGACAATCCGCTGGGCATCGACATCGCCGACGTCTCGTCGGTCGCGATCACCGACAACGTCTTTGCGAACGTGGCGGAAACCCACCGGATCGATGCCGCGTCGACCGGCAGCGTGACGTTCGACGGTAATACGATCGAATAGCGCTACCGCGGCGACGCCTACCCACTCCGTCGCCGGCGATTCATGTCCAACGCGTATCCGCATTTCGCCGCATGATTCGGGGGCGCTCGGCGCATTTTACCGGCATACCCGCTATGATGACGCTGGCATCGGGCCGCCGGTCTTCGGACTCTGCACAACTACGGGGAAACCAATCATGAATTCGCTCGCCGTGCGCTTCGGCGCCGCCGCATTCGCGATGATTGCCACGATCATGGCATCTGCAGCTGAAGTCCACGAATCCTGGACCGTGCTGAAGAACGGTCCCACGAATCATGCCGATATGGGCAATCTCATTGCGGTCGGCCCCTCGGGCGACGTGTACGTGGCGGCCACGAGCTACAACGCGACGACGCTCCGCTACGATCTGACGCTGCTGCGGTACGATTCAGCCGGCGCGGAGGTCTGGTCCGAGACGCTCCCGTATCGCCTGCTCCCGACGGGACCGACCGGGCTGGCGGTCGATAGTGCCGGCAACCCGATCGTCACCTCGTCTTCGTACGATGAGCCCGGTGTGCGCCGCTTGTCGATCTGGAAGTTCGATGGAGCGACGGGCACGCTGGCCTGGGAAAGGCTGCATCCGGAGGCAGGCGATTGCCTGATAGGCAGCATCGCCACAGCCGCGGTCGCGCTCGATGCCGCCGACAACGTGCTGGCTGCCGGATGTGGGATGAACCTGTACAAGTACGCCCCGGACGGCACGCTGCTGTGGCAGCGCGGCGGCGTTCCGGCGAAGCTCGACTACGCCACGGACATCGCCATTGACCCAGCCGGGGGTGTGCACCTGGCGGGCAACGATGCGGACTTCAGCACGGTCGGCGTCGTGGTCTATGACGCGGCGGGCACGCTGGTCTGGGACCACGTCACGCACGGCCCGATCTTCAATACGTTCGGCCGCACGCGGGTGGCGCTCGGGCCCGCGGGCGAGACGGTGATCGCAGCCGACGTCGAATCGATGTGCGGCGTGGGGGCGCTGCGCCTCGTTCGCTACGACGCCTCCGGCGCCGAGCTGTGGCATAGGGATTTCCAAGATACGCCCTGCACGAACTTCCAGCCGGCCGGCGTGGCGGTCGCCTCCACGGGTGACATTTACGTGGCCGGATCGCTCGGCTCCGGTGCGGACATCGCGGCGCTGAAGTACCTTCCCGACGGCACGCGCGACTGGGTGCGCACCTACGACGGCCCCGCACACAGCACCGACGTGGCCTTCGACATGGCGATGGATGCGCACGACAACTTCTACATCGTGGGCGAGGAACTGTTCCAGTCGCCGCAGAACCGCGACATCGTCACGCTCAAGTACGATCTGGCGGGCAACCTCGACTGGTCGATTTCCTATGCGGGTCCCGCGGGCGGCAACGATCGGCCGCAGTCGATTGCGATCGGTGCGTGCGGGCAGGCCTACGTCACCGGCTACGGGTGGAACCCGCCGTTCAACAGCGACATCTACGTGCTCGCCTACACCCAGGATTTCCCGGGCGATCTCGACGGTGACGGCGACGTGGATCTGCGAGACTTCGCTCTGTTCCAGCAGGATATCACCCAATCGACAACCCCGCCGGTACCGGGCGATCTCGACGGCGACGACGATGTGGATCTGGACGACTTCATCCTGCTGCTGCACGATCAGTCGCCGCCCTGCAACTGACGCGCGCATGCACCCGTTCCTGCCTACTCCTGGCGTTTGCGAAATCGCGAAACGCTCAGCGTGAGAACGACCGCGCAGCAGACGACCAACCCGACGACCGAGGGCAGCAGGTCGGCGAGGCCGGCTGACCGCAGGATGATCCCGCGCAGAATCTCGAGGAAGTACGTGACCGGGATGAAGAAACCCAGCAGGTACATCGGCAGGGGCATGGCCTCGCGCGGAAAGATGAAGCCGGAGAGCAGGATGGACGGCAGCATGATCATGAAGGCGAACTGGATCGCCTGCAGTTGCGTCCGAGCCAGCGTGGAAATGAACAGGCCGAGCCCCAGGGCGGTCAGCAGAAAGAGCAGCGACAGGCCGAGCAGCAGCACGAGGCTGCCGTTGATGGGCACGCTGAAGACGAACACCATCACCATCAGCACGATAAGGGTTTCCAGAAAACCGATCACCGCGTAGGGCACGAGCTTGCCCAGCATCAGCCCGGTGCGGCCGACCGGGGTCACGAAGAGCTGCTCGAGCGTGCCGAGTTCGCGTTCGCGCACGATGGCGAACGAGGTGAGGAACAGCGTGACGAGCTGCATGATGATGCCGATCAGGCCCGGCACGAAGAAGTGGGCGCTCTCGAGGTTCGGGTTGTAGAGCAGCCGCGGGCGGATCTCGATCGGCAGGGCCACGCGTCCGGCGGGGTCGCGCGCGACCGCGGCCTGGCGGGCCTCGGCGAACGCCATCCCGCGCCGCCGCGATTCGTTCAGGCCGAGCAGCGCCGCACTGTTCAACGCGGTGGTGGCCACTTGGGAATCGCTGCCGTCGATCAGCACCTGGACGACCGCTTGCTCACCGTCGAGCAGACGCTCGGTATAGTCCGGCGGGATTTTCACACCGACCTTGGCTCGGCCCGCGGCGAGGGCATGGTTGAAGTCCGCTTCGTTAAAGACGTACGCGACGACCTTGAAACGCCGGGTGCTCGCGAACGCCGCGACGAGGTCGCGGCTGTCGCGCCGACCGTCGAGGTTGTAGACGACGGTGGTGATGTCCTCGATGGTGGTGTCGATGGCGTACCCGAAGATCGTGAGCTGGAGCACGGGCACGAGAAACGCGAAGAACAGCGTGGTGGGCTCGCGGCGGATGTGCGCGAATTCTTTCAGCAGGATGGCCCAGAAACCGTTCATGCGCCGCTCCGCGCGAGTTCGTTGCGACTGAGCGTGACGAAGACGTCCTCGAGCGTGGGTGCGATCGGGCGCAGGTCCACGCGGTTGGCCGGCTGGCCCGTCGCGGCGACGAGGTCGGTGTCGGACAGGTCGGCGTCGACCAGCGCATGCAGCACGTCGCCGAACAGCGTCACGTCACGCACATGGGCAACGCCGCGCAGGCGGGCGAGGGCGTCGGCCGGCGCGGGCGTGGAAATCTCGACGCGGCGCGTGCCCGCCGGTGTCACGGCGTCGAGGCGTTTCAGGTCCGCCGGACGGCCCGCGACGATCAGGCGCGACATGTGGATGTAGCCCACATGCGAGCAGCGTTCCGCCTCATCCATGTAGTGCGTGGTGACGAAGAGCGTCACGCCGCGGCCGGAGAGTTCGAAGAGCAGGTCCCACAGGTCGCGGCGGGCGACGGGATCGATGCCCGCGGTCGGCTCGTCCAGAAAAAGCACGTCGGGCTCGTGGATCAGCGCGCACGCCAGCGCGAGGCGCTGCTTCCATCCGCCGGAGAGCTTCGCAGCCAGTCGGTTCACGAACGGACGAATGCCGCACAGGGCGTAGAGCGCCTCCTTGCGTTCGCGGACGCGCGCGCGGCTCAGGCCGTAGATCCGGCCGTAGAAATCCATGTTCTCCTCGACGCTCAAGTCGCCGTAGAGGCTGAATTTCTGCGACATGTAGCCGATGCTACGCTTGATCGCTTCCGCCTCGGACGCGACGTCGTGGCCGAGTACCGTACCGCGTCCAGCCGACGGCCGCAGCACGCCACAGAGCATGCGGATCACCGTGGATTTCCCGCTGCCGTTGGGGCCCAGGAAGCCGAAGATCGCGGCGCGGGGCACGGCGAAGCTCACCGCATCGACCGCCGTGAAGTCGCCGAAGCGCCGCGTAAGCCCCTCGGCTGCGATGACGATGTCCGCGCCGTCCGCTCCGCTCATTCCGCATCCTCCACGTAGACGTCAGCCGACATGCCGGCGCGCAGCACGTCCAGCCCCTCGTCGAGTACGACCTTGATGCGGAAGACCTGCTTCACCCGCTCCTCGGGCGTCTGCACGTTGGCCGGCGTGAATTCCGCCGAGCGGGAAATGAACGCGATGTGCGCGGCGAAGCGCCGCCCGGGAAACGAATCGACGCGGACGGACACCTTGCGGCCGAGCTGCACGTCGAGGTGGTTTTCCGGCAGGTAGGCCCGGACCCACAGTTCGGACGGATCACTCAGCGCCACGACCGGCGCGTTCGGGGCGATCAGGTCGCCGGGGCGCAGGTCCACCGCCTCGACCACGCTGGCGAGCGGCGCCCGGACGACGAGTTCGTCGATCTGCTCCGCGATCACGGCGACGCTCGCGCGGGCAGACGCGACGTGGGCCTTCGCCTCGGCGATGTCCTCCGCGCGCGTGCCGGCCTCGAGCAGGGCGAGCGTCTGCGCCGCCTCAGCCAGCCGGGCGCGGGCTGCGGCAATTTCTTCGGCGCACGTCCCGGCGCGGAGCAGGTCCAGTTCGGCGCGGGCCTGGTCGGCGTTCGCCTGGGCGACGGATGTGGCGCGCACGACCTCGTCCATCTCCTCGTCGGCGGCCTGGCCCTCGCCGGCGAGTTCCTTGACGCGGGCAAAGTCTTTGTTGGCTTTGGTCAATTCGGCCTGGGCGCGATCGAGCCGGGCCTGGGCTGCGGCGATCTCCTGCGGACGCGGACCCGCGACGGCCTCGTCGAGCTGGGCCTGGGCGAGATCGCGGGCGGCGCGAGCGCCTTCGATTTCCTGCGGGCGCGAACCCGCCACGCGTTTCGCGAGCGTCGCCTCCTGCGCCGCCAGCGTGGCCTTCGCCTCCGCCAGTCGCTCGTTGAGATCATACGGAGCGAGTTCGATGAGCGGCGCGTCCTTCGCGACCGCCTGCCCCTCCGCGACGTGCACGGCCTCGACGCGGCCACCGACGCGCGAGCCCACGCGGATCTGGTGGGATTCGATGAATCCCGAGACGAAGAAGGGCCCGCGACGCTGCTGGCTCCAGAACAGCAGCGCCAGAGCGGCTGCCGCCAGGACGACGATGATCAGTACGCGTCTCATGGTGTGCAACTCCGGGATGCGGCGCGGCCCCGCGGGCGATGCCGCTGCGGCCGATCAGGGCGATGGCGGCCCCTGTTTGCGAATGCGCTCGAGCACGTCGGGATCGTCCGGGAGCAGGCCGGCGGGCACGAGTCGCGGCACGAGCGCCTGCCAGCGCGGCTCGCGTTCGAACACGTCGTGAAACAGCGGCAGCGCCACGTCACCCGGCCCGCGGACACCAGCGTGACCGCCTGCCAGAATGGAATTTCCACGGTCTGCGGAGCGAGGCGCGCCGCCTCCGTGTACTCGCGGTTGGCGGCGTCGAAGTCGTCGTGCTCGAGCGCGGCGTCCCCCGCGTTCATGTGCTGGTACGCGCGGGCGACGCGGACGAGGCGGCTGATCTCCGCCACCGGGTCGGCGTGATCGTCGACGCGCAGGTCGAACACGCGATCCTTCCAGGGCTGACCGGTGTTTTTCGAGCCCACGACGATGAGGGCAGCCGACTGCCGGCCGCGAATGTCGCCACCGGCCTGCTCAGCCGCGGCCAGCGCCGCGAGCATGCGGTCCGCGAGGTCACCCTTGGCTGATCGGTATGCCGCGGCCATCGCCGGCCAAACCGCGTCGCTGGCCATCAGGTTGGCCTGCACGGAAAACTGCGCGTCGGCGTCGACGACCTGGCCGGCGGCTGCGATGCACCGGGCGCCCGTGAACGCCGCGACGCGCCCCGCAGCATCGATCATCGCCACCTGCCGCACCTCGCGGTTGGTGTCCGCCGCGAGCAGCCCGCGGAGCGCGTCGGGTGCGCTCTTCCCCATGCGCATCAGGTCCAGGCCAGCCGGGCCGTACGACGGGTCGGCGAACGACTGCGTGGCCACGGCGCCGACACCGGCCTCGGCCCAGGGCACCACCGTGCCCACACTGAACCAGTGCGACTGCACCGCAACGCCCAACTGGCCGGTCTGCGGGTCGCGCGCCACGATGGAATACGTGTGCACCGGACGCAGCGGAGGTGACTCCGCCACTTCGGCGGCGCCGGCCGGCAACGACGCCCCGACCAGCAGAGCCGGAAAATCCAGAACCAGTGCAGCCGTGAGAAGTCCTGATCGGAAACGCATGGGGGCCTCCTCAGATCTCATCACGCGGTTCGAGTGTCTGCGGCGTCCCGCCCGCCCGGGCGGAAGCGAGCAGGGCATCCATGACGCGGGCGTTGCGCCAGCCGTCGTCGGGGGGCAGCAGCGGCTGGCTGCCGCGCACGGCCCGGGCGAAGTCCTCGATCTGGAGCCGGTAGACGTCCTGCGGTTCGAACGTGATCTCGCGGCGATCCTCCCCGGCTTCGAGCACGATGGACACCGCGCGATTGCTCACGCCGAAACCGCTGGGGAGCGTCAGCGTGCCGTGCGTACCGCACAATACGATCCGATTGCGCCGGCCGCCGTCAAACCCGCAGGAGATGACGCCGAAGCGGCGCTGCGGGAACTCCAGCACACCGTGCAGGGCCATGTCCACGTCGTGTTCGGGATGAAACAGGCCGAGCCCGGTGACGCGCTCGGGCATGCCGTCAAAGAAGTAGCGGCAGGCGTTCACGCAGTAGCAGCCCACGTCGAGCAGGCCGCCCCCGCCCCACGCGGGGTTCAGCCGCACGTCGTCGAGCTTCTCGAGCCGGAAGCTGAATGTGCCCTCGACCGTGCGCAATTCGCCAATCGCCCCGTCCAGCACCAGACGCCGCGCCTCCGCGATCGACGGGTGATGACGGTACATGAACGCCTCCGCGAGGTGCCGGCTGTGCTGCCGGGCGGCAGCCACCATCTCGGCGCACTCCGCGGCGTCGCACGCCAGCGGCTTTTCGCAGAGCACGTGCTTGCCGCGCTCGAACGCGGCGACGGCAAGCGAACGATGCAGCCCGTTGTGCGTGCCGATGTACACCACCTCGACGTCGTCGTCATCGAGCAGCTCGTCGTAGCTTCCGTAGGCGCGCGGCGGCTTGAGGGCCTGGGCCCGGGCGAGTTCGCGACTGGCGGCGGCGGAGAGTTCGGCGTTCGTTGCGGCTGCCAGGGCTGGGGCAAAGGCGTTGGCAGCGATGCGGCCGACGCCGATGATACCGAATTGAACGGGTCGTGTCGGATTCATAGGGGCTGATGTTAAGCGGCGACCGTCGGCGCGTCACCCGCAATCTGCCCGGCCGCCGCCCCGGCACCGGCGGCCAAAAAGGAGCCGTCTCGACCCCTGCGTGCAGAGATCGAGACGGCACATGAGGAAGGAAACAGAAGCGCGCGGCCCGCGGGCCGCGCAGGCATTGGTCACGGACCGGCGAGTTCGAACACGAAGATCCGCTGATCACCCGCGTCGATGTCGCCGTCGTTGTCGAGGTCCATGCAGGCACACGCGCCGGCGGGCGCCCCGCCGAAGCACGCCTGGATCGTTGCGAAATCCATCAGGTCCACGTCCGCATCGCTGTCACAATCGGCGCTCGTCGCCGTGGTGAGCAGCAGATTGTCGACGGTGAGCGCTCCCGCAGCCCCCCACGTGTCGACCTCGTTCTCGAACGTGACCACGACGGTGAAGTCGTCAGCGTCGGCGAGCGTCAGCCCGTTCAACTGCAGATTGTCGACGATGAGGGTTCCGCCGCGGTTCCAGTCGAGGCCGTTGCCCGTCATGGTCACGACGACGTGGTAGTACTCCGCGTTCGTGTCCAGGACGCCGTTGCCGCTGCCCGCGGAGCCGGTCTCAGCCGTTGCAAGCGAACCGCCCACCGACTGCCAGGTGCCGTCGGCGGTCACCGTGAAGCCGAGGAAATCGAGTTCGGGATCCTCGATACGCAACTGGTAGGTCCCGTAGGTCTCACCCGCGCCGGCGTCCGCCAGCCCCTTGATGTCCGCCGTCAGCGTGACCGCCGAAAGGTCGGTCATCACCGGATGAACGTCGATGAAGCTGAGCCCGGCCCACCAACCGCTCGTCGTCACGTCGGGCGTGATGCCGTACACGTCGATCACGGCTGCCGCCGAACCGGCCATGCCGCAGTCGCTGCACGCGTACGCCGCGATGCCGCCCGTGGTGATCATGGGATCACCCCACGTGCCGCCGAAGGCCTCGGCAGCCGCGATCCCGCTGTCGTAGCTGGCGACATACCCGCCGCCGTTGGAGTTGAAGAACTCCCCGCCGCCCGTGCCTGTCGCTGTCGCAAAGTCCTCGCTCAACTCGGAGCGCTGCGCGGTATCGCCGTCAGCGAGCATCCCGCCGACGGTCTGGAAGGTTCCGTCCGCGGTCTGGTGGAACACCGATCGGCCGATCTCGCGGCGCACGCTGCCCGAGGTGAGGAACAGGTTGTCCACCGTGAGCGTGCCGCCGAAGTTCCACGTGTCCACCTCGTCGGTGAACGCAACCACGACCGCAAAGGGCGGCGAATCGAGATCGAAAACGCCGTTGCCGCCGCCGTCGGTCGCGCCCCCTTCGGTTGCGGTGTCCAGCGTGCCACCGACGTGCTGCCAGGTGCCGTCGGCGGTCATGTGGAAGTAGAGGCGATCGTTCTGGGAATCCTCAATACGGAGTTCGTAGTCGCCGTAGGTCACCGTGCCGTCAAGCGGCGTGCCGAGGATGTCCGCCGAAAGCGTGATCTGGCTCAGGTCCGGATCGACCGGCAGGACCTGGTTCGGCCAGCGCAGGCCGCCGTACCAGCCACCCCCCACGGAGTAGATGATGTTCTCGACCTTGATCTGGCCGGAGCCGCCGCCGCCCATTCCGCCCGAGGGAAGTCCCTGCACCGAGAAGCCGGCGACCGGGCAGAGCGTCGGGTCGCAGATTTCCGTGCCGTCGCCGAAGACGCCGCCGAACGCCTCCTCACCGTTGATGCCGTCATCCCAGTTGGAGGCGTAGAAGGTCGTGTCCACGCTGTCGCCGTCGAGGAAATAGCCGCCGCCCGTGCCGGTGACCGCGTCGAAGTCATCATCCACGTTGTTCACGACCTGCTGGCGGTAGGCCTCGACGCGCAACTGGTAGTCACCCCCCGGAACAGCACCGAGCACGTCCGCAGCCACCAGGAAATGCGCTGGGTCGTACCCGACCGGCGCCACAACGTTTTCCCAATACAGGCCGCCATACCACGCGCTGCCGTCGGCGGAATTCGACGCCAGCAGCAGGTTGTCCAGCGTGAGCATGCCTCCGGTGCCCCAACTCGCCGCGGGATCGGCGAAGGCGAGCGAGATCGTGTACTGCGACGAGTCCGGGTCGAAAACGCCGTCGGCATTGGGGTGCTGAGCATCGGGCGCCGCCGTCGTCGCCGACGCGAGCGGACCCCCGACATGCTGGAAAGTGCCATCGGCTGTCTCGACGAACTCCAGCGCGTCACCGTCGCCATCCTCCAGGCGCAGCGTGTAGTCGCCGAGCGACTGACCGCCGACCACGGCGCCCTGCACATCGGCGCTCAGGTACAGGTCGGAAAGATCGTTGGCCGGCGGACCGCTGACCCGGCGAAAGGTCAGATCCTCGACCTCAGCCGCCCCACCCTCGAAGTTCGGCTGAAGGAACATCACGATGCAGCGGGCCGCCACGGTGTTCGCCGGGGCCACGCCCTGGAAGGGCGTGACATGAATCCACTGATCGAGCGGCGTGCCGCTGTTCAGCACGTTGACCTCCTGCACGCCGACGCGCTGCTCAGCCTCGTTGAAAAACTCGATCTGCAGCAGCACGAAGTTGCCGGTGCCCACGAGGTTGTCGCCGGTGATCTGCTTCACCCAGCACTCGATCTCCCAGACGTCGCCCTCCTGCGAAGGAAACGACTGGCCGACGCCGGAGTTGTTCCAGGTGCCGCTCCAGTTGCCCCACATCTTGAGCAACCGGTTGCCGGTGCGCGGCTCGAGCCCTTCGCCCGGACTCGCCGCCACGGCCCACGCGTTGCCCCACGCGAAGTAACCGACCGGGCGATCCCCGCCCGTCAAGGTGTATTCCTCGAAGCTGGTGTTGACCGGCTTGCCGACCGGCAACGCCGCGTCCCAGCTCATGCCCGCGGACCAGTCGCCGCCGTTGAGCGTGACGTTCTGCACGGTCATCCGCCCGCCGTTGCCGCCGCTCTCGCCCCCGCCCATCACGCCTTCCGCCGTGAAACTGCCGAGCGTGGCTGCGCCGCTGACGCCGACGTACGCACGCTCACCCGCGATGCCGTCATCGAAGTTGGACGCGCTGCCCGCGCCGTTGGTGGTGAAGGCGCCCGTGCCCGCGGCAGCCTCGAAGTCCTCGCGAACCTTGAGGAAGCGGACCGAGGACACGTCGATGACGCCGGCGCCGCTGCCCGCCACGCCGCCGGTGGGCACGCCGTACGCGGAGGCGTCGCCGATGACGGAAAAACCCGTCCCACCGGCAAAGGCCCCTTCGCCGGCGATGCCGTTATCCCATTCCGGCGTCGTGTTGAAGCCGGTTCCGTCGGTGACGAACGTGCCGCCGCCCGACCCGGTCACCGTGTTGAAATGCTCATCGATCACCTGCTGGGCGCTGGCGAGACTCGCCGCAGCGATCATGCCGATCGCAAATGTCGCCCAGTTCGTCCACTGCCGTTTCGACGACCCCATTGGTGTTCTCCCTGGCGACCCGCGTGCGGCGCCCAGACCTGCGTCGGATGACCGGCCCGGCGCGGTGGAACGACTCGTTCCACCGCGCGGACCGTCGAAAAACCTGAATAGCGCCCGTTCCCCCGATCGGGCTTTTCGATTAACGACGACGGCGCAGCAGCACCGCAGCCCCCAACCCCAGCAGGGCGAGCGCCCCCGGCTCGGGCGTCACGACCACGTTGTCGATGTTGAGCGCGCCGCCGGGGTCCGGCTGCCAGTCGACGATCATCAGGACCACCCGGCCGACGTCGGCGCCAGCCGGTGCTATGGCTGAGCCGCCGATTTCGACCCACTGATCGATCGGATCCGAAGCGGAGTAGAAGCGGTCCAGTTCGACCTCGAGCAATGCCTGTCCCGGCCCCGTGCCGACCGCGCTGTCGTAGAATTCCGCCTTGATCAGGCCGTTCCACTGGACC
>Ga0116151_10002585_pt1 | contig 16601 bp, 18 predicted proteins | sample AD_UKC117_MetaG_FD_89893 | JGI IMG/M metagenome (GOLD analysis project Ga0116151, IMG submission 89893) | Active sludge microbial communities of municipal wastewater-treating anaerobic digesters from Hong Kong - AD_UKC117_MetaG | ecosystem: Engineered > Bioreactor > Anaerobic > Digestate...
ACCATGTTCCAGAGGGCAACATGGTTTAAGTGTCTATTCTAAAGGAATTTTTCGCAAGTTCCTTGTTGAAAAGTTAATTTTTAGAGGTTGCCATCAGGGAGTGCTATTTGTATGCTTGAAAAGTTAAAGGCTCTTGAGAGCCGTTTTAAAAAAATTGAACAGGAGATGAGTGATCCTGATATAATAAAGGATCAGACCCGCTTCAGGGACTTAAACCGAGAACATTCCAGATTATCACCTGTAATTGAATCGTTCGCTGAATATAAAAAGGCTGTATCTGAACTAGCCGACACTAAAAAAATGCTCGAAGACGAGCGTGATAGTGATATGCGAGAAATGCTTGCTGCAGAAAAGCGTGATCTTGAAGAGAAAATCCCACGAATGGAACAGGATCTCACCATTATGCTTCTACCTAAGGACCCACATTCTGGTAAAAACGTAATAATTGAAATCCGGGCAGGTACCGGAGGTGAAGAGGCTGCTCTGTTTGTCTCTGATCTTTATAGAATGTACACCCGTTACGCCGATCTAAAAAAATGGAAGATCGAAATCATGGATCAGAATCAGACAGAAATTGGTGGATTAAAAGAGGTAACTTTCCTTGTTTCTGGCGCAGATGTATACGATGAATTGAAATATGAGTCTGGAGCTCACAGAGTGCAGCGGGTTCCTGAAACAGAATCCGGTGGACGAATCCACACTTCTGCTGTAACCGTAGCTGTTATGCCGGAAGCCGAAGACACAGATGTCGAAATACGTCAGGAAGACCTTAGAGTGGATGTTTATCGCGCTTCCGGACATGGGGGGCAGTCTGTAAATACGACCGATTCCGCAGTACGAATAACCCATATCCCAACTGGCCTTATAGTGACATGCCAAGATGAAAAATCACAATTAAAGAACAAGCAAAAAGCCATGAAGGTTTTGCGAGCACGACTCTTCGAGCTTGAAGAGCAGCGACGCCAAAGTGAACAATCGCAAATGCGTAAGTCGCAAGTCGGTTCGGGCGACCGGAGCGAGCGAATACGTACATATAATTTTCCACAGTCGCGTCTTACGGATCACCGTATAGGCTTAACGCTCTATTCACTGGAATCAGTATTGGAAGGAGAACTTGAACCGGTTATTGTTCCTTTAAAAGAATATGAAATAGAACAGCTTTTAAAAAGTAATGATACTGTATGACAATTAATTCTCTGATTTCGCAATGCGCCAATCGTTTAAGAGACGCTGGTATTGCAAGTTATCAACTTGACGCGCGAATAATTATAGCATATGTGTTAGATATAACTTCCGAGAAGTTGCTTGCGGAGGGAAATTCCTTGGTTGCTGAAGATCATGTTGCTCGGATATGCAGTTTATGTGATCGTCGTCAAAGAAGAGAACCGCTTGCTTATATTACTGGAATAAAAGATTTCTATTCTTTAAAATTTATGGTAACACCGGATGTGCTTGTTCCAAGGCCTGAAACAGAACTTCTAGTAGAATATCTGATTGATAACTGTCCAAAGAACAGTACTGTTCTTGACCTTTGTACGGGAAGCGGAGCAATTGCTGTAACATTAAAGTATGAGCGTCCTGATCTGACGGTTACGGGTTCCGACATTTCTGTTTCAGCACTCGAGGTAGCCAGAAAAAACTGTAAATTCAATTCTGTTGACAAAATCAACTTTATAGAGTCTGATCTCTTTGAAGGTATAACCAATAAATATGATGTAATTGTTTCAAATCCTCCTTATATTCCGTTATCGTGTAAAGAGTCACTCGAACCGGAACTGGGATACGAGCCGCAGATTGCCCTTTTTTCGGGTGAAGATGGCATGGATTTGCCAACAAAGATCATTAATCAAGCCAGAGATTATCTTTTCAGCAATGGCTTTCTGGTTATGGAGATAGACAGTCGGTCAGGAGAAAAAATTATCCTGGCAGCAAAAGAAAAGAATATGGGTTGTGAGTTAATGTCGGATCTTGCGGGTTATGACAGAATTGCAGTAATAAGGATATGATTCAGACAGATTATTAACAGGAACAGTTATTTTATGGAATACTCATTATCTGACGGAACTAGGCCTCGTTTTCTTGTCATAAAGTACATATTGAGGGTGATGGCTCCCTATATATTTCTTCTGTTTTTCCTTATTGCAATTAATTTCGGTTTCAATATTTACTCTTCTTGGGGCGGAGTAAACCTGGTTGTAAAACTATACATATATACTTTTGCATTTTTTCTTGTTTATACTATTTCAATATCGTTGCCGCCTGAATTGCGTTCCGCCTATAGTCGCTATGGTCTGCTTACAAAGTTCATCTATGTGCTTGAAAGCCGTATTTTTCCTTTCGCACTTATTTATATTGTTACAGCCATCTATTCTGTTGTCGAGAACATGGGTAGCCAATACTGGCCTTATGACTCATTTGCCGGAATCTTCGATGATGCGATATCAAACCTGGTGATCTATTCGGTTGTATTGATGTATGTGCTAAAAATTAAAAAACGGCCATACGTGACTGTTCCGGTATATCTTTTCCTTATATATCTTTATTATATGATTAACCAGCGGTTTTATCAGAACTTTTATGCTGGTAACGCAATGGTAGCTTTTAAAATACTTAAGGCTGCTCTACTCTTCTTCTTGATGACCTGGAGTACAAAGCTCAAGGCATCACGTTTTTTTCTCAACCTTTGTTTTTCTCTACTTTTAGCTATTGCTTTGAACGCATTGATTATTGGTATATACAAGCTTAGCTACAATAATGTTTCGAACCGGGTACTAAAAAACAGTATTGCCTTGAAACTGACAAAGTTTGGTCGCCCATCGGCTCTTTCTCCTCTTATGAAAGATGTGCTTGATAAGAAAGATATTACCCTTCTGGATCAAATATATCCCTATGTTAAGTATTATGGAAAAAACTTTGATATAAGTGAAATACAGTGGAGAGAGTTTCTATTTCACGATGATGTATCTTTTGCCAACCGAGTGGCTTCATATATGCTTAAAGAGGGCGTTTCTGCTCATCCTGCCGAAATAATTGATTTTGTTAAAAAAAATATTAAACAAGACCCTGACAGTATTCGTAATTCCGAGTTTTTAATACGGTTAACTGCTGTTTGCTTAAATGAGTATGGTTCTAATAAGGAGCTTGTTGAAGCTATGCATATGTCTGATGATGTATTCCTGATATGGGCAATAAAAGTGATGGGTGAAACTGGCGATTGTCATCTTATTTCAGAGATTGTGGTTTATCTAAATCATATTGATTCAGATATTTCTGATGCTGCGTATAATGCACTAAAACTTCTAACTGGAATAGATCCCTATGCTCAGAGTCAGATTCCTTATAATTCAGTCAGAAGTCTAAAGCTCTTTAATGATTACTTGCATAAAAGTTGCAAATAGAATATGCAACACAAATTGAACAGTCAGGTTTTCTAGCGAAGCATGTTTTGCGACCATGATTAATCATTAACAGGTGAAACTCCAGCCATTTTTCCGGGGCAAGCATCGACTTCAGCTCTTTCTCTATTATATCAGGATTTTTGGATCTCGTAAGACCGATTCTTCTTGCTATTCGACCCACATGTGTGTCAACAGCAAGGCCGGGTTTTCCAAATCCTTGTGAAATTACAACATTCGCGGTTTTTCTTCCTATTCCTGGAAGTTTTATGAGCTCTTCTATGGAATCTGGTAAAATAAAGCTTTTTTCACTTAAAGCCTTTGCAAGGCCAAGTATGTTCTTCGCCTTGCTGTGGTAAAAACCAGTGCTATGTACAATTTTTTCTATTTCGTCTAGTGAAGCATTGCTTAAAGATTTAAAATCGGGGTATTTTAAAAAAAGCTCGGGAGTTACCTTGTTAACCTGTTTGTCTGTTGTCTGGGCCGATAAGACTACCGCAATGGTTAATTCGTAAAGGTTGCTATAGGTAAGCTCGGGATTTGTTTCGCCATACTTTTTTTTTAGCAGTTTGTACAGCATGTCAGCTTTTGATTCCATTATATTTGAACCATAGTTTTAATAAATTCTAAAAATTTTTGTAATGCAAGAGCTCTGTGGCTAATACGGTTTTTGGTTTCCGGTGCAACATTGGCCATTGTAGTCTTGTATTCAGAAACATAAAAAATGGGATCATATCCAAAACCATTCTCGCCGATTATTTTCTTGCTAATCATGCCTTCACATGTGCCTTCAAAAAAATGGGTATTGCGTTTGCTGTCAATAAATGCTAATAAACAAACAAATCTGGCGGTTCTCTCTTTCTCCGCTACGTCTTTCAGTAATTCAAGTATAAGTCTGTTTTTCTCATCATCAGATTCAAGCCCGTGGTATCTTGCTGAAAAAATTCCGGGTTCTCCGTTTAATGCATCTATAACAAGACCGGAATCGTCGGCAATTATCGGTTTATCCGTATATTCTGTTAGAGCTTTTGCCTTAATTAGTGCGTTTTCTTTGAAGGTATTTCCGTCTTCAATTATATCTTTCGGATAATTATTCAAACGAGACATAGCGGTAAAGTTACAAATTGCGGATGCTCCGGCAATATTATTCATCTCATCTATCTTGTGTGAGTTAGTGCTGGCGGTGATTATTTCTATCATTTCATTTGCCTTAAATAGTATTTCTTAGTTATCTTGATACCCCTCTTTTCCCATTCAGTAAATTTCATGTCAATTTTTAAAATTTCTTTTTCAAAATAGTGAATTTAGAATAATTTAAATACATTTCTAGTTATGTGCTTCAAAATTCGTCTAAACGAATATATTTTCTATAAACGGTGGTTTTTACAAAATACTCTTTGAAAATAAGTTGAAAAAAAAAGGCAATCAGTTACATTCTAGTTATGTTAATTAAAAAGATTCTTCTTAATCTATCATTATATATTCCTGATGTAGCCCTTATTCTGTTTTTGACAGAGGAGGGTATATTTGTGCCCGAAGAACGAAGCCATTTTATTGTGGTTCTCGTCTATTTTCTGATAAAAATTAGCCTGCATAATATTGTCGCTTTTTTTTGTTTTATCAAACCTTATTCTGCGGTAAAAGATATACTGCTTCAATTCCAACGAGGGCGTTACAGCATGGCGGATAGTGCGCATGTTTTAAAACCTTCTGCCTGCTTTGGAGATCTGTTCGAACTGCTCCGTTCTACAGGAAGGTACCTAGATAATCTGGTCGGTTCTCAAAATGATGAGATCGAAAAGTTCAGAGAACTGTATAATAATGTGATATTATCAGCAAACAGTTATTTTGTAGTGCTTAACGCTCGTGATGAAGTGATTTTTGCTAACAAAAGCTTTTCGGCGAACTTTCGATATACCGATGATGGAATATTGGGGCTCAGACTCGAAGATATATTTTACATTATACCTGGACGATTCTCTGATGCGATAGATAATGTAAAAAAAAGAGGTCAGTCCGCGGTATTGCGAAAGATCAAGCTGATTTCGCGGCGAAAGATATCACTCATAGCTGATATAAAAATATCGCGGGTTACTGTTCAGGGAGAGAAGCAATATATTGTAGTTATGGATGATATTACTTCCCAATGGCGCAAAGATTATCAAATCTCGCTTATTAGCCAAATATCCGAGTCACTTCAACGTGATGAAGAAGTAGAACGAATCCTTTATGCTATATTGACCGCCGTTACTTCTGGTTCCGGACTTGGTTTTAACCGAGCAATGTTATTCTTATATAATGAACAGAAAAAAATTCTAACCGGCAAGATGGCTGTTGGTCCAGATTCAATGGAAGAAGCCGTACAAATATGGGGTTCTGTTCAAAACGAAGAGCTAAATCTTCTTGGCGGTGGGCCTGATGCTCCGCCTGTTCTCCAAACAAATGGAGCCTTTTACAAGCAGGTTGTAACAAGTAATTTTGCAATTAATGGAAATACACTTTTTGCCGATGTTTTTAATAAACGTGCTCCGGTTCATATATACGACGCGGCAAGTGATCCTCGTGTGGATCCCGAAACACGAAAGTTTATGGATGTTTCAGAGTTTGTTGTAGTGCCTCTGTGCTCGGCCAATAAGGCTCTTGGAGTCGTTGTGGCAGATAACAAGTTTAATGGTGCACCAATATATGAGGACCATGTCGAGCTTCTCTCTATTTTTGCTGTTCAGGCTTCTTTATCAATAGACAGTTACAATTCTTTAACTTCTGTTAAAGAACGAATGGAGCATATTCAGGCTAAGCAGGAGGCTATTGTAGAGAGCGAAAAGATGGCAGCTGTTGGGCGAATAGCCGCGCATATTGCCCACGAAATAAGAAACCCTCTTGTGACTGTTGGTGGCTATGCAAGACGCATATTGCAGTCCGTAAAAAAACCGCAAAAAACTTTGGAAGATATCGAAAAAGCTGCTTCGATAATTCTTCACGAATCCGAGCGCCTGGAAAAAATACTCTCTAATGTTATGGATTTTTCCCGTCCGTCACCTCTGATTCGTGAATATAATAATCTTAACGACGTTGTTAAGGATACCTATTATCTGTTAAAAAATGTATTACAAGAACGAAAAATAACAGCTACGCTTGATTTGGAACAGAAACTTCCGTTGGTAAAGTCAGATTTTAATCAGTTAAAACAGGTTGTGCTTAATTTGTTACAAAATGCCATGGATGCCACACCTGCCGGAGGCTCCATTATACTTAAAACAGGACTGACGGAAACACATATTTATATACGAATCAAGGATAGTGGTACTGGAATCAGTCCCGAGGCTATGGACAAAATATTTGATCCTTTTTTTACTTCCAAAATAACTGGCGTAGGCCTTGGACTTGCTGTGGTTAAGAAAATAGTTAATGATCATAACGGTGAAATAGTAATAAGCAATAATTCTGAAGGCGGTTGTCAATTTTCAGTTGAATTATTACGCCCTTCATAATATAGTAATACTTATAACAAAGAGATGACGGAGGAGTCATGAGCAGAATATTGTTGGTAGAAGATGAAAAAAATCAGAGAGAGTTATATGCTGCCGAATTACGTGATGATGGTTACGAAGTAGAAGAGGCTTCTGATGGCAAAATGGCAGTTGAAAAGGTTAAATCAAGCAAATATGATCTTGTAGTGCTTGACATCCGTATGCCAGAGATGGACGGAATCGAGGCTCTTGGAAAGATACTGTCGCGTGATAAAAAAATCCCTATTGTTATACATACAGCTTATTCAAACTATAAAAGCAATTTTATGACATGGACAGCGGATGCCTATGTGACAAAATCATCCAATCTTGACGAGTTAAAAACTAAGATTGCGGAGATTCTTGCCGCGCGAGGTCAGGCTTAGGCTAATTATTTTTCATAGCTACAGCTGCATTTTTCCGATTCAAAAACTGTAACAGTTTTTACTGATACAGTTTTTTCTTTTTCAAGCAGAGATTCCATCTGCAGATATATGAATTTTGCCAACTCTTCCGAACTGGGGTTTGTGCTTTTGAAGTGCACAGTTTCGTTTATGTTGCAGTGGTCAATAAGGGCGAGTGTTTCCTTTAGCATTTTGCGCAGATCATGAAAGTCTATAAGAAGACCTATCTCGTTAAGAATTTCACCCTTAACGGTTAGCAATACTTTCCAATTGTGGCCGTGCAGATTTTCACATTTGCCTTTATAGCCTCGAAGCTGGTGCGCTGACGAGAAGTGATCCTCAACTGTTAAAAAAAACATGGTTTCTCTGATCCTTTTTCTATATGAATTTAGCTACAGTGCGACCGATTTTTTCAATTTCATTTTTTGTAAGGGTTGGGTAAATCGGTAACGAAAACATCTTCTTGCACATTCTGTCCGAGTTTGGATAATCCATTCCTTTAAGGTTTAAATAGCTGTGAAGAGGTTTCGGGACTGGTGAATAGAGTTCAATGCCGTTTTTCTTGAAAAATTTCACTATTTTGTCATAAGTAGCATCAAAAATAACCGGAAATGATTGATAAATATAGTCACTACTGAAGGGCAACAGAACTGAATGTTGAGTCAACCGAACCCTGTCGTAATAAATTTTGGCTATTTCTATTCTTCTTCTTATGAAGTCCTGAATACGGCTAATTTGTGATATGCCCATCGCTGCCTGGAAATCGGTCATTGAATAGTCAAAATGAGTAGTTTCTTCATTATATCTCTTTTCTCGTATAGTTGAGTAAAAACGTGTGTTATTGGTAAAAACGGCAGCACCGTTACCTGTAGTTATCATATCATTTGGAGAAAATGAACAAACAGCAATTGAACCGAAGTATCCTTCATTTCCTTCTTTTGATTCAATACCTATACAGTGTGAAATGTCTTCAATTACAGGCACTGTAAGCTCTTTAAAAGAAGATGAGTCTATGTATATTCCTCCGGTGTGACCCATAATAATCGCTTTTGTCTTGTCGTTAATCTTTATAGCGTATTTATCGGGGGAGGCCGACAGGGAGTTATCGTCAATATCAATAAGAACCGGTATGGCTCGGCATATCTTAATGGCGTTTAAGGCGTGTGATGAAAAGTATGAAGGTAGTATTATTTCGTCACCCTCTTCTATGCCCAGAGCAGTAAAAGCCAGGTGGTAGGCCGAGGTTGCCGAGTTAATTGCGACACTATTCTTGTATCCGGTTAATTCGCAAAGAGCTTTCTCGAAAATCTTGACCGCTTCTCCCGAGGTGAGCTCGTCGTTTATAAGACAATCGAGTACCCCCTCTAGCTCCTTGCGCGTAATTGTTGGCTTATTTGATACAATACTCATATAGTTCTCCTTTAGTAAAGAAGGCAGTATAGCTGATAATTTTAAATATGTTTATAGAAATTTCTCTAGGTTAGTACAAATGAATGGCGGTTACCCTGTGGTCAAGAACGTTTTTCTTAACCTCTGAGGCAAACATGAAACGAGTATTTGTATAAAAGAAAACGATAATTGTCTCAGCTTGGTGTTTTTTATGTGATTGGTCTCTTTATTGGATTATGTGTATTAAAGCTATTTTGTAAAACGTCCGATTATTATGGAGTGTGTTGTTTTATTTTGGTAACTTTGAAAATCACTATGTTTCAGTGGCTTCATCTTTTAAGTGTCTGTTTTAAAGATAATTTTCGTGTTACCGATGAAGTTTTTATTTTAGGCTATAAGCTTATTGTTCTGCTAAGAATAACCAGCAAGGATGATTTTCTTGTAACACGGTTAATTATTGGTGGTTGACTTTTGTTTGTTATTTACCGCGGCCTGATGCCGCTATTGATTTACGGGAGGTTCGCATGAGAGTATATGGAGTCTTAAGCAAAGTTTTTTTAGTGATAATCATGCTTGTTTTTTCAGCAGGTTGTGCGCAGAGCAAGAATATGACACGGAATGACACTGTCGTCGAGGATATGCCTTATGATAGTGATAGTGAAGATGTTTCATTCTCGGGTGACGGCTTGGATGATATCGGTTCGGGTGATGGTGGTCTGGACGACGGGTATATAACTGCTGCTGGAGCTGGTGGCGGTGGAGCCGATTTCGATCAGACTGGCAATGCCTCGTGGTATGGCCGGGCTTTTCATGGCCGCAAGACTGCTTCTGGTGAGTCTTTCGACATGTATGAAATGTCTGCCGCTCACAAAAGCTATCCTTTTGGTACTGTGCTTGAGGTTAAAAACCTTGATAATGGTAAAAGTGTTCAGGTTCGAGTCAATGACCGCGGACCATATGTTGATGGCAGAATAATTGATGTCTCATACGCAGCTGGACGCGATCTGGGTATGCTTACAACGGGAACTGCCAGAGTGGGGCTAAAGGTTGTGTCGTCACCTGGCGCTGCACCGGTATCAGGCGGTGTGCCCATCGATGATTCTTATGGATATGGCTCACCCGATGTAGGAGCGCCGGTTTCAACAGGTGCGTATTCTTTACAGTGTGGGGCCTTTTATTCGAAAAAAAATGCCGATAATTTGAGAGATAAACTTTCTGGAATGTTTGAAAACCGTATTGAGGTTATACATGAAGATGATCTTTATAAAGTACGGATACTTGATATTCCTTCTAAAGAAGAGGCTAATAGGTTCAAGAGTATTCTTTCCGGGGAGAAAATCCCAGGTTATCTGATTAAGAACTAAAATTAAGTTTACATAATCACAATTTATACGATTCAAAATTTTGATTAATAACAGGAAGTCTGTTCTTCTTACAGACTTCCTTCGTTCTTTCCATTCTCTAAAATCATACCGAAAACACCATTTTTAAAAAAAAGTCTTGATATTCCGCATTAATTAAAAAAATATTGACAGAAAATGGCACTATTGGCTATATCGGACAGACTATGCCCGCGTAGCTCAGTAGGTAGAGCACATCCATGGTAAGGATGGGGTCACCAGTTCGAATCTGGTCGTGGGCTCGGTAGTTTGCTGGTTATCCTGCGAAAAATGATAAAGGCGCTTCCAAAAACATCATTAAACTATAAAGGTTTCTGTGTGCTTTCTCTTGGCTTTACGGGTATGCAGTTGTTTTTCCCTTTTTCTGTTCGGTTGATTTGTTTTGGGGTTGTCTTAAATACTAACATACGGAAGGCGTATTATGAGACAGATTGTTTTACTCCAGTGTTCAGAATGTAAGCGTAAAAACTACGCTACAATGAAAAACAAGCGTAACACTCAGGGCAAGTTGCAGCTGAAAAAATATTGCAAGTTTGATCGTCGTCATACAGAGCATAAAGAGACCAAAGCATAGGGAGATATCGTGAAACAGTTTATTGAATATCTAAAGGGTTCGCGTGAAGAGATGAAGAAAATCTCATGGCCGAACCGGGAAGAGGTTTCCCGATTTACCTTTGTTACCATTGTTACGGTGTTTATTGTAGCCATGATTCTTTGGGTTATGGATACGGTTCTAATGCAGCTAATAAGTCTGGTGATGAAATAATGGAAATGAAGTGGTATGTAATACATACATACTCCGGTCACGAGAACAAGGTAAAGATTGCTGTCGAAAACAAGATTCGTAATCTGGGTCTCGAAGAGAGAATCGGTGAGATAAGAATACCAACGTATGACGATCCCTATCTTGACAAGAAAGGTAAAAAGCGTACTCGTTCCAAAAAGACTCTTCCGGGTTACATTCTGATCAATATGGATCTGGATAATGAGACTTGGGGGATAGTTAAGAGTACTCCGGGTGTAACAAATTTTGTAGGTGGTTTTGGCGATGGCAAACCCAAGCCGCTTCGTGAGGACGAAGTTGGCGCTCTTCTTTTCGAGGGAAGTACTTCGAAAGCAACTAAAGAGCGCGCGACTGTAGGTATTGATTTTTCAGTTGGAGAGCATGTGAAGGTAATTGAAGGTCCGTTTAATACTTTTACAGGCGTTATTGAGGAGATTTTTCCGGAAAAAGGCAGGTTGCGTATCAAAGTTGAAATATTTGGACGTGGAACTCCTGTGGAACTTGATTTTATTCAGGTAAATAAAATATAATCATTAATTTGATGAATTACATTCGTATAGAAAGGAATATAAAATGGCACCGAAAAAAAAGAAACTAGCAACTCAGATAAAACTTCAAATTCCTGGAGGTCAGGCTAATCCGGCTCCTCCGGTTGGTCCAGCGCTTGGTCAGCATGGTCTTAATATTATGGATTTCTGTAAGGCTTTTAATGATCGAAGTAAGGATCAGATGGGAACTATACTTCCAGTCGTAATAAGTGTTTATGAAGACAGAAGTTATGATTTCATTATAAAGACTCCGCCTGCCGCGGTTCTTATTAAAAAGGTTCTGAAACTTCAAAAGGGTTCTGCCGAGCCGAATAAGACCAAGGTTGCAACTATTACCCGAGCTCAGCTTGAAGAGATTGCAGAAATGAAAAAACCGGATTTAAATTCAAACGATATGGATGCCGCATGTAATATTATTGCGGGTACAGCCCGGTCTATGGGTGTTGATGTTTCAAACTGATTTAAAAGTTTTGGTTAATAATGGATTTTGTTGTCATTTTGAAACGACAGCGAATGTCCTAAAAATACAAGCAATGAGGATACAATGAAGCGAGGAAAAAAAATCAGCAGTGCGAGACAGAAAGTCGACAAAACCGCTCTTCTTACTCCTGAAGACGCGATAGCACTGATGAAGGAACTCAAGTTCGCTAATTTTGATGAGTCTGTAGAGATTGCTGTCAAGGTTGTACACAAAAGTTATCAGAATATTCGAGGATTTGTTACACTTCCTGCGGGTAACGGTAAAGATGTTCGTGTACTTGTTCTTTGTACAGGCGATAAGCAGGACGAGGCAAAAGCGGCCGGAGCAGACTTTGTCGGAGCCGATGATCTGATCGAAAAAATTCAGGGCGGTTGGACAGATTTTGATGCGGTAGTTGCTACTCCTGATCTGATGCCTAAAGTTGGAAAGCTTGGACCAGTTCTTGGTAGAAAGGGATTAATGCCAAAACCTAAGGCGGGTACAGTTACAACTGATGTAAAGGGAATAATCGGAGAGCTTAAAAGTGGTAAGTTGGAATATCGTTCTGATAAAACGGGCGTTATCCATCTTGGTATAGGAAAATGCTCTTTTGAAGATTCAAAAATCGCATCAAATATTGTGGCTGTTTATCAGCAGATTATGAGAGATAAACCATCAGATGCCAAAGGAACTTATGTCCGATCTTTGTGTATCTCTTCAACCATGGGTCCTGGTATTAAAATCAATCATAAGGGGATCGATAAGTAATGGTAAAACAATATAAAGTAGATTTCGTTAACGAGATAAAGGATGCTCTAGAAGAGAATAAGAACTTTATCCTTACAAAATACTCCGGTATCAAAGTTTCAGAGCTTACTGCTCTTCGCTCACAAATCCGGGAAAAGGGCGCCACATATAAAGTTGTCAAAAACAATCTTTTTAAGCGAGCTCTTGATGATAAAGGCTACTCCTCAATCGAAGAACATCTGAAAGGACCTATCGGTGTTGCTTTTGCCGGTGACCAGATAGGTGATGTTGCACAGGTTCTTAAAGCTTTTAAAAAAGAACAGAAGCTTTTCGAATATTTCCTGGGAGTAATTGAGGGCACTGTATATGACAGTGCAGCGCTAGCAAAAATAGCTGATCTTCCTTCAAAAGAAGTTCTGCTTTCTCAAATCATGTCTCTTATAAATGGTCCAGCTACCGGTATCGCGGTTGGTTCAAAAGAGGTTATGAATTCTCTGGCTCGCGCGATAAATGCGGTAGCTGAGAAAAATAACGCGTAATTATGTTCATTACATAATATAGGGTCGAAAAGGTTGGTTTTTAATTAAGCTGATTTTCAGCCCCTTATAGGTTTCACACAGTAAGTGTGTTAACTTGAAGAAATTCACTAAGTATAAGGAGTTTACAATGGCTAAACTTACAACAGAAGAATTGCTTGATGCAATTGGCGGTCTTACACTTCTAGAGGCATCGGAACTTGTTTCTGCTATGGAAGAAAAATTCGGTATCTCTGCTGCTGCTCCAGTTGCGGTTGCTGCTGCTCCTGCTGCAGGTGGCGGTGCTGATGCTGCGGAAGAGAAATCCGCGTTTGATGTCGTACTTACTAACTTTGGTGCAAACAAAATCGGTGTTATCAAGGAAGTTCGTGCTATTACTGGTCTTGGACTTAAAGAAGCGAAAGCTCTTGTAGAAGAGGGTGGAGCTGTTAAAGAAGGCGTTTCTAAAGATGAAGCTGCTGACATTAAGTCAAAACTTGAAGCTGCGGGTGCGACTGTAGAAGTAAAATAGTTCCATTTTGCGGACAATGTTCGCAAAATGGGGTTTATAAAATTCGTAATATGATACAATTTGCAATCTTGCAATTGTAAATAGACGGAATTTTGTACTCCTAAAAAATAGGTTGGGTTGATTGTATCAATCCGACCTATTTTGCTCTTTCAATACTAAAATCTCTTGAGGTCAAAAATGCAAAAAACCAAAAAGGTTGTCAATTTTGGTAAGATAAATCCAAATGTTGAACTGCCAAACCTTGTTGAAGTCCAGCTGAATTCATTTGAATGGTTTTTACAGGCCGGACTGCCTCAAAAAAAACGACATTATCAAGGACTTAATTCAGTATTTGCCGATATTTTTCCGATTGAAAGCCCGCATGAAGATCTTGTACTGGAATTTATTGATTATGAAGTCGGTGATCCGAAATATTCGGAGGCTGAGTGTAAAGAACGCGATGTTACTTTTGCCTCTCCTCTTAAATCTACAATAAGATTAATAAAAAAAGACAGCATGGAGGTTCGCGAACAGTCTGTTTATATGGGCGATATACCGCTTATGACTGAACGCGGAACTTTTATAATAAACGGTGCGGAGAGGGTAGTCGTAAATCAACTTCACCGCTCTCCGGGTATATTTTTTGCTTTCGATGATGCGAACCGTGTTTATAGCTCGCGTGTTATACCTGATAAAGGTTCTTGGCTTGAAATAGAGATGGATTCAAAAGGGTTTATTATTGCCCGTATTGACCGTAAAAAAAAGTTTCCCGTTACAATATTAGTTAAGGCTCTCGGCTATGAGACCAATGAGGATATTATCAAGTTATTTTATCCTGTTGAAGAGATCAAGCTTAAAGATGAAGAGTCTTATGAAGCTGCGCTTGGTCGTCGTGTAGCGTCTGATGTAGTAAGTGGCGAAACTGGTGAGGTTATCATTGAAGCTGGTAACAGAATAAATATCGATACCGTTGATATTTTTAAAGAAGAAAAGATAAAAAGTGTAGAGTTAATAAGTTTTCCAAACAACAAAGATGATATGTATCTTGTTACAACTCTACAAAAGGATGCGGATCTTCTTGCAAAACAGAATGTTGTCGATGCTGAAGAGCTCTCTCAAAGTCAGCTTGCTCTACTCACAATACATGAACTTATGCGTCCTGGTGAGCCTTCTACACTTGAAAATGCCGAAAACGAATTCCAAAGGTTGTTCTTTAACCCTAAGACTTATACTCTTGGGAATGTCGGTCGTTACAAAATTAATAAAAAGTTTGGGTATGAGGATGATGATCTCTCATCAACTCTAACCAAACGTGATATACTGGAAACCGTTAAATATGTTTTTTATCTTATTGCTGAGGCGGATGGTTTTATCGTGGATGATATTGACCACCTTGGAAACCGTCGCGTCAGATCTGTAGGTGAGCTTTTAACAAACCAGATTAAAGTTGGTTTTCAGAGAATGGAGCGTGTTATTAAGGAAAGAATGACGATACAGGATCTTGATCTTGTTACGCCACAGGCTCTTATTAGTATTAAACCTATAAGTGCAGTAATAAATGAGTTCTTTGGCTCCAGTCAGCTTTCGCAATTTATGGATCAGACAAATCCATTGTCTGAACTGACTCATAAACGAAGACTTAATGCGCTTGGTCCTGGAGGTTTGTCAAGAGATCGTGCCGGTTTCGAGGTTCGCGATGTTCACCATACTCATTATGGCCGAATGTGTCCCATTGAAACTCCTGAGGGTCCAAATATTGGACTGATACTATCAATGAGTACATACTCAAGGATAAATGATTACGGTTTTCTAGAGACTCCTTACAAGATAGTTAAGGACGGTACTGTCACTTCATCTGTTAAGTATCTGACAGCAACAGAAGAGGACAGATACAATGTAGCACAGGCTAACGCTTCAATAGATGACAATGGTGTCTTCACTGAAAATCTTATACCTTGTCGTTACAGAGGCGATTTCCCTTATCGAAAACCTGAAGAGATTCAGTATATGGACGTGTCTCCCCAACAGATCTTTTCGGTTTCAACATGTCTTATTCCTTTTCTTGAGCATGATGATGCCAATCGCGCGCTTATGGGTTCAAACATGCAACGTCAAGCAGTTCCGCTAATGGTAGAAGAGGCGCCTTTGGTAGGTACCGGTATAGAGACCTATGCGGCAATGGATTCAGGCGTAATGATTCGTGCCAAAAATGCTGGTGATGTTGAGTATGCTGATGCGAACATCGTTAAAGTGCGAAGAAAGGATAATGGTGAGCTTGATATTTACCCACTTGTAAAATTCAAGAGAACAAACCAGGGTACCTGTTTTAATCAAAAGCCTGCTGTAAGAGTTGGTGATAAGGTTAAAAAGGGTGGAATAATTGCAGATGGACCTTCAACTGACAATGGACGCCTTGCTTTGGGCAAGAATATTCTTGTGGCATTTATGCCTTGGATGGGATATAACTTTGAAGATGCGATTCTGCTATCTGAACGTTTAGTAAAAGATGACGTATACACATCGTTACATATTGAACAATTCGAAGTTGAAGCTCGAGAAACAAAATTGGGGCCTGAAACCATTACGCGAGACATACCTAATCTTAGCGAAAAGGCCTTTAAAGACCTTGATGCCGATGGAGTTGTACGTCCAGGTGCATATGTTAAACCTAATGATATTCTGGTTGGAAAAGTTACTCCCAAAGGTGAGCAAGATATTACTCCCGAGTACAAACTTCTTCATTCCATATTCGGAGAAAAGGCGCGGGAGGTTCGTGATACTTCTCTGCGTGTTCCAAATGGAATGGAAGGTGTAGTTATTGATATAAAACGCTTTTCACGAGAAAACGGTGATGAGCTTTCAGCTGGCGTAGAAGAGCTTGTTAAAGTCTTTATCGCGAAAAAACGAAAAATATCGGTTGGGGACAAGATGGCGGGTCG
>Ga0116151_10002587_pt1 | contig 16595 bp, 14 predicted proteins | sample AD_UKC117_MetaG_FD_89893 | JGI IMG/M metagenome (GOLD analysis project Ga0116151, IMG submission 89893) | Active sludge microbial communities of municipal wastewater-treating anaerobic digesters from Hong Kong - AD_UKC117_MetaG | ecosystem: Engineered > Bioreactor > Anaerobic > Digestate...
CGAAGGCGATCTGTCCCATTCAGAAGGCGCCTCCCGGACCGAGGCGAGATCGACGGCCCCCATATCCCTGACCTGGTTGGAGAAGTTCACATCGTCGAGATGGGTGTTCCTCCACCAGAGGTATCCGCTGTCCCGAGGATAATCCGGATGGGCTGCTGCCCCGGGCTGCCAGGTAATTATCTCGCCGTCGAAGGTGGGATACTCGCCTTGGGCTCCTGCGGAGAAGTCAAATCCGGAGTGATTGAGGGTCGCCCCCTGATACGAGGCTGACGTGCTCGAAGAGACGCCTTCGGCCACCCCAGTCGTCGTTCCGACAGCACCGGCGGCCCCATCCGTCGCCGCCCCTATATCGCTCGCTCCGATGCTAGGTCCAACGCCCGGTCCACTGGCGGCTCCACTGCTCGCTCCAACGGCTGCTCCCGTCGCCGCTCCAGCGCCCGGACCCGTCGCCACGAAGGAGTACCCTTTGTTGTGGGACTTCCCCTCCAGATCGACGACCCCCAGGTAGTACCAGCCGGGATCTGCCACCTCAAACTCCAGGGTCGCAAGATCGCCGGGGTTCGAGGCGTCGACTCTCGTGATCCAGTTGTAGTTCTTGCCGTAGAGGTCGATCCTCGCCTTCATATCGGCCGGGGTGTCGGTGAGGGTGACCACAAGCTTTCCGGTGCTCGCAACGTAGAGCTTGTAGAAGTCGCCGTCACCGGCCGGAAAGATGATCCCTCCCGCAGCCTGGCCGAGGCCGATCTCCGTCGCGTCACCGATCTCGCTGTTCGGCTCGCTTGGGTCCACCACCGGCTCGAAGATGGGGGTGAAGGCGTAGAGGGCGTTGTGGGAGATGCCCGCCAGGTCCACGATCCCGATCCGGTACCATCCGGGGTCCGCCAGGTCCAGCTTCAAAGTTACCAGGTCTCCGGGGTTCGATGCATCTACCCGGGTGATCCAGTTGTAGTTCTTGCCGTAGAGGTCGATCCTCGTCCTCATATCGTCGGGGGAGTCGGTGAGGGCGACCTCCAGAACCCCGGGGCTTGGGACGTTGAACTTGTAGAAGTCGCCGTCAGCGGCGGGGAATACGTAACCCTCGACGAGATCGCCGAAGCTGATCTCCGTCGCGTCGCCGATCTCGCCGTCGGGCTCGCGTCCGTCCACCACCGGCTCAAACTCGGGGCGGAAGGTGTAGGTGATGTTGTGGGATTTGCCCGCCAGGTCCACTATTCCAATGTAGTACCAGCCAGGGCTTCCGATGTCGAGGTGTAAGGTCACGAGGTCGCCGGGGTTGGAGGCGTCGACCCGGGTGATCCAGTTGAAGTTCTTGCCGTAGAAGTCGATCCTCGTCTTCATATCGTCGGGGACCCCTTCGAGGATGACGTCTAAAATGCCGGAGCTATTTATGTAGAACTTATAGAAGTCCACGTCCCCCCCGGCGAATATGTATCCATCGACGATCTCACCGAAGTTGATCTCGGCTGCATCCCCGATCTCGCCGTTCGGCTCTTCGTCGTCGACGACCGGCTCAAAGCTGAGCGCAAAGTTGTAGCCTGAATCGTGGGACTTGCCCGCAAGATCCAGTATCCCGATGTAGTACCAGCCAGGGTTCACCAGGTCCTGCTTCAAATCCACCAGGTCGCCGGGGTTTGAGGCGTCGACCCGGGTGATCCAGTTGAAGTTCTTGCCGTAAAAGTCGATCCTCGCCCTCATCTCATCGGAGACGCCGTCGAGGCTCACCTCCAATTTACCGGGATTATCAATCCAGAACTTGTAGAAGTCCACGTCGCCCGCTGGGCTTATGAACCCCCCAGCCGCTGCGCCGACGCCAAGTCCGGTGGCGTCACCGATCACGTCGTTCGGCTCGCCGGGATCGTTCTGGCAGTATCCTCCAGTCATGACTGCAAAAAAAATGAAAGTTGATAAAGTCATTCCCAGAGCATATCGTCTGATTCTTCCGTTCATATCGTAAATATATTGACATAAAATGTTAAAAACTTTGCGGAGGCGACCTGACCATCTGCCTGAAACCTGACCCGGCCTTGTCGCCGAGCCCGATAGCCTCCGCCTTTTGATGAGGGGCTGGAATAACCCTCGGATCTGGCCTCCCATTGAGATCTACCCGCCTGGAGATTAACCCGCCTTGAGATCTACCCCTCCGGGGCAAGGGTGACCATCACGTTGTCCAGGCCCCCAACGTCCCTCATGTTGCTGTACTCGCCCCTGATCCAGATCTCCGAAACGTCTCGCATGATCGAGGCGAAGCTCCCCCCCGCCTCTCTGAAGTTGGACGGGGCCAGGGTGACCTGGCGGCGGGACCAGGTGCCCCGGGGCGGGTCGCACGACCAGGAGAGGTAAGACCCGTCATTGCCGTAGATCCGGACCACGTCACCAAAGATGGAGCTGCCGTTCGCCGACTCGATCTCGATTATGTCGAAGCTCAGAGCTCCCCCGATGTAAGGGGTCCAGTCTCCGCCCCAGTCGAAGGGTGAGACGTAGTACCAGGTCTGACCAGATGCCTGGTCCTCGCCCCGGAGAAAGCCGCCCGGATTTCCTCCCTCGCCGCTCCAGGAGAGGGCGACGTCGCGCCCCGCCCTCCAGCCCTCGTCTCCGAGATCGAAGCTGCTCACAAGGTCTGTTGCAACCGGCAGGGTCACCACGACGTTGTCGATCCCCTCGACGTCGCTTCTGTCCGAGTACTCGCCACGAATCCCGACCCAGTCCACAGACCTCATCACCCTCGAAAACTCCTCCTCCGAGGCTCCGAAGGAGGCAGGGGTGAGAGCCACCCGGAGCCGGGTCCAGCCGCTCTCAGCCAGCTCTCCTGAATATGAAGAGGACGAAGGAGAGACGGTGACCACCGACCCATCCGACCCGACGATCTTGACGAGATCAGCCTCGTAAGGCCCACCCTTCCCCGAGTCGATCATCTTCAGGTCGAAGCTCAGGACCCCTCCGACGTAAGGGGTCCAGTCCCCCGACCAGGACCGGGGTGAGACGAAGTACCAGGTGCTGCCGTCGCCGAGGTCCCGGCCCAGAAGAAATCCTCCGCCGTTTCCGCCCGCCCCCCTCCATTCGATGGAGACGTCCCCCTCGGGCCTCCATCCTCCGTCGCCGTCGTCGAAGGGCGTGGCCAGGTCCAGCCCCGAGGGCGGGGCTACGATGACGTTGTCGATCCCCAGAATCCAGGTATCGCGAGCACCTTCGCCCTCGATGGAAATCCCAACCACCGACCTCATGACATTCCGAAACTCCGCCTCCGATGCCCCGAAGTTCGATGCGTTGAGGATCAGCTCACGATGGGTCCAGGACCTCTCGGGAGCGGGGGAGGAACTGATGAAGACCGTCCCGTCAGACCCCATTATCTTGATGGAGCCACCTTCGGGCTCCGGCCCGCCCGCCGCGATCAGCCTCTCATCGAAGCATAGGACCCCACCGACGTATCTGCCCCAGTCGCCAGCCCAGGATGAAGGTGAATGGTAGCTCCAGCCTCCATCCGTACCCTCCTCCTGAAGAAAGCCCCCCGGATCACCGCCGAACCGCTGCCAGGTCAAGCGGCCCGACCCCTCTGAAAACCATCCCTCTTCTCCCTCGTCGAATGTGCAGGCCAGGGTCTGGGCCGAGCCCTGCTGAACTTGAAAGAAGATAAGAGCCAAAGATAGAGCATAGATCATCTTCATCTTCGCTTCGCCTCCCCCAAACTTCTGCATATATCGTATAATATCTTTTGTGTTCGCGGCCGAAACTCTGAGGTCCCATCCTCCGATTTGAGGGACGGTAGACGTTCTGATCCCTCACGATCAGACTCCATATGCGATCGGAAATGCTGGAGAAAAGGGAGGAGATCCTCTTCGGGCGGGCGGCTGGAGATCCCCTTCGGGCGGGGAGAGGCGCTCAGGCGAAGCTCTTTACAAAAAACGCACCTGCCGGTCCTGTTTCGCAACAACTAAATATTGATCCTGCAAACCATCTCCGAGATGTTCGAGGCCTGGGACGAGTATCATCTGATAAACGTTGAGCTTATGCGGCTGACCGAGAGCCTTCCGGCCTCCGGCCTCGGCGAGGTTATAAACTACGTCCTCACCTCCCCCGGCAAGAGGGTCCGACCCCTCATCCTGGTCTTATCGTCGGAGGCCTTCGGCTGCGACCCCAAACGGTCGGTGAATGCGGCCCTCGCCCTGGAGCTGGTCCACGCCGCCTCCCTCGTCCACGACGACATCCTCGACCGCGGGACGGAAAGACGGGGCGCTGCCAGCGCTTTCGAGAAGTACGGGATGGAGGCGGCCCTCCTCTGCGGCGACTACCTGATATCCAGGTCCATAGGGCTTATGTCAGGCTACAGCCGGGAGGTGATCGAGGCCTTCTCTCTGGCGTGTATGGAGATGTCCGAGGGAGAGATGCTGGACTTCGCATCTCGGACCACCCCCGAGGACTACTACCTCTGCATCTGCAAGAAGACGGCCTCCCTCTTATCCGCATCATCCAAGATCGGATGCCTGATAGCGGGCGCAGGCGTTGATGACGTCGCCCTCTTCGAGAGCTACGGGATGCACCTGGGCCTCGCCTACCAGGTCGCCGACGACCTGAACGAGTTTCTTGGGATGGAGAAGGGGAAGTCCTCAGAGAAGACCTCCGTCACCCTTCCCGTGATCTACAGCAGAGACCACTCGGCAGAGACGACGCTCGCCCTCTGCGCCGAGGCGATCCGAGATCACTGCCGCGCCGCAAAGAGGGCTCTCGCCGAGGCCGGAGGGGACGAAGAGATCAAGGCGAGGCTCGGAAGCATAGTCGACAAGTGGGGAGAAGAATGCAAGTCGCTGAAAAACCGCTGCTGAAGATAGAGGCCGAGACAGAGGGCGGAAAGATCGTCTTTCGGGCGACGGGCCCCCTCTCAAAGGTCACAGGTCCCGTCATGAGAAAGATCAACGAGACCTTCGCAAGCGAGAAGCCCATCAGCTCGGGACCCGAGCGGATCGTCTTCTCCACCTGGATCCCCCCGGCCCCAAGCCTCGCCTTCGACCGGATGATCTCCTCCCAGGTTGCAGCCCTCACGAGGAGAAGGATTCCTGACCAGGTCTCCATCGCCATCATCCGCTCCTGCCCCAACGATTGCCTCCACTGCAGCGCCCCCTCACGAACCGGCGAAGTCCTCAGCTCCGAGGATATAAAAAGGGTGATAGGCGAGGCCCTCGACCTGGGGTCTTACATGATATCCTTCGACGGCGGAGAGCCGATGCTGAGGCGCGACCTTCCGGACCTGGCGGCAGAAGTCGACGACCGGGCGATATCTGCCTCCTTCACCAGCGGCTACGGTCTCACCGAGGAGCGGGCGCTATCTCTGAATAGAGCAGGCCTCTACGCCGTTCGGGTGAGCATCGACAGCCCCCACCCCGAAGAGCACGACCGGTTCCGCGGAAGGGAGGGTGCCTTCTCCGACGCCCTCTCTGGGATAAGAAACGGCCTTGCAGGAGGGCTGCTGGTCGACCTCTTCATGGTTGTATCCCCCATGAACATCGACGACCTGGAGGACGCCTACTCCCTGGCGGCGGAGCTTGGCGTCCACGAACTCTCCCTCTACGATATCGTGGCCGTGGGGAGGTGGTCGTCCCATTCCGACGAGGTCTTGAGCAGGGGCGACATCGACCGCCTCCGCCGGTTCCACCAGGAGAAGAACCGGCTTTCTGAGGGTCCCCGAGTCTCGGCGTTCCCCTACCTCCTGGGACCCGATATGTTCGGCTGTTTTGCCGGAAGGAGGTGGCTTCACGTCGACGCCTCCGGCGACGTCCTCCCCTGCGCATACATGCCCATATCCTTCGGGAACGTCCGGAACAAAAGCCTCAAAGATATCTGGAGAGAGATGGGAAGAGACCGCTGGTTCAGGGGACGGGCCAACGGCTGCATGATGAAGGACCCCGATTTCAGGCGGGCTCATCCGGAGATGTTCGAAGCGGTGAAATAACGTGTCCTGTTCGCGGTTTCCGAAAACAAAACGATTTTATATCGAGAGGTTCATCTCCAGGGATCGGGGGTTAAAAACCGATGAACAACTGTAAGCTGGCATTGTTATCTTTGGCCATATTATCTTTGGCCATATTCACATCTTTCGTCTCCGCGGGCCAGACCAATTGGGACTGGCTGGGAGGAGACATGACCATATCGGACGTGGACCATACCGCCGGGTACCTGGAGAGGGTTGGAGACTCCAGCGAGAGTAACAATACCGTAAACTCCACCGATGACGGCAACGCCACCATCCCTGTGCCTTCCGCCAAGGATGGTGTCTACACCATCGGCAGGGCGGGATCGGGATCGGCGACGGATCTGGGAGAAGCGGCCCCTGATGTCTCAAACTTCTCGGGGGAGTGGTCCCTGACCATGACCGATAACACCACCAGGTCCCTGGACCTGGTCCTGCATCAGAAGGAGAATATAGTCTTCGGCAGGGGGATTCTGGGGTCGTCGGACAGTTCGGCATCAGATCAGCCCTCCTCGGAAGACCTGGGGATCGAGTCCATGACCGACTGGCTCTACCAACCGCCTTCGACCCTCGGGTCCGCGAGCCAGGCTGCCGCCAGCGGCACCGTCGTCGGTGACCGGCTGAAGCTCGACCTGGTATCCATTGGCTCCATCGCCCTATATCGATTCGACCTCTCACGGTCCGGCGACCTCGTCTCCGGGAACTACTCTGCCTTCGAGAGCGACGGGTCGACCTGGTTCGGGACCGCATCCGGTTCCCGGGCCGCCTGAAGTCTCTTGAAGAAGAGATATAGGGCTATCAGAAGGCCGGGCCCGTGAAACCCGGCAGATCCATCACCATCACGACGATAAAGGAGGTTTGCGATAAAATGAGATTTCAAAAGGCGTTGATGATGACGCTGATCTTGGCGGCCTTCGCCTATCCTGCGGCGTCCGACGGCCCAAATCTGGACGACATGACCGGCAGCCAGATCCGGCAGGATCTGCAGGAATCCTTCAAAGACGAGTCCCTCGGCTACATCAATCCTGAAACGGGGATGAGCCCAAACGTCGGCGAAGACGCGTCCGTATCCACCTCATCGACGACGACCACGAGCACCCCCTGGGCAGAAGCCGGGGGGAGGTGGATTCTGAACCTGGTGGACACCGAATCCAGGACCCTCAACCTCACCCTCCACCAGTACGGAAACGAGGTCTTCGGAAGGGGGACGATGGTCACGGGGGCGAACTCCCAGGAGCTGACGGCCGCGGGGAATGCTGAAGGGTCTGCCCTCTACCTTCGCCTGGTCACCGTCGGGGGAGACAACATGTACCGGCTGAAGACTGCGGTGAGCGGAAACCGGATCTTCGGCACCTACAGCGCCTACACCTCTTACGGCGAGACCTGGGCTGGAAACTGCGACGGGACCCGCTTCTACGCCACGAACTTCACCATCCCCAACGAGAACTCCGGCACCGTCACCATCGGGAGCGCGGCGGCTGGATCGTAGGGCGTGGATGGGATGGATTGACGGTGGGAGGCGTTCCTCCCAACTTTTTTCAAGATTGGTCTTAATGGGGGTTTATGAGATGAGAATAGTTTTGGTCATTGCTGCGGCAATCCTCTTGACCTTGACGGCGCCCTCTGGGGCAGCGTCGGACGGATTGACCGATGAAGAATGGCTCGGCATCGGAGGGCTTCGGATCGTCGACGTCCATCATACCGAGGAGTACATCGCGAAGATGGCGAACATCTCCGGGGAGAACGGGACCTGGTGGCTTGAGCCCGGCGTATTCACTCCCGTGGCCGGGATCTGGTCCTTCACCCTGGTGGGGGAGGAAGATGCTCGAAGGCTGGACCTGACCCTCTATCAGGCCGATAGCGAGGTCTTCGGAGAGGGGACCATGACATCAGAGGATGGCACCAGGATGATCGCTGCGGCGGGAAACGCCACCTCACAACTTCTGGACCTCCGGATCGTCATTCTGGGTGAGACCGCCCTCATCAGAGTCGGGCTCAGCCTTCTGGCGACCCCGGCTCAGGGGAGCTACGCCTTTTATACGCCTTCCGGGCTTGCCGGCTCCGGGACGGCCTTAGGATACCGGACCGCGCCCCTGCCCCAGGCCGGGGCCGCCGCGGAAGCGGAGGTTCCGCCGCCGGACTGACGACCATGAAAGAGGAGGAGGAGGAGGATTCGGGGTAGGAGATGAGACTACATGAGACGTATAAATCTGTTATTTCTGACTGTCGTTGCGGCAGCGCTGGTCTTGGGATCTGCTGAGGGGGCCTGCAGCGGAACTTCGTGCTCCGGGTCCTTCAGCGGCGTGTGGCCCGGGGCAAACTACATCGGATTGAACCAGGATATGCCGGACCCAAACAACAACAGGGCGCTGGAAATAATGGCTGTAAAGCCCGAAGATGGCGATTCGAAAAACGGTACCGTCGAAGAGGCCGGCGATCTGGCAGAGGCCGGCGACGAGACAAAAGCCGCCACCATTGGCGGAGAATCGATGAGCTTCGTCCTCGCCGGGGACTTGACGGGAAGATTCGACCTCGTCCTCTTCCGATCCGGAGAGGTCGTCTTCGGGACCGGGAACCTGACCTCCGGGGACGTCAGACGCGAAGTTGGCGGATCCGGATCGGCGACCGATGGAGCGCTCTCCCTCAATCTGGTCCCTCTGGACGGGTCGCAGCTCTACCTCCTGGACCTGGAAACGGCAGAGGGATCGATCCGGGGAAGCTATGAGGCTATCGGCTCCGACGGCATGATCCTCTCGGGGATCATTGAGGGCGCCCCTGCGTCTGATGCCCCTGCGTCTGATGCGTCCGCCGGATGATTCTGAGGGGCTCTGCCATCATCTTTCATATATTCGGCTTCGGCGACGTTTCGTTTCCTTTCCCGACTTTTCGCCCTTTCCGGCTTTTTGCCGGCTTTCGTCTCGTCATTTTCGGGCTCCCGGACCAGGCAGCAAAAGAGTTATCCACCTGCCGATAGATGATTCAGATGATGGAACGGAAGCCTTTGAGGAAGGGCTCGGTCAAGGAGGTCTACGACCTCGGCCGGGAGCTGGAGTTCAGGTTCACAGACAGGATATCCGTCTTCGACAAGGTGATCCCGAGCCTCATACCCCACAAGGGGGAGACGCTCTGCAGAGAGGGTGTCCACTGGTTTTCGAGGGCTAAGAAGATGGGAATTCCGACCCATTTCCAGGAGTTTCTCCCCCCCAACGGGATGCTGGTCAAGAAGGTGGACGTGATCCAGCCTGAAAATATCAAGCCCGGGTCCGGAAACTACCTGATCCCCCTGGAGGTCATCTGCAGGTGGTATGCGGCGGGATCGATCTTTGACAGGCTCGGCTCCGGGAAGGTCAAGCCCGAGGAGCTCGGATTTCCGCGGGGCCGGAAGGTCGAGTACGGCGAGCCTCTCCCCGAACCCTACATCGAGGTCTCGACGAAGCTGGAGCGGGTCGACCGACTCCTCGACCGGGCCGAGGCCCTGGAGATATCGCACCTCTCGACCGAGGAGTACGACGAGATCTGCGAGACGGTCCTCAAGATCGACGAGGATATCAAAAGAGAGGTGGAACCGAGGGGGCTCATCCACGTCGACGGCAAAAAGGAGTTCGCCTTCGACGTGGATAGGCAGATCATGGTCATCGACGTCTTCGGGACCGCCGACGAGGACCGGTTCTGGGACAGGGCGAAGTACCTTGATGGAGAGTTCGTCGACCTCTCCAAAGAGTACGTCAGGCAGCACTACCGGAAGATCGGCTACAAAGACAGGCTTTACGGCGCCCGAGATAAGAAGGAGGCCGAGCCCGATATACCTCCCCTCCCTCAGGAGATCGTGGGGCAGACGAGCGATATCTACATCAGGCTCTTTGAGATGATCACCGGGGAGAAGTTTGAGAGCTCTGCTTGAAGAAGTGAGGAAAGCCGACCTGTGAACTGTCGAAGGTGACGGGCCTTCCGACGGAGAGCAGGATCTCCGCCGTCTACACCGCCGGTCCAGGGATCTTGAGGATGATGGGATGAAAGGGAGGCAAGAGTTCTTTTTTTTGAGGGAGAAGCCGACGATGGCGCTTCTCGCCATCCGGGACCTGGACCCAGCCTACGCCTCGGCGGTGGCGAAGAGGATCGACTCCACCGTCCCCCACACCCTCAAGATCATCGCCGAGATGGAGGAGCGAGGGCTCGTCACCTCGAAGCTCGAAGGGAGGATCAGGAGGATCGAGCTGACGGAGCACGGCCAGGCAGCGGCGGCGGCCGTATCGAACCTGATCGACGCCCTGGGGGAAGGGGCGGGGGAGGGGCTTGGGTCAGAGTCGAGGGCGGGATCGAAGGCGAGGGGACCCCTCTGGACCAGACTCGCCCGGCTGGAGGAGGCCGTCCGCAAAGGGGAGGCCTTTCCCCAAGCCGAGGCGGAGCTTCTGCTCGGGCCCCTACGGCGGGACCTCGCCCGGCTGAAGCGGAAGGGGGCGGAGGACGGGGACGAGGAGGTCCGAAGTGCCGCCGAGGCCCTAGACGATTCTGTTCTGAAGGTGATTGGTAATCGAGGCGGAAGCTGACGAGGATGTAGACGGAGATGGATCTGGATCTGGATAGGTTGGAGATGAGGACGGGGATGAAAATGGGAATGGTATCGAGCGGGGATTGAGGATGAGCGGCGGATCGAGTTCAGTCAAAGGGAGCGACGGAGGAGGTTCCGTCTCCGTCGTCTCCTGGACCGGCGGGAAGGACGGCTGCCTCGCTGCCTATCGGGCGATCTGTGAGGGTCGCAAGATCGGGTATCTTCTCAGCTTCTGGAACATGACGCGTCAGGGGGCCCACGAGGTGAACCCCGAGGTACTCTTTGCCCAGGCGGAGGCGATGGGAGTTCCCCTCATCCGGACGGGCTTCGCCTCCTACGAGGAGGAGTTCAAGAGGGTCGTCCGAAGCCTTACGAGAAGAGGGATGAGAACGGCGAGGGCGAGAAGATCGATTCAGCCATATTCGGCCACATCCGGACCCACGACCGCCTGGTGGAGCGGATCTGCGACGACCTGGGGATCGAGCTATTGATGCCGATCTGGAATATGAATTCCGCCGAGATCATAAATGAGCTGATCGACTCCGGCTTCGAGGTCGTTCTCGTCGGCGCGAAGGCCGATCTCTTCGGCGAGGAGTGGCTGGGTCGAAGGATCGACGAGAGCTTCCTCGCAGACCTGCGGGCCTTCGACAGCTCCATCGACCCCTGCGGCGAGGACGGGGAGTTTCACACCCTGGTCCTCGACGGCCCCATATTCGATAAGAGGATCAGGATAAACAGGAGCGAGCCGACTTTGAGGGGGGATCTGAGGTTTCTGGACGTGCAGGAGTTTGTGGTCGAGGATAAATAGATTAGAATTGTTTGTTTTGGATATTGCCACTCAAATATTAAGCGGCTTCTGGCAACCAGGAGTCAGATCTCTATATCCTTCGAGGCTCCTCTCACCGTTTGCGTAGCCGTCGTGCCAGCCTCTTGGGACCGGCATCTCTGCGTAGAGCCGGTCCCTTTCGGCTTCGAGGAGGAGGGGTTTTCTTCCCATGAACTCGGCGGCACATACGACCCTTCCGCCCGTAGTCTCCGAGAGCCGTTCCATCCATCGATATCCGCTCACCGACCTCAGAAGGTGGTGGTCGAGGATCAGAGTCTCGACATTCCGGGCGAGGGTCTCTCCATTCTTCAACGCCGCGTCTCGGGAAGGAGGGTCTAGGTGAGGGAGGTAGAGGGGCGGCCCTGAGGCGAGGACGACGGTGGGCTTCCAGCCGAGGATGATCGATATCGCCTCTCCGTCGAGGAGCTGGATGTCGGAGGCGTGGACGAAGACCTCGTCCCCTTCCTGGATTCGGGTCATCATCACCGTCCCGAGCCTCGATCCCCTGGTCCCGTGGGGGACGGCAGGAGAGAATCTCAAGCACCCATCGCTTCCCTCCTCGGAGTTCGGCAGAATGCGCCCAGCGAAGCGGGAGAGGTCGATCCGCCGGCGAGCTGCCAGGTCCGAGAGGCCGCCGGGTCCCTTGCACCAGAGCCGGGCGCCGTCGAGGGGCGGGACCCGGCTGAGGGAGAGCTGGTAGGGGTTTGCGTCCGCCAGGGGGATGTGGTCGCCGTGGTAGTGGCTGATCACCACGTCGGTGGCCCTCCCCAGGGCTCTGACGATCTTCTCCCGGACCTCGGCCCCCACCGCCACCTGGCAGGGGTGGGGAAGCTTTCCTCGTCTCAGGTATCCGAGGGCGACTCCCGGATCTATGACGATGGTCATGCCGTCAGTCTCCACCAGGCAGGAGAGGCCCCTGACGCCGAGAGATTCGGTGCCCAGAACTTCGATCTTCATGATGGTTCGATTCTCTTTTCGATGTCTGTTCTATGCGTTTGCATGCCGTCTCGATCTGAAATACGAAATCTGGCTACGATATTTCAAGCTGAGGGGACGATCTTAAAAGCTTTCGGTCGATTTCCGATGAGGGCCAGGTGACACCAGACGGCTGTCGTGCGGCGGCGACAGCCTCCGAGCCCAGACCCCTCCGGCCACAGCTCGAAGAGGCAAGCGATCCTGAGAGGGTCAGGAAGGTCGCCGAGGAGGTAATCGATGCATCGAGTGATTAAAATACATTCTAAAATATACTCCAGGCGGCGAAAACCATCCCGGCAGGCCGTACCCACCGGACGGCGAGATCGCCCAGCTGCCTCCTCGCCACTCATCCATTCCGACTGCCCTACCGCCCGGCGCGAGAGCGCCGGGCGGCGCTGCCATTCATGATAGGAAAGAAGAAAGAGGAGAGGAGGCGCAGGCATTCATGCGGCCAGAAGGAGGAGGCGCGCGAGGCCGCCGGGGGAAGGGCGCGGGAGACCGGCGGCGGGGGCGGCGATCCGGGGCCGCCCGTCTGGCGGGCGAGGGGAGGAGCGGCGGGCCACGCGCGGAAACGGGAGGCGGCGGAGAGTCGATGGAAGGCCATCAAGAGCATCGGTTTTTAAAATATAATTTAAAATATAATCCAGGCGGCCGTCCCCACCGGACGGCGAGATCGACCAGCTTCACCCTCGACACTTATCCATCCCGGCAGCCCTCCCGCCCGGCGCGAAAGCGCCGGGCGGCGCAGACGCTCATGAAAGGCCAGAAGAAAGAGGCGCGGAAACTCCGAGCGGCGCAGGCACCCATAATGGGCCTGAAGGAGGAGGCGCGCGGGGGCGCCGGGTGGGGCGCGGCCGACCGGCGGCGGGGGCGGGCGATCCGGGCCGCTCGTCTGGCGGGCGAGGTCACGAGCATCGGGGCATGCGGTGAGATGGGAGGCTGCGGCGGAGGGATGACGGTCTGTCTACGCCATCTTCTTCAAACATTTCGTTCCGACGTTTCGGTTATCGTTCGTCCTCTGGTCTAGGAGTATCCCTCAGGCACGAGGAAGGGGAGGTTCTCAATCACCATCTTATCTTCTGGATCCTTCGAGAATGGTTCCTTTGAGATTGGCTCCTTCGAGATTGGCTCCTTCGAGATTGGCTCCCCAGAAATTGGCTCTTTGTAGATTGGCTCTTTGAAGATGGGCCCTTTGGAGATCGGCTCTTTGCAGATCTGCTTCTTTGAGATTGGCTCCTTCGAGATGAGCTCCTTCGAGATCTGCTCTTCGGAGAGAGACTTTTTCGAGATTGGCTCGTCCAAGATTGGCTCCTTCGAGATTGGCTCTCTGGAGATTGGCTCCTCCGAGATTGGCTCCTTCGAGATTGGCTCCTTCGAGATTGGCTCCAATGAGATGAGCACCTCTGAGATCAGCTCCTTCGAGGTCGGCGTCTCCAAAACAGACAAAACGGGCATTCACATTTAGAAGATTTGCATATCTGAGATCTGCGTTGTAGAAATCGCCAATATCGAGACGTGTTCCAGCCAAATGCAATAAAGAAAGGCAGCGCGCAGCGAGAACAGATTCTGCCCCCGTGCGCTGTCCCTGAACCCGCCTGAACCATGTTCCAAAAACAGTCGGATCGGTCTGTTCTATGGGGCTGACTTGCCTCGTGACGAGAGCACACGCATTCAAAGCGACTAAAAGCGCTTCTTCAGCATTCCGGGATTGATAAAGTGATTTCTTAAACGATCTGATTTGGATCTGCTCCATCGGCATCCCGTTCTGCAACATGTAGTTGAAAAGCGTTGAGAGCCATTCCTGCCACTGAGCCAATTCTTCCGCGGGCCGCAGCTTGATTTCATTGAGAATGAAGAAATGAAGATAAGGCGTTACCGCACTCGGTCCGCAGATTTGAGCCCAGTGTTTGAGAGCTTCCTGTTCGTCCCAACCACTATCAGTATCATAGGCACGGGCATTCAACTCGCGGTTGACTCTTTCAACTGCGCGCACAACCCGCCTTGCTGTGAGGTATTCTCCAAAGCTCTTGTGGGTGAAGACAAATGTCGGATCTCCACCGACACGCTGCCCATATCTTCGGAAGAAAAAGGCAGCTAGCAACCGTGTGACACCTTCTTTGGCACCCTCTTCAAAGGAATCCAATAAGGAGCCAACTCCGCTGGAACGACAATGTTCCTCTATTTCCCGGATCGTAGTTGTGCGTCCATCACCATGCCAAGCCGCGAGACCGATCTCTTCGAGGACTCGGGAGAAATTTTCAAACGTCATGTGACGAATGGAAGGGTACGCCCGGTGTTCGTAACCACGCTCATGAACCTCGGCTACAAGGTCGGCATAGATTGAGTTTAGGTTCACGTCCTTTTCAAAATCCACAACTTTTCTTGAGAAGCTTAGGGCAACCAGATAATTGAGCAATGGCTGAGCGGTAATCTCCTCGAGATCTTCTCGGCTCAAATCATTCGGCATCCTGTCGTATCCTTCGCCAATCAGAGCGCCATAGTTCTTCCACCATTGCTGTCTGAGATCCACCATTAGCAGCTTTTCGGGATCATGGTACTCCTCCACATCTCGCACAAAATGCCTCACATATTCAGGTGTTCGAAATAAAAAATCATGTCTGGGTGTTCGAGGGATAAAGTAGGGGAGCAAATTGAGAATTTGGCGAGTGCGGCGAAATTCGGCCTCGTTCTCCTGCACAACAAGCTCCCTGCCGCTGATCAGAACGCGAAGCTTTACGCTTTGAAGATTCCGCGTCTCGACTGTTCGTTCCACCTCTCGAACAAAGGATCTAGCCGTCTCAGCAGCCGCTTTCCCCTGGCTGGCTAACTCGTCAAGTCCGTCGAAGATTATTAGAAGATTTGCTTCAGGAGAGTTAGGGTCTAACGGATTCTGAATCAGAACACCTTCATCCCTGACGAAACGTCCGATCTCCTCAACCAGGTCTTTGGTGGCGTCGATTAAATGTAGTGGAACATAAAGTACTTTCAGTTTGGGGTTATGCGAGAGTTTAGCCGCAAATATGCGAATAAATGAAGATTTTCCGCTGCCTGGTCCACCACTGATCACTCGAATGGCGTCATGCGGACTGGAGTTGGCGAGCCATTGCTCCAGTTCCTTCTGCAAAGAGACAACAACTCGCTGGCGCTTCCTACCAGCTCCTGTCATTCCTTCCTCTAATTCTTCGGCTGCCTTTTCCTCATAGTAAAAAGCGTTCAACGGAACGTATATCTGGCTCAAGCTGAATGGCTCGTCAAATATTCCTTCATTGACCTTGCGCCTCAGCAAGGCAGAATAAGCGGCCCAAGCCCACTCCCGATCACTCGCTTTGGCAAAGGGCGTATCCAAAACATCTACAATCGGGCGATAAGTTTTCGAGTTCTTCTGCCATTCCTGATTGAGGGCATAAGCAAAGTAGCTGGGCAGACGCTCTACAATCGCCTTCGCTGCTGGCTCCGTTACTCCGATGCCTTCAAGCAACCTTTGGAGAAGTGGTTGGATTTTCTTGATTAGAGGCAACTCACCTGGACGGTCGAAAAACCTCTTGTCGATGCGAACTTCTCCGGTCGATATTGAGATATCGAGCTGGTCCACCAGCGCATCATAATCCGTTTCGGCATCGGCCAGCTGTTGGCTGGCACTCTCGCCAACCAGATCAAAGAGAGCCTTGATGAGAGAACGTTGAATGAGAAGAAAAGCGAGTTCTTCAGGCTGTGTTTCTAATCCGACCGCCGATAAGGTTTCCACGGCGTCGTTGCTTATCTCTTCCCATCTGCCAAAAGCGGCGTGGCCGATGCCTTTGGATATTGATTTGAATAGCTGCTTTAAATCAACATTAAATTGCTTCTCGAAAACGCCCTTTGGTTTCGTCGCCTTCAGTTTCGGATTTGATTTTTTTGATTTTTTCATATTTCGATCGCCCTCTCTTTTCTCCTAAAGCTGCTGAATCTCAACTACTGCACGCCTTATTATATTTTCTTCGGTCAAACTGTTCGTTATGATTGATGTGTGTCCGATTAAAATCGCCCTTTTGACCGATTCGAAAGTCTCCCCTCTCCCTAGAGGCTCCTACAAAAAATTCTTCGCTGCTGTTATAGTCTAAAACCAAACTTTAATTACTAATAACTCAATAGCAATATGCATGTCTCGCCCTGAGCAGATTTCAATCCAAAAACACATGTCACGGGAAGAGCTGCTGACAAGGATAAAAACTCTTGAAACCAATACAAAAGTATTACAGAGACTATATTTTATTAAATATAGATATGATGGTGAAAGCGTAGAAAAC
>Ga0116151_10002592_pt1 | contig 16589 bp, 16 predicted proteins | sample AD_UKC117_MetaG_FD_89893 | JGI IMG/M metagenome (GOLD analysis project Ga0116151, IMG submission 89893) | Active sludge microbial communities of municipal wastewater-treating anaerobic digesters from Hong Kong - AD_UKC117_MetaG | ecosystem: Engineered > Bioreactor > Anaerobic > Digestate...
GAGCCCCGCCGACGGCATGCAGCGCCTGCTCGCCGGCGACGTCGTCATGACCATCAACTTCAACGCCCGGGTCACCGGTGCCTCTCGCGACAACCAGCGCAACCTCGTCATCGCCTGGCCCGCCGGCTTCTGGGTCGGCACGGACTACTGGGTGCAGATCGAGGGCGGCCCGAACCCCGGCCCCGCGGCAAAGCTGATCGAGTTCTACAGCCGTCCAGAGACCCAGGCCGAGCTGGTCAAGCATCTGAGCTACGGCGTGCCCTCCAGGGAGGCCTATGCGCTGATGTCCGACGAGGTGAAGGCCGAGCTGCCGACCACGCCCGAGCGCGCCGAATGGGCCATGGTCTACAGCGACGACTTCTGGGTCGACCGGCAGGCCGCCCTGACCGAGCGCTTCAACGCCTGGGCCAGCCAGTAGGCCGGGGCGACCTCGGGGGACTCGCAGCGGGGAACGGGGCTGACCGACCCTCGGGCGTCAGTCGAGCGTGGCGGCGATGTCGACCGCCGCGTCCTCGAGGTCCGCCCTGATCGCATCCCGCACTTCGGCCGCGTCCCCGGCGCGCAGGCCGGCCAGCACCCGGCGATGCGCCGGCAGGGAACGGGGAGCCGCACCGTCCATCATCCGTCTGATCGGCACGTGCAGCAAAGGCCCGACCTGCAGCCAGGTGGTCTCGATCATGGCGACCAGGGTCGGCATCGCCGAGGCGGCATAGAGCGTGAAATGGAACTCGCGATTGAGCGCCAGCGCCTCGCCCGGCGCCGCCCCGGCCTCGATCGCCACATTGGCCGCCGCCATCCGGGCAATCGCGTCCGCATCCACATGCGCCACGGCCTCCTCGGCGGCGAGCCCCTCGAGCGCCACGCGAATGCGGGTGATCTCGCGAAACCGTGCCGCATCGATGCGCGGCAGCGCCACCGAGCGATTGGGGAGGAGGACGAGGACGTGCTCGGCGACCAGCCGGTTGAGGGCCTGGCGCACCGGCATCAGGCTGATGCCGAAGGACTGGGCGAGCCCGCGGATGGTCATGGTCGAGCCGGGCTCGATGGCCCCGGACATGATCGCCCGCCTGAGCTCGTGATAGACCTCGTCGTTGAGCGTGGCACGCTGCAGGCGCTGGACCGGGAATGGCCCGGGCCCCGATTCGTCCGGCAACTGCCTCGTGGTCATGCCCGCATCCGAGACTCTTCCGCGCCGCGTCGGCGTCTTGATTGAGCACCATGGCATACCATGGCTGGTGATCACATGCTACGCCATGACCCGCACCTGACCCGCCGCGCCTTCGCCGCCCAGCGACGCCGGCAGCTTCTGCGCCGCGCCGGCCTGCTCCTGCCGCTGCTGCTGTTCGTGCTCGTCACCTTCGCCGGGCCGATCGTCCTCTTCCTCTGGCGCGCGGTCGACAACGCCATCGTGCCCGAGACCCTGCCGCGCACGGTCGCCGAGATCGTGCATTGGGACCGAACGGGTCTGCCGCCGGACCCCGTCTTCGACGCCCTCGCCCTCGACCTGCGCGGCGCCCGCGAGGGCGGCCGGGCGGCGCTCCTCGGCAAGCGGCTGAACGCCGCCCGGGTCGGCTACCGCAGCCTCGTCCTGAAGACCGCCAACAAGCTGCCCGAGGTGCCGGACGGCTCCTGGCGGGAGACGCTGATCGCCATCGACGGCAAGTGGGGCGAGCCCGGCTGGTGGACCAGCCTGCGCAACGAATCGGGCACGGTCACGCCATCGAACCTGCTCGCGACCGTCGACCTGCAGCTCGACAGCGCCGGCGAGGTCGAGGCGGTGCCGCCCGAGATGGCGCTCTACCGCATGCTGCTGGGGCGGACCTTCGTCATCGCGCTCCAGGTCACCGCCCTCTGCCTGCTGCTCGGCTACCCGACCGCCGCCGTGCTCGCGGTGCTGCCCCAGCGCACGACCAACCTCCTGCTGATCGCGGTGCTCCTGCCGTTCTGGACGTCGCTCCTCGTCCGCACCACCGCCTGGGTGATCCTGCTGCAGGGCAACGGCCCGGTGAACGGGCTCCTCGAGGCGCTCGGGCTGATCGCGGAGCCGCTCCAGCTCATCTTCAACCGCGGCGGCACGCTGACCGCCATGGTCCACGTGCAGCTGCCCTTCATGATCCTGCCGCTCTACGCCGTGATGCGCACCATCCCGGCCGAGCAGATGCGCGCCGCCCTGTCGCTCGGCGCCGCCCCCAGGGCCGCCTTCCTCCGCGTCTGGCTGCCGCAGACCCTGCCCGGCGTCGGCGCCGGAGCGCTCCTCGTCTTCATCATGTCGCTCGGCTACTACATCACCCCGGCCCTCGTCGGCGGCCCCGGCGATCAGATGCTGAGCTGGTTCGTCACCTACCAGCTCAACGAGGCCGGCAACTGGGGCATGGCCGCCGCCCTCGGCAGCCTCCTCCTCCTCGCCACGCTCCTCGCCGTGGCGTTTCTCGGCCGCCTGCTCGGCGCCACGCGCCTGGTCGGCCACTGATGGCGGGCTTCCGCCGCAGGCTCGAGGAGCGGGGCTGGCACTGGCTGGCCCGCACCATCACGGGCCTCGTCCTCGTCTTCCTCCTCGCCCCCATCCTCGTCGTCATCCCGATCTCGCTCACCGCCGGCTCGCAGCTCGTCTTCCCCATGCCGGGCTGGTCGATCCAGTGGTATCTCGAGGTGCTGAACAGCCAGGCCTGGCGGGACGCCGCGGCCAACAGCCTTTTCGTCGGCTGCTTCGCCACGCTCTTGGCCCTGCTCGTCGGCGTGCCGGCAGCGCTCGGCCTCGCCGGCACGACATTCCGGGGCAAGCGCCTGATCATGATGCTGGTGCTCTCGCCCATGATCGTGCCGATCGTGATCACCGCCGTCGCGGTCTACTTCTTCTTCGTCCAGATCGGCCTCGTCGGCACCTATCTCGGGCTGATCCTGGCCCACGCCATGCTCGGCGCACCCTTCGTCGTCATCACGGTCGCGGCCACGCTCGAGAACTTCGATCCCTGGCTGATGCGCGCCGCCGCCGGCCTCGGCGCCCCGCCGCTCGTGGCGTTCCGCCGGGTCATGCTGCCGCTCATCCTGCCCGGTGTCGCCACGGGCGGCCTCTTCGCCTTCGCCACCAGCTTCGACGAGATCGTCGTCGCCCTCTTCCTCGCCGCACCCGACCAGCGCACCCTGCCGCGCCAGATCTTCTCGGGTGTCCGCGAATATGTCAGCCCGGCGATTGCCGCCGTCGCCGTCATGCTGCTGGTCCTCTCGACCACGCTCCTCGCCACCGTGGAAGTCCTGCGCCGCCGCAGCGCCCGCCTGCGCGGCACGACGCCGTAGCCGGGGTCAGTCGAGCCGGAAGCCGCGGCGGCGGACGAACGCCCCGAAATCGGCGCGCTGCGGCTCCGCATATTGCCGGGCCTTGTCCTCGAGCCAGCCATAGTCCGAGACCTCGCCGAACCGGTCGAGGCCGCGCTGGCTGGCATAGGGCTGGAGCTCGCGGCGGCGGGCGTCATAGGCGGCCATGCGCCCGGCCGTCCCCGCCTCCGACCAGCGGTTCTCGTGCACCGTCACCTCGAGCGGCAGGCGCGGCGAGATCCTGCCCTCCCGGACCGGATAGCCCAGCGCCAGCCCGGCGAGCGGGAAGACATGCGCCGGCAGGCCGAGCAGGTCCGAGACCTCTTCCGGCCGGTCGCGCAGCCCGCTGATCGGGCAGGCGCCGAGTCCCGCCGCCTCCGCCGCCAGGACCAGCGTGGCCAGCACGATGCCGCCATCCACGGCCGCATTGAAGAAGGCATCCAGGTGATCGTTGGCGAACTCCCGACCGCGCATCTCGCTGACCTGCCGCTGGCGCCGGTTGTTGCCGCAGACCACCAGGAGCGCCGGCGTCCCTGCCACCCAGGCCTGGCCCGGCACGGTCGCCGCCAGGGCCGCCCTTAGTTCCGGGTCGGTGGCGAGCACGATATCCGCCTGCTGCAGGTCACTCTTCGAAGGCGCGCACAAGGCCAGCGCCGCGAGGCTCCGCAGCAGCGCCACATCCACCGGCCGCGGCGCGAAAGCCCGGCACGACGCCCGCCCCGCCAGCGCTTCGGCCAGCGGCACCCCCGCCACCTCCGGCGCCAGCTCCGGCACCTCGCCGAAGCGACAGGCCAGCAGCTCGGCGATGTCCTTCGCGGGCATGGACGCCCTCCTAGGTTTCCGCCCGCCAGGACTGCCTCAGCCGGGCGACGATGAGATAGAGGGCAAGGGCGGTCAGCGCCCAGAAGGTCCAGGTGATCGGGCCACGCACGAAGATCTCGGGCGAGCCGCCGGACATCAGCATCGCCTGGCGAAAGCTGTTCTCGAGCAGCGGCCCCAGGATGAAGCCGATGAGGAAGGGTGCGGCCGGAATCTTCAGGACCCGCATGAGGTAGCCGAGCCAGCCCATGGCGAACATGACGGCGACGTCGAAGATCGTGTTGTTGACCGCGTAGGTGCCGAAGACGCAGAGCACCAGCACCGATGGTGCGAGGAGCGATTTCGGCACGTCGGCGACGAAGCGAAAGGCCCGGATCGCCACCGAGCCGATGGCGAAAAGCAGGAACGAGCTCAGGATGAGGCCCATGAAGAGGGCGTAGACCATGTGCGCATGGGTGACGAAGAGCATCGGCCCGGGCTGCAGCCCGTGGATCATGAAGGCGCCGATGATGATCGCCGTGATGACATCGCCCGGAATGCCGAGCGAGAGCAGCGGGATCAGCGTCGCCCCGCAGACGCCGTTGTTGCCGGCCTCGGCCGCCGCCACGCCCTCGATCTCGCCCTTGCCGAAATTGTCCCGGTTGGGCGAGTTGCGCTGCGCCTCGGCATAGCTGAGGAAGGCGGCGGGCGCCCCGCCGATGCCCGGAATGGCCCCCAGGAAGACGCCGATGAAGCTGCCCCGGATGATCGACCTGAGGCAGCGCCTGACGTCGGCGAGCGTCGCCCACCTTCCGCCGAGCTGCCGCGCCTGGTGGTGCTCCTCTTTGGGCCTGAAGACGAAGTCGATGATCTCCGGCAGGGCGAAGAGGCCGATCAGCACCGCGATGAAGTTCAGCCCGCCCATGAGGTTCGGATCGCCGAAGCTGAAGCGGTCCGTGCCATAGACGAGGTCGAGCCCGACCGTGGCGAGCAGGAGCCCGCTGGCGGCGGCGATCAGGCCCTTGACCAGGCTCTCGCCCGAGACGCCGGCGATGATGGTGAGCGAGAAGAGGATGAGGGTGAAGAACTCCGGCGGGCCGAAGCTCAAGGCGAACGAGGCGAGCCAGCCGGCGAGCAGGATCAGGCTCAGGTTCGAGATGAGATCGGCGATGCAGGAGGCATAGAGCGCCATGCCGAGCGCGCGCCCCGCCTCGCCCCGCTCGGCCATGGGATAGCCGTCGAGCGTCGTGGCCGAGGAGGCCGGCGTGCCCGGCGTCTTGATCAGGATCGCCGGGATCGAGCCGCCGAAGATGCCGCCCTTGTACACGCCGAGCAGCAAAAGGATGCCGTAGATCGGCTCGAGCGCGAAGGTGAACGGCAGCGCGAGGGCCACCGCCATGGTCGCCGAGACGCCGGGGACGGCCCCGGCGATGACGCCGACGAGGACACCCATGGCTAGATAGAAGACGCTCTCCCAGTGGGCGACGAGGGCGAAGCCGGCGGCGGCGCTGTCGAGGAAGCTCAAGGCAGCCTCACGAAGATGCCCTGCGGGATCGGCACCGCGGCGACATGGGCGAAGAAGGCATAGAGTGCCAGCGGCAGGAGGATCGCCACCACGACTGCGGCGATCCGGTAGGACGTTCCGGTGAGCAGGAGGACGACGGCAAAGGCGATCATCGACGCCCAGACGAGGCCGAGCTTGGTGGCGAAAGCGCAGAACGCGATCGAGCCCACCCCCAGCGCCAGGAGGCGCAGCAGACCGTGACGGGGCATCGCACCCGCCGCCTCGTGTGGTTCGTCCGGGGTCTTCGCCGGGCGCAGCGACTGCAGGGCGAGGACGAGGCCCATCAGCGCCACGACCCAGGCCAGGATGTTCGGCCAGAAGGCCGGCGACAGCACGGCGATGCGCACGTTGCGCGGCGACACGACACCCTCGGGCACGGCCACCAGCGCCAGCGCCGAGCCTAGGGCGACGACGCCGACGCCGATCCAGAAATCGGTTCGCGGAGCACTCAAGGGACCGTCCGTTCGAGCTGGGCGGTTGGGGGCGGCACCGGTGCCAGGCCGACGCCGCCCGGCCTGGACTATTCGACCCGCATGTCGAGCTCGTCGACGAGCTCGCGGAAGATCCGGTATTGCTCGTTGATGAAGGCGACCGAATCCTCGGGCGACTTCAGGTCGACGATCGAGCCGAAGCGGTCCATCGTCTCCTGGAAGCCCGGGTCCTGGACCGCCTCCTCGAGCCAGCCGCGCCAGGTCTCGATGACCTCGTCCGGCAGCCCGGCGGGCCCGGCGATGCCCGACCAGCCGACCAGGCTCTCGAGCTCCGGCTTGCCGAGATCGGCCGAGGTCGGCGCATCGAAGCCGGCCACCGGCTCGGCCGTGGTGACCATGAGCGGCCGGAGCTGACCATTGGCGACGAAGCTCGAAAGGGCCGAGGAGTTGGTGCAGATGAAGTCCGCCGTGCCCGCCAGCACGGCCGTCGCCGCCTCGCCGCCGCCCGCCATCGGCAGATGGATCGCCGCCTCCACCGGGTTCTCGACGCCGAACGAGCGCAGCGCCATGGCCCCGGCGATGTGCAGGAGCGAGCCGACGCCGGACGAGCTGTAGGAGACGGTGCCTGGGTTCTCGTTCACCCGGGCGGCCAGCGTCTCCATGCTGTCGATGTCGGAATCGGCGGCGACCGCGCAGGCCACCGGGTTGATCTCGTAGACCGCGACGAAGTCGAAATCGTCGAGCGTGTAGGGCAACGTGTCCTTCATCGCCGGGTTGACGGTGTGCGAGCCGACGCGGGCGACCACCATGGTGTAGCCGTCCGGCTCGGCCGCGGCGACCGAGGCGGTGCCGGTGGCCCCGCCGGCACCCGTCCGGTTCACCGGCAGGATCGGCTGCGGGACCTTGGGCCCCAGCGCCGTCGCCAGCGCCCGGCCGGAAAGGTCCGTCGCACCACCGGCCCCATAGGCGATGATGAGCTGGATGGGCTGCTCCGGATAGGCGGCGAGCGCCGGCGAGCTCAAGGCGATGGCACTGGTCAGCGCCAGCCCCAGGGTGATCTTCGACATCGTCTTGCCTCCTTCTCTTATTTGATTCCTGGCCGATTGTCGCTTCCGGCTACAGGAGCTCGTCCCGGCGATCGTCGGTTTCGCCGTAACGCCGCAGCGCCGGGGGCTTCAGCCCGGCATAGAGCGCCTCGATGCCGGCATTGACGAGTTCGCCCTGTCGCTGGAAAAGCGAGTTGCCGGCCGTGTCGCTGTCGACGAGGAAGGGCCCGAAATTCTCCACCCGGAAGAACCACATGGCCTGGGCGATGCCCAGCTCCTTCAGCCAGTGCACGGACTCCACGGCCTTGACCCCCCGCCCGAGGAGGGCACCGGTGCCGTAGCCGACCGTGGTGAGGTAGATGGCACCCCGGGGGGCGAGCACCTCCTTGTAGTCCTTTGCCCCCATGCCGCCCTTGCCGATGACGATCCTCGTGCCCGTCAGATCGAGCCAGTCGGCGAGGTACTTCGAGAAGCGGAAGGAGGCGGTCGCCGTCACCCCGCCGATGACGTAGCCGCCCTTGCCGTCGGGGGCGGCCGCCGGCGAGCAGTGGAAGTTGGCGTTGCTGACGCTCGCCAGATCGGCCACCGGCAGCGCCTCGCGCTCGACCACGACCTTCTGGTAGACGCCTTCCCGCGCCGTGTAGACCACGCCGTCCAGATAGACCACGTTGCCGGGCTCGAGCCCGGCAATCGCCTCAGCACTCGCCGGCAGCGTCAGCCGGCGCTGGCGGAGCTCGGCTCGCTCCTCGGCCATCCGATCGTCTCCCGACGCATGTAGGGGGTGAACCACTTGGGGTCGGTGCGGTAGGTCGTCCGTCCGTCGGCGTGCAGCCGCGCCGTCGCCCGCCTCGAGCTCAGGCAAAAGGTGTGCACGCTGACCGGCATGCCGCCGGTGTGGGTGTAGCCCACCTCGACATGGCAATCGACCACCATGGACGAGCCGACGAAGCCCATCGCACCCATGCCGATCCGGTTGCCGAGCTCCTTCAGCTCCTGCTCGAGGGCCGCGATCCTCGGGTCCGGGTTGGCGTCGCCGACCACTCTGAGGCAAGCTGCCTGCTTGCCCAGCGTCATGCAGATGTCCTTCGAGCCGCCGACCCCCACGCCGACGATCGCCGGCTGACAGGCGAGCCCGCGCTTGCCGAAGGCGATCAGCGTGTCGAGGAAAACCCTCTTGATGCCGTCGATGCCGTCGCCCGGGAAGAGCATCCGGTAGTCCGTGCCGAAGAGCCCGCCCTTGTGCACCGTGGTGACGTCGATCCAGTCGACGTCCGGCTCGAAGCTCCACTCGATCTCGGGCGCGTTGATGCCGACATTGTTGTTGTGCTCGGTCCGCCAGAGCGGATGCACCCGGTTCGGCCGGAGCGGCACGTCGTGCGTCGCCCGGGCCGTGGCCGAGCGCAGCGCCTCCTCCACACCGCAGAACCCGCCGGCGACACGGGCCTCGTTGCCGACCTTGACGTAGTAGCGCGGCAGGCCCGTATCCGCGCACATCGGCCGCCGGTCCTCGGTGGCGGCCTCCCAGTTGTCGACCATCGACTTCAAAACGAAGCTCGAGAGATCGCCCGTCTCGAGGTCGATCATCCCCTTCACCCCCCCGAGATAGTCCTCCGGGATGTCGATCGCCGCCTTCTTCATGATCTCGTAGGCGGCCGTCTCGACCTGCTCGTGCGCGATCATGCAGCGCTCCCTATGGCTGCTTCTGCCGGCGGTGCGCCGGCGGCCCCCTCGATCAGGCTCTGGCCCGGCTCGACGATATCGAAGGCGACCGGGGCCGTGTCCAGCCGAAGTTCATCACCGTCGCGGCGGATGCGGGTGTAGGCCGAGGTTTCGAGCACCCCCGTCTCGGGGAAATCCGCGCGGAAATGGGCACCCCGGCTGTCGTCCCGGGCCAGCGCCGCCCGGCCGACGACCTCGGAGAGGTCGAGCAGGCTCTCGAGATTGAGCCAGTCGTGCCAGGTCAGGTTGAAGCGCCGGTCGCCATCGACGACACCCTGGGCGAGGAGCGCCGCCCGGCAATCCGCGATCCCGGCGAGCCCGCGCTCGATGCCCAGGGCGTCGCGGATCACGCCCACATCGTCCCACATCACCTGCGCCAGCCGGTCCCTGAGCCCGGCGAGATCGCCCGGCGCCTGCCCGAACGGCCGCTCGGCCCGGGCGATGCCGGCCTCGATGACGCTGTTGTCCGGATCGCGCCACACCCCCTCGCGGCCGACGAAGGCCGCCATGCTGTCGCCGGCAATGCCGCCATAGACGGTCGAGTTGGCCACGCCATTGCCGCCTAGGCGATTGGCGCCATGCACGCCGCCGCAATCCTCGCCGGCGGCGAAGAGCCCGGGCACCGCGGTCGAGGCGTCGATCTCGAACTCGACCCCGCCCATCATGTAGTGCGCCGTCGGCACCACCTCGACCAGCCCGCCGGCGAGGTCGAAGCCGCAATCGGCGCAGCGCTTGACCATGCCGGGGAACATGCCGGCCACCTTCTCGGCACCCAGATGCCCCATCGAGATATAGACCCCGCCCATCGGCGTCGTCCGCCCGGCGCGCATCTCCGCATAGATGCCGCGGCTGACCACGTCACGGGTCGCCCGCTCGCCCGCCGGGTCGTAGCCGGCGAGAAAGCGCTCCTTGCCACCATTGAGGATATGCCCGCCGGCACCGCGCAGCCCCTCCTCGAGCACCGTGCCGGTCATCCGCGTGTGCGGCCCGCCCAGCAGCCCCGTCGGGTGGAACTGCACCATCTCCATGTCGCGCAGCGCGAGGCCCAGGCGCAGCGCCATGGCGAGCCCGTCGCAGGTCTTGTCGCCCGAGGGCGTGTGATAGAGATACATGGTGGGCCCGGCGCCGGTGGCGAGCAGCACCGCCTTGGCCCGCACGAAGCGGTACTCGCCCATGCGGATGTCGATCAGGAGCACGCCCGCCAGCCCGGAGCCGTCCGCCGCCGGGATCAGCTCGATCGCCCGGTGCTCCTCGAGCCGCCGCACGGCACGGCTGCGCACCTGCTCCATCAGCCGGTTGATGATCTCGATCCCGGTGAGGTCGCCCTTGTGCGCGGTCCTATCGAAGCTCTGCCCGGCGAAGGCCTTCTGGTGCAGGCTGCCGTCCGGGTTGCGGTCGAAGAAGCAGCCGATCTCGTTCTCGAGCTCGCGCACCCGCTCCACCGCCCCGACACAGAGCCGCCAGGCGAGGTCCTGGCGCGGCAGCCACTTGCCGCCGACGATGGTGTCCATGAAGTGCCGCTCGATGCTGTCCTCGGCGGCCAGCGCCACGTTGTAGCCGCCCTGCACCATCCGCGTGCAGCCGCTCTTGCCGAGCAGCCCCTTGACCGCAATGACGATGTCGAGCGCCGGGTCGGCCTTGGCCGCGTGCAGCGCCGCGAAGAGCCCGGCCCCGCCCGAGCCCAGGATGAGGATGTCGCAGCGGCTCTCCTCGATCCGCATCAGACCACGCTCACGGCAAAGGCGATGCCGACCAGCACCGTGGCGGCGAGCCCGAGATAGACCAGCCGCAGCCTGAGCCCGTCCCTGGCCGGCCAGGGCAGCAGCTCGATCGCCAGCACCCGGAGCCCGAACGCCAGATGCACAGCAAGCGCGATGACGAGGCCGAACTCCGCCACCTTGACCAGCGGCAGCTCGGCGATCTTCAGCGAGCTGTCCAGCGCCTCGGCGCCGCCCAGCGCCCGGCCCAGCATGAGGAAGTGCAGCGGCAGGAAGGCCGCGAGCGCCAGGCCCGAGAGCCGGTGCCCCATGGCCGCCCACCAGCCGGCGCCCCGCCTCATGCCCCGCCGCCCACGACCGCCACCACCGCGCGCCAGCCCAGCACCAGCAGCAGGACGCCGAAGGCGACCATGAGCCAGTCGATCGGCCGCCGGCCGATGCCGGTCCATTCGCGCAGCACGTTGCGCAGGCCGATCGGCGCGTGGATCGCCGCCACCAGGACGAAAATACCGTAGAACAGGCCCCAGAACACACTGCCCTGCGTGCGGCCGAGGATCTCGCCGGCCGTCAGCCCGCCCTGCACCGCCACGACGATGAGCACCAGATGAACGAGCACGAGCGGCGCCATGACCAGCGCCGTCAGCCGCTGCAGCAGGAAGAGCCTGGCCTCGCTCACGACCGACCACCCTTGAGCAGCGAAACGAGGCCGGCCCGCTTCAGGCCGGCAATGCTGGCCGTCGGGCTGAGCCCGACCGGACAGTGCTCGGTGCAGGCGCCATGGCTGTGGCAGGTGTGGCAGCCGCCCGGCTGCAGGGCACCGTCGAGCACCGCCCGCCGGTCGGCGACACGGGCGTCGTTGTAGAGCGTCCAGGCCCGGTTGAGGGCGGCCGGTCCCAGGTAATGCGGGTCCCAGGCCACCACGTCGCAGGCCGCATGGCAGACCGCACAATTGATGCACTGGATCGCGGCGTCGACCTCGCGGCGGGCCGGGCTCGCCGGGTCGATGGCGGCCGGCGGGTCGGCGCGCGTGGCGGTGCCCTCGAAGGTGCCGACACTGGCCCATTTCCCGAGGAAGCCGTCCATGTCGCAGGCGAGGTCCTTCACCCGCTTCATGTTGCGCAGGGGCTCGATGGTCAGCCGGCCCTCGGGTGCGACCCGCTTCACGTGCGTGCGGCAGGTCCAGCGCGGCGTGCCGTTGATGGTCATGGCACAGGAGCCGCAGACGCCGACCCGGCAGGAGAAGCGATAGGCGAGCGACGGCTCGAAGCGCCGCTGCACCTCGGTCACGACGTCGAGCACGGTCTGGTTCTCGCGCGCCGGCACCGCATAGGCGCCGAACGCACCCTCGTCCCCGCCCCGCCAGATCCGAACCTCGAGCGTCCCTTCGGCCAATACCCAGCGCCTCCATCCCTGCCCTGTCAGAAAACCCTAGCCGAAGGTCGTCGCAGGTCACAAGCGGGATTGCCTTTCGTCGCCAACTGCCCGACCACTGGCCCGCATTATCGGGACGGGACGATGACCAGGGAAAATGCCGGCTTTCGCTACACGTCGAGCTTCCGACGCAATCTCCCGGCACCGGCACAAACCTGGTCACCGCCGGCGAAATACAACTTCGCCGTTGGCCACAACGACCGGGACGAGGTCCCGACCGAAGCGCTGGCCGAGGCCGCGGCCGCGGTGATCAGGCGGCACGGCGCCGATCTCGCCGTCTACAACCAGGGCCAGAACCCGCTCGGCTTCGAGGGGCTAAGGGACTTCGTCGCGGCCAAGCTGAACCGGCTGCGTGGCGCCTCCTGCACCGCCGACGACATCCTCGTCACCTCGGGCTCGCTGCAGGGCATCGATCTGGTCAACGACCTGCTGCTCGAGCCGGGCGACACGGTGATCTTCGAGGCGTTCACCTATTCGTCCATGTTCTCGCGCGCGCAGCGCCTCGGCGTCCATCCCGTCGGCGCCCCGCTCGACGACGGGGGCATCGAGGTCGAGAAGCTCGCGGCCGTCCTGGAAGAGCTGAAGCGCAAGAGCATCCGGCCGAAATACATCTACACGATCCCGACCATCCAGAACCCGACCGGCAGCATCCTTGGCCTCGAGCGCCGCCAGCAACTGCTCGAGGTGGCCCGGGCCTACGAGGTGCCCATCTTCGAGGACGAGTGCTACGCCGACATCATCTGGCGCGACGGCGCCCCGCCGGCCCTCTGGGCGCTCGATCCGACGCAGGTCATCCATATCGGCTCCTTCTCGAAGTCGCTGGCCCCGGCGCTCCGCGTCGGCTACGTCGCCGCCGACCGCTCGGTCCTGGCGCGCATGCTCGCCTGCAAGACCGACGGCGGCACGGCAGCACTCGACCAGATGGTCATCGCCGAATATTTCGGAACGCACTTCGACAGCCATCTGCGCGAGCTCACGGACGCGCTGGAGGACAAGCTGCGCACGCTGATCGAGGCGCTCGACCGCGAGTTCGGCACGTCGGTGGAGCTCACCGCGCCCAAGGGCGGCCTCTTCGTCTGGCTGAAGTTACCGGACCACATCGACGTCCGGAAGCTGGTGGAGCCCGCCCGGGCGGCCGGCGTCACCTTCAATCCCGGGCCAACGGTCGCCTGCGACCCGGAGGCCGCGAAGCACTGCATGCGGCTCTGCTACGGCCTGCCCACCAAAGCGGAGATCAGGGAGGGCATCGCCGCCCTGGCGCGCGTCTTCTTCGAGGAAACCGGGATTCCCGAGCGCGGTGGCAACCGGCCCCGCCGGCTTGTCGACACCTGAGGCCGCTGCTAGCACCGTTCTTGCGAGGGAGGGACGCATGCGGCTGACGGACATCGAGGAAGCCATGGCGCGGGGCGAGCATGGCGCCCCCCGGCAATGGGCGATTCAGCACATGCAGCAGGTCGGCCGTGCCTTCGACGCGGCCGACCTCGTCGAGGTGCACCAGGCCCACATCATGGCCGACACCGAGAGCCTGGGCGAGGCGGGCGTCGCCTTCCTCGAGCGGCTGGGCCAGGCGCCAGCGGCCGACCGGCGGGTCCGCGTCCCGACCATCACCGACCCGCGCGGCATCGACTTCGCGCACTACAGGAAGCTCGGCCAGACCGACGCCATGGCCAACCTCGAGCGCCGCGCCATCGACGCCTTCGAGGCGCTTGGCGTGCTGATGACCGACACCTGCATCAACTACCAGACCATCATGCCGCCGCTCCCCGGCGAGCATCAGGCCTATGGCGACACCGGCGTCGTCATCTACTCCAACAGCGTGCTCGGCGCCCGCTCCAACTTCGAGGGCGGCCCCTCGGCCCTGGCCGCAGCGCTCACCGGCCGCACCCCGCGCTACGGCCTGCATCTGGACGAGAACCGCCGAGGCACCCACCGCTTCGTCGTGCGCACGCGGCCCCGGGATCTCGCCGAATGGGGTGCCTTGGGTGCCCTCGTCGGCCGTGCCGCCGGCTCCTACTGGGCGGTGCCGGTGATCGAGGGCATCGACGGCCCGCCGGACTCCGACGCGCTCAAGCACATGGGTGCGGCGATGGCGAGCTTCGGCTCGATCCCGCTCTTCAACCTCGTCGGCATCACCCCCGAGGCCCCGACGCTCGACGCCGTCTGCGACCCGGCCTCGCTGCCGGTCCGGGAGATCGACGCCGCCGAGCTGAAGAGCTTCTTCGGCGAGTACGGCGCTCCCGGCGAGAAGGTCGACGTCGTCGTCTTCGCCGCCCCGCAGCTCTCCCTCATCGAGATGCAGCAGGTGGCCGACCTCCTCGACGGCCGCCGCATCCACGAGGGCACAGCACTCCTCGTCGCCACCTCGCCCGGCGTCGCCGCCGATGCCGACCGCATGCGCCTGACCGAGCGCATCGAGGCCTCGGGTGCGCTCGTGCTGCGCGGCATGTGCTTCTACCAGAGCTACGCCCGCGAGATGGCCGAGGCGAACGGCTGGCGCCGCCTGCTGACCAACTCGGCGAAGCTGGTCAACATCCTGGGCGGCTACGGCTATGCGCCATCGCTCATGAGCATGTCCGACTGCGTCGACGCCGCCGTTGCGGGGCGCACGCCATGAGCGGCCCCCGCATCCTCCGCTGCCATGTCGGCGTCGGCCCGGTGGCCGAGGGCGAGGCCCTCGTCACCGACGACAACTTCTCGGCCCGCTACGACCTCGACCGCCTGCAGGGCATCTTCTCCCGGCCGCAGCACAAGCTCCACGGGCAGAGCTATGTCGGCAAGGTGCTGGTGGTGAACACCGCCAAGGGCGGCGTCGCCTCGGCCTGGATGCTGCACGAGATGGCGGCCCGCGGCATGGCGCCGGTGGCCATCCTCTTCAACCGCTTCAACCCGATCCTGGCGCAGGGTGCCGCCCTCGCCGACCTGGCCATCTGCGACCGCTTCGCGGATGGCGACATCACCCGCCTCATCGAGACGGGCGAGCAGGTGAAGGTGGAGCCAGCGGTCGGCCTCGTCACCGTCGGCTGAGCCAGAAGGAGCGCCGACGATGGCGACGACACCGCCCTGGACCATGGGCATGGACAACGGCGCGCTCCGCGAGCCGATCGACCCGGGCCTCCTCGGCACGGCCGAGCTCGAGCCGACCGGCGACTTCGAGGCGGGCTCCTTCCAGAGCTTCACCCTGACCTACACGGCCGGCCGCTACGGCATCGACGATTCGGGCTCGCTGCGCGTCTGCTTCCGCTTCGCCTCGGACCAGAGCAACCCGCAGTTCACCGACCCGAAGGCGCCGGGCTACACCACGATCGAGGCCTCCAACGGGGCCGTGCTCGAGACCCGCTTCGACCCCAAGGGCAATATCCGCCCCTGGGACCGCACCTTGTGGATCAAGGTGGTCAAGGGCTTCCTCGAAGAGGGCGACCGCATCACCATCCGCTTCGGCGACCGCTCCAAAGGCTCGCCCGGCCTTCGGCTGCAGACCTTCTGCGAGGACAGCTTCGAGTTCCGCGTGCTGGCCGACCCCATCGCCACCTTCAACTTCCAGACCCTGCCGGTCCAGCCGGTCATCCGCATCGTCCCGGGCCCGCCGGCGCGCTATGTCGCCGTCCTGCCGACCCTCCGCCAGATGGGCCAGCCCTTCACCCTCAAGCTCAAAGGCGAGGACCGCTGGGGCAACCCGTCCGACCGCTGCGACACGACCCTGAAGGTCGAGGTGGTCGGCCCCATCGGCGGTGCCCCGGCAGAGGTGACCCTGAAGCCCAGCCAGCGCGCCGTCGAGATCGACGGCCTCACCGGCACGGCCGAAGGCGAGGGCCACATCGTCCTCACCAACAGCGCCGGCACGCAGTATCGCAGCAACCCGATCCGCCTCGCCACCGCCCCCGCCTTCCTCCATTTCTGGGGCGACCTGCACGGCCAGTCGGAGGAGACCATCGGCAACAACAGCGCCGACGCCTATTTCCGCTTCGCCCGCGACCTCGCCTTCGTCGACGCCTGCGGCCACCAGGGCAACGACTTCCAGATCACGGCGGGCTTCTGGGCCGAGCTCAACCGCCTCACCGCCGCGTTCGACGAGCCCGGCCGGTTCGTGGCCCTGCCCGGCTACGAATGGTCCGGCAACACGGCACTCGGTGGCGACCGCAACGTGTACTTCCCCGAGGAAGGCCGCATTATCCGCCGCTCCTCGCACGCCTTGATCGAGGACCGAACTGACCTCGATACCGACTGCACGACCGCGGCCGAGCTCTTCGAGGCCTTTGCCCGGGCCGGGGAATGGGACGTGGTCGGCTTCGCCCATTGCGGCGGCCGCTACGCCGACATCATCCAGGCGCATGACGGCCGCTTCGAGAAATCGGTCGAGGTGCACTCCTCCTGGGGCACCTTCGAGTGGCTGGTCCACGACGCGTTCGACGCCGGCTACCGGGTCGGCATCGTCGCCAATTCCGACGGCCACAAGGGCCGCCCCGGCGCCAGCTACCCCGGCGCCGGCCTTTTCGGCGCCATCGGCGGCCTCACCTGCTACCTCATGCCCGGCCTCGACCGGCCGACCCTCCTCGATTGCCTGCGCCGCCGC
>Ga0116151_10002593_pt1 | contig 16584 bp, 13 predicted proteins | sample AD_UKC117_MetaG_FD_89893 | JGI IMG/M metagenome (GOLD analysis project Ga0116151, IMG submission 89893) | Active sludge microbial communities of municipal wastewater-treating anaerobic digesters from Hong Kong - AD_UKC117_MetaG | ecosystem: Engineered > Bioreactor > Anaerobic > Digestate...
GCGGCAGATATCGTGAAGTGCCGCGCAGCGGTCTGGCACCAAAAACCTGTTCCGGGAAAACCTCTGGCAGCGTGTAAACGCTACAGGAGCAAGCCGGTGGATTGTACCCTGGCCTCAATTGATGGAGAATCCTTCACCTGTCTTTTTGCGGGGGGCATTTCAGGGACCGCGCCGGGGCAATCGCTTGTGCTTTATTCTGGTGACAGGGTGTATGGTGGTGGTATTATTGAAACAGCCTTGAGAGGAGGGCCATAAGACGATGAACAGGGACAACTCCCTTAGTATCGAAAAACTTCGCAGGAGAACGGAACCAGGATCCCTGGGTTTCGCCACGACCCTTGACCTGCCCTGTCTCGAAGACCTCATAGGCCAGGACAGGGCGGTAAAGGCAATGACCTTTGGGATGGGTATCAAGAACAGCGGGTACAACATCTTTGTGGTGGGGGACCACGGAAGCGGTAGAACCACCTATTCACTGGAACGCCTTAAGGAAAAGGCCGAGACCGAGCCCGCTCCGAGAGACTATATCTACGCGTTCAATTTCGAAAACCCCGAGGAACCTCTGGCGATAGACCTTGCCCCGGGTCAGGCAAAACTCCTTGCGGCTCATCTCGAAGAACAGGTTGAGGAACTCAAGAGCACCCTGAGCAAGGCCTTCGAGAACAGCCAGTACGAGGATGCCAAGGCCCAACTGGTAAAGGATTTCCAGGAACAGGTTAACAATCTCATGGAGGAACTGAGAACCTGGGCCAGGGAAAAGGGTTTCGTAATAAAAAGGACCCCTCAAGGTTTCGTCAACATACCCATGATCTTTAAAAAGACCGAAGGGACTCCCACGCAGGAGGGGTCTTCCGAGGAAGCGGAAAAAGAAATGGAACCGAAACAGGAAGCCCGGCAAGAGACAAAAGAGACAGGAGAGAAAACATCCAGCGATGATGAAGGGGAATTGAAGGAGATGCTCCAGGAGGATTTCGAATCCCTGACGGAGGAGCGAAAAAAAGAACTCCAGGAGATATCCGAGGAGATATCCCAGAGAACCCTTGAAGTTCTCAGAAAGATCCGTGATATGGAGAAGACCCTCAAGGAAAAGATCAAGGACCTGGAATCAGAGATTTCAAGGGCGGCCATAGGTCCATACCTGCAGGAGACCCGGGAACTTTTCGGAGGGGACGGCAAGATCGCTGAATGGCTTGATGCCCTTTCCGAAGATGTGATATCCAACTTCAGTATGTTCATCGCCGCTGCCAGAGACGAAAATGCCGAAGTTGATTTTTCCCGATACATGGTCAATGTCTTTGTTTCCAACGATCCCGAGGGGGGTGCACCGGTAGTCTGGGAGACAAACCCCACTTACTACAACCTGGCTGGCAAGGTGGAATACGACAGCCGACAGGGAATGCTCACGACCGATTTCCGCAAGATAATCGCCGGAGTCATGCATAAGGCCAATGGTGGTTACCTGGTCCTGAACGTCGAAGAGGTGCTCCGCAACTTCATGTCCTGGGATGCGCTCAAAAGGGTTCTCAGGACTGGCGAACTGGTTATAGAGAACCTTGGTGAACAGTTAGGGATCATTCCCGTGTCGTCCCTTCGCCCCCAGGCCATTCCCATCTCGCTGAAGGTGGTCATGATAGGGACAAGGATGCTTTACCACCTTCTTTTGATATACGATCCCGAGTTCCAGAAACTCTTCAAGATCAAGTCCGATTTCGATACCGATATGACAAGAGACGCGGAGACCGAGAACCAGATGGCCTGTTTCGTTGCGGGCTACGCGAAGAAGGAGAACCTTCTTCCCTTTAGCGCTGACGGTGTGGCGGAACTTGTAGAGTGGGCATCCCGGCTTTCGGGCAGTTCCGACAGGATGACCACCCAGTTCAACAAGATCGCCGAGATAGTTGTAGAATCATCTGCCTGGGCCGCCTCAGCGGAAATGGACATTGTTGGTTTCGAAGAAGTTCGCAAGGCTGTGGCCGAAAAAGCCTTCCGTGCCAGTCTCATCGAGGAAAAGATCCAGCGTGCATTCGAGGAGGACAGCATCAGGATCCTCACCGAAGGGTATGTAGTGGGACAGATCAATGGCCTCACGGTCATAGATATGAGGGACCACACCTTCGGCCACCCTGTCAGGATTACAGCCAACGTATATATGGGAGCCGAAGGGATAGTCAATATCGAACGGGAGGTCAAGATGACCGGCCCGATCCACAACAAGGGGCTTTTGATACTTGGCAGTTTCCTCGGGCGCAAGTTCGCCCAGGACCACCCCCTTTCCCTCACGGCCCGCATTACTTTCGAGCAGACCTACGGCGGGGTAGAGGGGGACAGCGCCTCTTCGACGGAACTCTACTGTATTCTCTCCGCCATATCGGGCAAGCCTCTCGACCAGGGCATCGGTGTGACAGGATCCGTCGACCAACTGGGCAATGTCCAGCCAATAGGCGGGGTAAACGAGAAAATAGAAGGATTCTACAACTACTGCAAGATCAGGGGCTTCACCGGGAAGCAGGGCGTCATGATACCGATCCAGAACGTGAAAAATCTCATGCTCGACCACGAGGTTATAGAATCTGTGGAAAAGGGTGAATTCCGGATCTGGGCCGTATCGACCATAGAGGAGGGAATATCCATCCTCACCGGGATCGATGCCGGTGAACCTGACGAAAAAGGCTGTTATCCCCCGGAGAGCATATATGGACTTGTGGCAGCCCGGCTCGACGAATGGGTTCGCAAGGCCGCCAAAATCCGCAAGGAAGGTTCCGATAGTGATATCGGGTGCGCAAAACGGTCTGCTCCCGAAGATGATAACGGCGAGGATGATGGTATGACTGAAGAGGAAGACATCGACGAATGACGGGAAGTGAAAGGCCCGATCCGGGACTGGTCGCTTCATGTCTGGATGACCTGGAACGCCTGTGGCATCACGGATCACTGGGTCATCCCGCATTCTCCGACGAACCCCTCGACGGGCTGGTGTTGACCATCCTCTCGCAGAACACCAATGACAGAAACCGGGACAGGGCCTTCGGATCACTGAAGGCCCGTTTTCCTTCATGGGACAGGGTCGCTTCCGCATCGTGGGAGGAAGTGGCCGAAAGCATCCGCTCCGGGGGTATAGCCAACGTAAAGGCCAGAAGGATCCTTTCCGTCCTGGAACTTATCCGTCAGCGCTTCGGCGAATACTCACTGAAAAAACTTACCCGGTGGAGTGACGGGGAGATAAGGGATTACCTGGAGGGCATCCCCGGGGTCGGACCCAAGACAGCCGCCTGCGTACTCCTGTTCGACCTTGGCCGACCGGCATTCCCTGTGGATACCCATGTCGCGAGGGTGGCCAAAAGGCTTGGATGGGTCCTAAAAAACACTCCTCCGGCAAAGATACAGCAAATAATGGAAGAAACCGTAAAAGTGGATCGGTATCTTGCAGGACACCTCAATATCATCACCCACGGAAGACATATTTGCAGGGCCATAAAACCCCTTTGCGGTGATTGTCCCATATCGGACAGGTGCAACTATCACCAGGAAGGAAAATAAACAATGAAGAAAAGAACTTTCAGGGTGGCCTGTGTCAGGTGCCGGAGCTACGACCCCGCGGAAGTCAGAAAAGCCATGGAAAGAGCTTTTGAGCTTTCTGGAGGTTTGCCTCCCCTGCCCGGGAAAGTGCTGCTCAAGGCCAACCTTCTGTCGCCGGTGGATCCCGGTCGGGCGGTGACCACCCACCCGGAAATAGTGCTCTCCATCTGCGAAATGCTTCCCGATCCCTCCAAAGCAGAGATAGCAGACAATCCAGGCTACATATTCCGCCACCAGGAGCAGGAACTTTTCGAAAAGACTGGTATGAAGGCAGTGGGGCACAAGTGCGGTGCCCGGGTCTCCCTGCTTTCACGCGACGGCTTCGAAACCTTGTCCCTTCCGGGAGCGGTATCACTGCAAACAATGAGAATTGCCCGTGTACTGCTGAACGCTCCCTTCGTTATAGATGTGGCCAAACTGAAGACCCATGTTGAAACGGAGATCACCGGCTCGATCAAGAACATGTTCGGTGCGGCCGACACGGACACGCGAAAAAAGGCACACTCGGCTATTGATCAGGAATCTCTCCTTAACGCAGTTGTGGACATTTACCTCGCCAGGGTGCCGGATCTCTGCGTTCTGGACGCGGTGGAGGGAATGGAAGGGCGGGGCCCATCCCATGGGAGGCCGGTAAAGCCCGGATGGATCGCCGTGGCGAACAACGCCCTTGCCCTGGATGTCGTTCAGGCTGTGATCATGGGGTACAAGGATCCTTTTTCCATACCTCTGATAAAGGTTGCCTCCAGAAGGCTGGATGGCCCCTCCTCTTTGGACGAGATCGAACTCCTTGGGGCGGAGTGGAAAGACCTCCCGGTCATGGATTTCCGGAAGGCCCCAGGATCGATCAGGATGATACCTGCATTTCTGAGGGGGCTTGGACACAGGCTGGTTATACTTAAGCCGCTTCTGAACAGGGACATATGCGTAAGGTGCGGTATCTGTGCAAAGGTTTGTCCAGTCGAGGCTATAACAATGGACGAAAATAAATTCCCCGTTATAGACAGGGCAAAATGTGTGCGGTGCCTCTGCTGCCACGAAATGTGTCCAACGGGGGCGATGGAGGTAAAGGAAAACATCATAAGCCGCCTCTTAAAATAAAAAACGCCCCTCCTTTTTTGGGAGGGGCGACGAAGCGTCAGATCACACGAAAATGTCAGCCCTGTTTCTTGAACCTCTCCAGAACGAGTTTGTATCCGTCTGCTCCATATTCCAGGAACTTTTTTACCCTGCTTATCGTTGCAGTGCTGGCTCCGGTCTGCTGGGCAATCTGCGGGTAGGTGAACCCGTCACTCAGCAACTTGGCTACCTCAAGTCTCTGCGCAAGAGCCCTTATCTCGCCGATGGTAGCAATGTCTTCGAGAAATCGGTAAACGTCATCGATGGTCTCCAATGACAGAACAGCCTTACATAGTTGGTCGGTAAGACGATCCTTCCATTTCTCTGCCATGCCTAACTCCCCTCCCTGGAATAAATGCTTTAGCACATTCTAGCATTGCTTACTATTCAGGGCAAGCATCCACAGATGCGAAAAGAATTCGTTTGAACCCGTGAAACAGCACAATTTCAAATTCATCCGACATTGGGCCAAGATCGGGGTTGACGCATCCTATAGCGATGCATATAATGAGTTCCGCTGGCCGGGCTGGCGGAACAGGTAGACGCACGGGACTTAAAATCCTGTGGACGAGAGTCCGTGCGGGTTCGATTCCCGCGCCCGGCACCATGAAAGCGTTGGGATATCGCGGGGTGGAGCAGTCAGGCAGCTCGTCGGGCTCATAACCCGAAGGTCGCAGGTTCAAATCCTGCCCCCGCAACCAATTTTCCCGGCGGTGTAGCTCAGATGGCTAGAGCATGCGGTTCATACCCGCAGTGTCAGTGGTTCGATTCCACTCACCGCCACCAATCAGAAGAATACAGAGCAGCCTTTCCGTCCCGGGGAGGCTGTTTTTTCGTCTTCGACCCTTCCGTTGACCGTTTATGCCTTTGCTCCTGCTTTCCTGCCTCCCGTCTCCAGTCTCCTTGCTTTTTCGATTCCCGAATCACGTTCCCAGGCTCTTTCATCCGCCGCCAAAGAGGGCTCTCAGGTACAGTTTCAACACATACCATTTCAGGCCCTGCTCGAAAACCTTTCCCTCCCTGGAATACCTGTGCCGGACGAAACTCCCCGTAATTCGGGTCAACTCCCTTTCGCGTTCGGGGAACCTTTCCAGAAGCCTTGCGAGGTACTCATAGGCTGTCTCGTCGGCGTTTCTGGGGTTTCCTCTGTGCTTCCCCCAGAAAAGCAGAAAACTGTAGGCCCGCTCCGCAGTAATTGGAAGCGGCAGAAATATTGTTGCCATCAGGGCCATGCGTTTCAGCGCCCGGTAAAGAGTTGCAAGAAAAGCCCTGAAAGAAGGTCTTGACCAGATATCGCCGGAAGCAGGGTTCGTTCTTTTATGAAGCAGAAAACGGACAATAAGCCACAGCAAATAAAGCGTAAGCAAGGTGGCCAGGATCACGACAAATACTGCCATGGCAACAAAAAGACACTGGACGAAAAAACCCGTCTTGCCTGGGGGCATAAGGTTCTCCTCTCCGACGACAAGGTTTCCGCCAGAATCCGCTGGTGCCTGGCGATGAGGTACCAGTTTCGTGAACCGGAAGATCACCAGAAGCACTGTGGAAAGTCCCTGTAAAAGCAGTTCAAAAAAAGGCTTACTGAACCTTATCGCTGTCTCAGCCGGTTGCCCCAGCACCGAAAGAGCTTCGGAATGTCCTATCAGCCATATCGGGACCAGGAGCGCAGCAAGAGCCAGAAGGGCGCGTCTGGAGGCCTGGCCTGAGCACTCGCTCCTTGATCCGAAAAAGAGCATTAGCAAGTTTGAAAGAATAGCAAGAAAAATGATCGAATGAACTTTGGGAAGGTGAATCCCGAAGGAGGAGGAAAGAACCAGCATCAGAAAAAGGAACGCCATGTTAATGTCAAAGAGGCCGAACCTGGGAGGGTTTTTCGTCCATGAAAGAAAGACTCCCCGGCCTCCAGCGATCAACAATATTAACCAGGTTGCGAGAAATCCCAAAATTGCCGGTGAATTATCAGGAAACGAAAAAAGGGCTTCCGGGTTTTTGCCCATGCTGAGGGTTGCCGCAAAAACAACAATATTGGCAAAGGCGATGGTAATGTACCGGAACCTTGTACGCCCCATGGCCAGATTCAATGCCGTTAACGAGGGTCCTATAGTCAGAAAGGACCAGGGGTTCATGAATCCGGCTACACCCAGTCCCGAGATGGCATACAGGTAAAGCAGGCAATAATTCAGCGACTCGCTGGTGACCAGAAAAAGCCGGAACAAAAGATTTGACAATGCAACATCACCTCAACTGCTTTTCATTTCGATCCTGACCCCGTCTCCAGACAGGGTCCCGGCGGGATTTTCGCCGCGGATCGAGATGATTGTTGTGCCCCAGGGCATCAGCCTTGCCTCCTGCCGCAAAAGCTCTCCAAATGGGAGCGCCACGGGCAGTTTTGCCCGCGCCAGTGCCTCCAGGGCCAGCCGCACCTGGGAAGGTCCCGACCCCACGGGAACAGAAACCGGGCCCGCCCTGCCGCATTGGGACACGTTTGTGAGCAGTCCAAATGGAACCTTCTTTCTGTCGGCCCATACGGCCATGGTCGCCGCAACGGAAAGAGCCTTCTCAAGGGAGTTCCCCGAAGTAGTGAAGTTATCTCCATCCAGAGTTATGCAAAGCCTCAGATCCGCCGTGTGTTCCAGTACTTTAGCCAAAAGTTTGCCGTGGCGCGCACTTGCCTTCCAGTGGATTAGCCGTGCCGGTGTGTCGGGTGTGTAGTCCCGCAGGCTCGTTATCCGGGTTGGATCAGGCATGAAAGGTCTTTCGGAGCGTATATTGCCAATCAGATAGTGTTGGGGAAGGTCACGGTCATCCATATCCAGCAAAGCCGGGTACACCAAAATTTCCATGGATCTGCCGAAGGCCTGCTCCCTGCTGAAAAGACCGAGAAGATCCTTCGAAATTACCCTGCCGGGAGGGATCATGTAGCAACCTCGCGAAAGGCCCATGATACAGAAGGTTAAAAAAACCTCGGAGTATTTACCCAAAAAAGCCATACAACGGCCATCGGGGCCCCCGTTCTTTTGGTCGGGGGTTGTAACATCAAGTCCCTCCGGGAAGGATTGCCAGACCTCAAGAGCAACAGGAAGCAATTTTTTGTTTCTGATAAGGACCGGGAAGGACTTCTTGTCTCCGGGAAAGAGCCTTACCATTTGCGCCTCGCGGCTTGTGTCAAGTTTGTGCAGGCCGTAGTTGGCCCAGAGCCTGCAACTGATCAGTACCATAAGCACCGCGATCAGAAATGAGGCCGGAAGGAAAAGCCCCCTGGCAAGGAGCAAAACCACACCCGCTGCGGCAAGGATCCTGACACCGGAAAAGGTGTAAAGCGAAGTGACAAGCGGGGCCTCCCTCATGGTCTATTTCCAGTCATCCTCGACGGGGACAGGTGTCCCGGAGAGAATGTCGGTTACCACTGCAAGTCCCGTGTTTCCACGGTAGCGCTCCTCGCGACGCAAAAGCAGGCGGTGGGCCAGTGCGAAGGGGGCCAGGTGCTTGATGTCATCGGGGATCACATAGGATCTGCCTCTGATGAAAGCAAGTGCCTTTGAAGCCCTGAAAAGGGCGAGTGATCCCCTCGGACTTGCCCCAATCTCCACCGCAGGATGTTCCCGGGATGCCCGGGCCAGGGCAATCATGTATGTTGTAAGCGACGGGTGAACGAAGATCTCTGCTGCTTCTTCCTGCCAGAACAGTATATCCTTCTCGGACACCACGCCTTCGATATCCGAAAAGGCTGTGTTTTTCCCATGGGTCAGGATTATCTCTTCTTCTTCGTTGGCGGTGGGGTATCCCATGTCCACTTTCAGAAGAAAACGATCAAGTTGGGCTTCCGGCAGGGGGAAGGTTCCCTCCATCTCGATGGGGTTCTGGGTAGCCATTACCATAAAGGGTGAGGGCAGGGGGAAGGTCTGGCCGTCTACCGTGGCCTGCCGTTCCTCCATGGATTCCAGCAGGCTTGACTGGGTTCGCGGGACGGCCCTGTTGATCTCGTCAACCAAAAGAATGTTGGTCATCACAGGGCCCGGGCGGAAAGTGAACGCCCCGTCCTTTTTGTCGTAGGTAAAAAAACCCGTTACGTCCGTGGGCATAAGGTCGGGAGTACACTGAAGCCGTCGGAACCCCATGTGGCACGACGCAGAGATGGCCCGGGCCATAAGAGTTTTTCCCACACCGGGGACATCTTCTATCAGGATGTGTCCCCGGGCTATGAGTCCCGTAAGCATCAGGTCCAGAACGTCCATTTTTCCGATTAGTACCCGGGAAACGTTTTCCTTCAATTTTGACAACTGGTTCGACATGGCAAAACCTCCATAACAAGTGTACGAAGAGTGTTTCATTTTCTTAATATGCTTTCGATTGACCTTGATTATAACAATAATCATCCCGACCTGAACTTTCGTTCATCTTCCCGTTCACCGTTGACTGTTTACTGTTTACGCACTTGACACTTCGACTCACGAGTCTCGCCCTTGCCCCTCCCGAAAGGTTTATAATAAAAACATGTATAAAGATGACACGCTCTATTACCCGCAGGACGAAATGAAAACAGTACTGTTGCCGGTGACATCGGGATGCTCCTGGAACAAATGTGCCTTCTGTTCCATGTACAAGGACGTCAAGTACTCCGAGGTGCCATTCCCGGACATAGAGGCGGAACTTCGGAGCGGCTTTACCTACACCGAAAAAATCTTCCTGACAGGCGCCGACCCCATGTCGATAGGGTTCAGTAAAATGAAACGACTGCTCGATACCATCCATCAACACCTGCCGTACTGCGCCAGAGTGGCCTCCTATGCCTCGATCCAGAACATCAAAAGATATTCTGTAGAGGAACTGTCCATCCTGCACGATGCAGGCCTGAGGATGCTATATATAGGTTTCGAGACTGGCAGTGACGATATACTGGCCAAAATGCGCAAGGGCCACAGGGTAGCCGAAGCCATCGAACAGGCCCAAAAACTCAACCGGGCGAGGCTGCCCTTCAATACCGTCATCATGTATGGAATAGGCGGAGAAGGGGAGTCGGAAAAGAATGCCGTGGCGACAGCTGAAATGATCAACCAGTTTACGACCGACAGGGTCATAACCATGAACCTGGCCATTTTTTACGGGACAGAGCTGGAAGGCATGGTACAAAGGGGCGAATTTATCCTTGCCGAGCCAAAGGAGCGGCTGGTTGAGATAAAAACGTTGCTTGAAAACCTCAAACCCCGTCAGCCAATGATATTTGACACGACCCACCCCACGAACATGATCAAGATCCAGGGTACCTTGCCCCAGGACAAAGAAAGATTGACATGGGAAGTGACCCGTAACCTGGAACTGGCGTGAGGTTTCTCGCCCAGCATTCCCCTTCAAGCACTTGTGCCTGCTTGTCATCCTGAGGAGTCCGCCAGCCGGCGGATGAGGATCTGATCCTGGGACTTTTCACCGCAGGGGACGCAGAGAGGAACAAGTGAGAGAAAAACTTAAAATAAAAGTGATTTAAAAGCAGTCACCAGTAACCAGTTATGCCTATTATGTCTTTCCTGTTGCCTGTCGCCTGAAACCTGCTGCCTTATAGAATGAAGGGGACAAATAGATAAAAACATGGAGGTTTATCTTTGAATTTTGAACCTGATAACCTTGAACGGTCCTCCTCTTTGAACTTTGAACTAGAGGCCTCCGGCCTCGATCCCCAAACTCAAGCATTCTACTCCTCCAACGCCGCCCTCCTCGCCGAACAGTACCGCTCCGCCGCCGGAGGCATCGAGACCTGGTTCAACGTCGCCTTCCCCGAGGGTTGCCGTGTTCTGGATATCGGCTGCGCGGCAGGCCGTGACGTATCCCTGCTTCTGAAAGGCGGCTGGAATGCTTTTGGAGTCGATCCCTGTGCCGAACTCATCAAGGAAGGAATCCGAGCCCAACCCGAACTGAAAGGTCGTATATCAGTTGATACCCTCCCGATCCTAAAGATATTCCCCGACAATTCCTTCGACGGTGTCCTCTGCTCGGCGGTGCTTATGCATCTGGCCGAGGAGGCCCTGCCTGACGCCGCCTTTTGCCTTTGTCGTGTCCTGAAAAATGGTGGCAGGCTCCTGGTTTCCCTGCCTGTAGACTCAGGCGGTATCCCCCTCACCGGCCGCGACGCAAAGGGACGCTTCCACAACGGTTTGTCCCCCGAAAGGCTGGAACTTCTCCTTACTCCCCTCGGCTTCACATGCATCGGCAGGGGAGAGAACTTCGATGCTTTGGGCAGATCGGAGAAGAAGTGGGTGGTGGGGCTGTATGAATTGGGTGGTGGGGCTGTATGAATGGGTGGGCAAAAACAAGACAAGTATGAACCGTAGAGGGAATGCTGTATTATAAGGGTATTAGAGTTGGGGTGGGGATAAATGCGTGCCTATATCGGGGTGACAGACAGCGATTGGTACAAGACCCTTTCAACAATATCCGAACCTGAAGAAGTCAACTTTTGGCAGCCCGGCGGGAGGAACCGGTTCCAAGCCCTCAAGCAGGGAGAATTGTTTTTGTTTAAACTGCACAGTCCCAATAACTTTGTTGTTGGCGGAGGAGTATTCGCCTATTCTACGATCTTGCCTGTATCTCTAGCCTGGGACGCATTTGGGCGTGCTAACGGGGCGGAGTCCTTAACCCAAATGCGCCAGAGAACAGCCAGATACCGAAAGACAAAAGAAGACCCTTTCAATGATTACACAATCGGCTGTATCCTTCTAACGCAACCCTTCTTCTTCCCAAAGTCTGGATGGATACCAGTTCCGAAAGATTGGAGCCCAAATATCGTCCAGGGCAAAACCTATGATCTTGAGACGGAGCCTGGTTCGGCTATTTTCAGTGAACTGAAAATAGCTCATCTTATGTCTACCGTCGGGACAGAAGTTTCCCTAAGGGTTAGCCAAAGAGAAACTATCAAGACTGATAAATTCGGCAAACCCACACTGGTAACCCCAAGATTGGGCCAGGGTGCATTCAGGATAATGGTTACTGATGCTTACGAGCGAAGGTGCGCCATAACCAATGAAAAAGTATTACCTGTTTTAGAAGCAGCGCATATAAGACCCTATGCAACAGGTGGGGAGCATAAATTGGACAACGGGCTTCTTTTGAGAAGCGACCTTCACCTGTTGTTCGACAGAGGTTATGTAACGGTCACGCCAGATCACCGTTTGGAAGTTAGCAGAAAAATCCGGGAAGAATTTGAGAACGGAAAAGACTATTACGCCCATCATGGCAATAAGCTCTGGATACCCAAAGAACCATCCAAACGCCCGGACACTGCCAATCTGACCTGGCACAACGAAAATGTTTACAGGGGATAAAGTTCTTTTCAAAATAATCTTTTAGTATTTAAAATTCTATTCACCGATAAGAGGTCGTTGCAATGGAGCGCTATTTTTTTCGTGACACAATTCAGGGCTTTATTCAGGAAAATCCGAAAGAGATACTGGGAGAATTAACGAAAAATAACCCTTTTCCTTTAATATCAACCCAACGGGATGCGTGGATTTTCCAGATTCAAATTCTCAAAAAAACACTACAAAAATTTCAAGGTGAACTCTTCTTCGAATATACGATCCCAAGAATGGGAAGACGTGTCGACGTCGTCGCCATAATAGGTTCTGTAATTTTTGTTCTGGAATTCAAAGTTGGAAGTACCAGTTACGAAGCCGCAGATATTGATCAGGTTTGGGATTATGCCCTTGACCTTAAAAACTTTCACGAAGGAAGCCACAACAATTATGTTGCCCCAGTTCTCATTGCAACTGAAGCAGATGATGTCTTTCAACCGGTATCTGTAACGCCCCATAATGACAAAAGCATCTTTCCAATTAGATGCAATCAGCGTCTACTTGAAGATGTGATTCGTTCGGTTCTTGCCTTTGTCGATGGAACCGATTCAGTTGATCCATCCCTTTGGGTTTCCAGTAGATATCGACCCACACCAACGATTATTGAAGCTGCAACAGCACTTTACAGCAATCACACGGTCAAAGACATTACTCGAAGAGAAGCCGGAGATGTAAATCTAGGGAAAACCACAGATACCATTGCCGAGATCATTCAAAAATCCCGAAAGCAATCACTCAAAACCATCTGTTTCGTTACAGGTGTACCTGGGGCGGGAAAAACTCTTGTGGGCCTAGATATTGCTACCAAACATTTTGATAAAGACAACGAACTCTACAGTGTTTTCCTCTCTGGGAACGGGCCTTTGGTGGCTGTGCTAAGGGAAGCCCTTGTAAGAAATAAAGTAATGCAGGAAAAGGAAAGAGGCAAAAGGCTTACCAAGAAAGAAGCTTCCAGTGAGGTTAAAATGTTCATCCAGAATGTTCATAACTTCCGCGATGACTGCCTGATCGACGAGAACCGCCCACCTATAGAACATGTTGCGCTATTTGACGAGGCTCAGCGTGCATGGAACAAAGAACAAACAGTCAATTTTATGCGAAGGAAAAAGAAAATCCCCGATTTTAATGTCTCTGAGCCGGAATTTTTGATTTCTTGTCTCGATAGGCATAAGGACTGGGCTGTAGTTGTTTGCCTTGTCGGTGGCGGCCAAGAAATCAACACAGGAGAAGCAGGGATCAGTGAATGGATAAGAGTTCTTCAAGAATCCTTCCCACATTGGAACGTACTTATTTCAAACCAACTCACAGACAACGAATATGGAGCCACAGATCTTTTGGAGAACTTAAAAAAAAGATCTAACATCAAATACAGAGAAGAGCTGCATCTTTCAGTTTCTATGCGTTCATTCCGTGCCGAAAAAATTTCCTTGTTGGTCAAACAATTATTGGATTTGGAACCAGAAAAAGCATTCAAAACCTTAAATGATGTCAGCGGCTACCCGATAGTGATTACAAGAGACCTTTCCAAAGCTAAAAAATGGCTTAAAGAGAAAGCAAGGGGTTCCGAGCGGTATGGAATGGTCGTATCCTCTCAGGCAGAGAGACTCTAGCCTCATGCTGTTGATGTAAGAACTCCCGTTAACCCTATCGAATGGTTCCTAAATGGTAAAGAAGACGTTCGTTCTTCCTATTACCTGGAGGATGTTGCGACCGAGTTTCACGTACAAGGTCTGGAATTGGACTGGGCATGTGTGATATGGGATGCGGATTTTAGGTACAGTAAAGGTTCTTGGGTTTATAAATCCTTCCGGGGTAGCAAGTGGACAAGTATCAACAAAGAAGAACGCAAAACCTATCTAAAAAATGCCTACAGAGTACTGCTAACGAGAGCTAGACAAGGAATGGTAATAGTAGTACCTCCGGGTGATCCAGAAGACCTCACAAGAATTCCTGAATTTTACAATCCAATCTATGATTATTTGGAAAGTATCGGGTTTGATCAAATCTAGCCACAATCAAAAAAGGAGAACTAATGCGAGAACGTAAGCAAGTTACCGCCGCAGCGATCTTCAAAGACGGGAAAGTCCTTGTGGCACAAAGGGGACCCAAGGATAAACTCGCCAACAAATGGGAATTTCCTGGCGGCAAAGTTGAGGGTAATGAAACCCCCGAAGCCTGTCTCCAGAGAGAGATAAAAGAAGAACTGGGATTAGAAATCAAAGTGGGGGAGTACCTATGTTCTTCGTTCTATGATTACGATTACATATCCATTGAACTAATGGCTTTTGCGTGTGAGACTGTTTCCGGAGAGCCCAATAACAATGAGCATCAGAAGTTGATTTGGGTAGATCCATCACAATTGATAAATCTTGATATGGCCCCGGCGGATCTGCCTATTGTTGAGAGGATTCAGAAAGAACGCGGACAGTTTTTTGACAGTATTGGAGGTACTGGCCAAATGAGTGGCACAAACAGCAAATTCAAATATCTGTACAGGGATGCCTCGAACTATAAGCAGTTCGGATACGTGGTATTTAGAGGAGAGCCTACCCCCAAGGACTCCGAGTGTGTAATTGGCAACCTTCATGAGGGAGACTTCTTCATTCCCGAGGTCGTTGGTCTCCAATCCCTCCAAGAAAAATTTGAGAGCGTCAGTATTGACGACCACCCATGGCACGAGATCGACTTCAGGACAGAGACAGAAAGATCTCCTTTTGAACTTACAAGTGAAGAACCAACCGATGCCAGAAGCGTGCACAGATTCGCTGAAGAATTTGCAAAAACCAAATGGGATGAGATGCAAGCCAGCCGAAGGATGGGGTTGATCTGACCTGAAAATCAAGGTCTTTTTTCACACCGGGCACGGGGGATGAGAAGATCTCCGCAACAAAACGAACGAAGACTGGTTGCCTGCCGGCAGGATGCAGAAAAGGGCAACCAAAGGGGACGTGTAGGCAAAAAGGAACGGGGTGGATCCATGGGATCCAGACCTGAATAATTCACAAAACTGCTGGAAAAAGGGAAATATCAGTGATAAACGACCTGAATGCATCATATTCTTAATTTCATTTGGTGCTGAAGGAGTGATACTGACCTTAGCGAAGTTGTTATAGAAATAAGCGAGGAGACATTAGAAGTTGGAGTCAATAAACACCCTGCCAGGAAGATCGTCAGGCTGAACTGGAACAAAAGCATGAATTGCCCATCTTCCCGGATCTGTCGATCCGTTTGACCGGTCATGCATCCTTCGTTTAATATCGCTTCAAAATCGGTTCTTTTACGATCTTGAGAAGGTTTTTCCAGAAGGAGGCTGCCATGAATTCATCTTATGCAGATACGGAGTGGCTTCAGTCGCTACCCGGTTTCCCGCGCCTACAGTTGGCGCTTCTTCTTCCAACACCGCTTCATCGGCTTCAGAGGTTTGGTGAGCATATAGGCGGGATCGACCTTTGGATGAAGAGGGATGACCTCACGGGTCTCGCCGGGGGTGGCAACAAGACCAGGAAGCTGGAATTCATTGTCGGCGATGCAATAAGGCAGGGCGCCGACACCCTTGTAACTGTCGGTGCCATCCAGTCAAACCACACCCGACAGACAGCCGCGGCAGCCAACCGTGCCGGTCTTGCCTGTGCATTGCTTCACTGCGGGTGGACAGGGGACGCGGGGCTGTTCTACAGGAGGGCGGGGAACATCCTCCTTAGCAGCCTCCTGGGCGCGGAACTTTTTCTTGATGAAAAGGAGCGTCCTATCGAGGATCAGGGCCCACTTGATGTGCTGTTCGAGCACCTCCGTTCCAGGGGGCAAAAACCCTATCTTATATCAGGCGGAGCTTCGGACCAGCCATACGGGGGCCTGGGTTATGCCGTCTGTGCGGCGGAGATGACGGTCCAGGCAGCCTCAATGGGGATACATATTGATTATGTGGTCCACTGTACCGGAAGCAGTAGCACCCAGGCCGGGCTTGTTGCCGGCTTTGCAGCAATGGGTTCAAAGACCCGGGTTATCGGAATTCCCGATGACGAGGAGACAGATATAAAGTCCGGACGGGTCCTTCGGCTTGCCAACCAGACCCTTGAAGAACTGGACCGACCCGAAAGAGTAGGCAGGGAGAATATCGAGATAGTGGTGGGTGACGAAAGCCCCTATGGCAAATCCGATGAAAAGACCTACCGTTCCATAAGGCTGTTCTCGGAAAAAGAGGGCTTGATAGCTGATCCGGTCTATGAAGGTAAGGCGATCAGAGGCCTTATTGAACTGGCCGAAAAGGGGCGGTTCGAAAAAGGCGCAGTGGTCGTTCTGCTCCACATGGGAGGAACTCCTGCCGTTCATGCTTATGCCGATACCTTTGGCCCCATAGAGTTCGAGTCGATTCCGGGCAGAAGAACCCTATAAGTTCAGACCAGAACCCTATAAGTGTCAGACCTACACGGCCTGTTGCCCAAATAGCTCAGATCAAGGCACAAGAGGCTGAATACCCTTAAAATAGGTTGTGTCAGGGGGTGTTCGCCATGATGGGAGTTCAGGAACCGGAACAGGAAAAACTTTTTTA
>Ga0116151_10002602_pt1 | contig 16560 bp, 12 predicted proteins | sample AD_UKC117_MetaG_FD_89893 | JGI IMG/M metagenome (GOLD analysis project Ga0116151, IMG submission 89893) | Active sludge microbial communities of municipal wastewater-treating anaerobic digesters from Hong Kong - AD_UKC117_MetaG | ecosystem: Engineered > Bioreactor > Anaerobic > Digestate...
CGCGCTTCGCTTGGGGCGGTAAGGGGAGCATATGTGGTCCTCTCTCATCTTCCAGAATCGCTCTGCCGGAATTGGCACCCTGTCGCTGTCTTTGTCTGATCAGTCTGAAAAAACGCTGACGAGTCGGGTTGCCGAGGCTTCATCGGGCCGGTCCCTCCGCCTCTCTGGATAAAAGTGACACTATTTGGTTGTAGTTTTCGACTATAACGGCTTGGCTGTCTTTCGTCAAGCGCCGGAATTGCACAAAAGAAAGCTACGGCCGTTTGTGCAATTCCCACAGACAGCGAGATCAGGCACCTTTGAGTTCTTGCAAGTACTCATGGACTTGGGAGATGGTCACAGAGCCTTCGCCTACGGCCGAAGCGACCCGTTTGACAGAGCGGTGGCGCACGTCGCCGACGGCGAACACGCCGGGCAGGCTGGTTTCAAACGGCCGTGGCAAGCGAGCCAACGGCCAGTTTTCCAGGTAACGGCCGTCCCGGCTCAGATCTTGCCCGGTTACCACGTAGCCATATTCGTCGCTGTACACGGAATCGGGCAGCCACTGTGTATGCGGACTGGCCCCGATCAGGATGAAGAGCGCGGAGCCGGAAACGGCCGTTTCCTCCCCCGTTTCCCGGTCCAGCACCATCAGGCCATCCAGCCGGTTATCTCCATAACAACTCAGGATCTCCACGTTGTAGCGCACGTCCACGTTATTACAGCTCACAATCTCATTCATCAGATAATCCGACATTGTCTCCGCCAAAGAATCGCTGCGTACAAGCATGGTCACGCGGCTGGCGAATTTAGAGAGATAGGCAGCCGCCTGCCCGGCTGCGTTGCCCCCACCCACGACAAACACCTCCTTACCCTGCATGGCGCGCGCTTCCGTAACAGCCGCCCCATAATACACGCCCGAACCTACCAGCGAATCCAGGTGTGGCAAATCCAATCGGCGGTAAGAGGCCCCCATTGCCAGAATGACTGTGCGGCCAAGGAGTTCTGTGCCATCGTCTAACGTAACCTTGTAGATTCCCCCATCGGCGCGCAAGCCGGCGGCCTCGCGCATAAAGTAGAAGTGCGCGCCAAAGAACCATGCCTGCTCATAAGCCCGGGCCGCCAGCGCCGCGCCGCTAATGCCGCGCGGAAAGCCCAGATAGTTACGAATGAGCGAACTGGTCCCGGCCTGTCCGCCAATGGCCCGGCTCTCGATAACGATGGTGTGCAACCCTTCCGATGCGCCATAAACGGCCGCAGACAAACCGGCCGGCCCCGCCCCCACGATAATCACATCATAAGCGAAGTGCTCCAAACGGGTATTAACGCCGAACGCATCGGCGATTGCTTCGTTGGAGGGGTTAGTCATCACCTGCTGATCGAGCAGGATAAGCACGGGAAATGGACCTTCGGTTTTTTGCACGTTTTGCAGTAGTGCCTGACCCTGCTCGCTGTTAGTGGCAAAAAAACCATAGGGAATGCCGTTGCGTTCAAACAAATCGCGCAGCTCGTGCGAACGCGGCGACCAGGTTTCGCCGATAATTTGCACCACCTGGAAAGCAGGCCGATTGAGCCGGCTCCATTCTCGCAGCAGATCGGTGATGAATTCGTGGAAGCGCTCGTCGGGCTGGTCTTCCACGGAAGCGGGTCGGGCGATGTAGCCGTCGATCTGGCCCAGGGCAAATGAGTGGAAGATAGGCTCGGAGGTAAAGCGATCGCTCCAGTTAATGAGGAGGGCGCGTTTGGCGCGGGGATGCAGTGGGTTGGCGCGCACAAAGAGCTCGATGCCAGTCATATCCGGCAGCCACTGGGCACAAAGGAGGAGGATGACAGAACGGCCGTCCTCCTGCAAGTCCGCCAGCATCTGCAAAGCTGCCTGGCCGGAAACGGCACTGCGAATGTCGTAATCCCGGCTGTAACGCCGGTTCAGTTCTCGCTCGATGTCCTGCAATCCGGCGGCATCAGCATCAATCGCCAGGATCACTGGCTGCGTGTGTACGTCTAAAGGCATATCAATTTTCCTGAAAGTTATGAGTAACCGAATGAACGAGTAGCAGGATGACCGGATTCTCTGGTAAACCCGGCGGGCAGGTAATGGACTGTGGAGAGTATAAGAGAATCAAAGGGGAGAGGCAAGACTGACCGGGCAGGACAAAGTATCCCGTACCTTATTCCCAGAGAAGTACCAATGGGTTACGGCCGTGCGACACGCCTGTAACCCAAACGTGGTATCCTGAGTACAGAAAGGTAGAAATAAGAGTTAATGAACATCGTAAGTTTGGCTTTATAAGGTGATTTAAAATGTTACCGCAATTTCAGTGGATTCATAATCTGACACATATACAACGAACCAACCGTCCGGTTCCTGGACCATTTGCCCCCCACGAGCACCGGGCCACTGAGCCTGCAGAATCACCGGCCGATTTTGCACCCGATTATCAGCAAGAATACACAAATTTAAAAGGTTTGGGAGTCATGTCATCGCCGAAAACCGTTGTTTGCATTGAAGTACAACCACAACAAGAAGAACACATCGATACATTTTTAGCGCAATATGGATTCGAAATCATTCGCGCCGCTCACGCAGAAAGAACCGTAGACCTGGTTCAGCAAGAACCACCTGACGTGCTGCTGCTCGACATGAGCGCCGAGCAAGAAATCGTCTGGTCAATGTTCCACCGCTTACGCCATTCCATGCGCACCTGCAACGTGCCCATCATTCTCATCACGCCGCGCAGCACCACAATTGAGCACGTCCGCCAGTTGTATGCAGCCAATGCCGCCGGCTACCTGACTAAGCCATATACCCCCCATGAGCTATTGGAAAGCATCGATCGCGCCCTGACAAGTTAAGGCAGCAAACCGGCAGCCGTTTCAAAGTTCTGAAACGGCGCCAGTTTCCAGATCAAGGGCTAGATAGACAGCCCCCGGTCGCCAATCGGCCGTTGCATACACCCGTTTGCCTCCTGCCGCAAACAGATAACCGCCACCGGGAAAATCTTCGTCCACGGTTCGACCTGCTTGTGTAGCGACCCCGATCCACAACCCATATTTTCTAGCATATTCGCCGAGATGGATCTGGCATTCGCCTTCCCACCATTCGTAGCCAGACTGCCAGTTCCGTGTGGCTTGCTCGCCATACAGTCCAGGGGCAGCTAGCTCAAACACGAACCTCGCCCCCTGCCGCTGGCAGCTCGCGTAAACCTCTTCATTGCCAATATCGGCACAGATGGCAATGCCAAAGCTCAACCCATCGTGGTCAAAGACGGGCACCTGATCACCGGCAGAAAACCATGCCACTTCCTCATCTTCGATCGTCACCTTTCGATACCATCCGAGAAGCTGCCCTTGGCGCACCGCAACGTGGGTGATGAAGGGCTTGTGTCCGGCATTCTCTTCAATGAGTCCTGCCAGGATCGTACCCGAAAAGCCCTGGCTGATTTCCAGCAGGTGCGCGATTTCCGGACCGTCCAGTCTCAGTTGGGCATGTGGATATTTGGCGGGGTCTGCGTAACCCGTGATGCTCATTTCGGGAAAGCCAAGAATATCGATCTTTCGGGCGGCGGCCTCGCGTACGTATTCTGCAATGACCGCCAGATTTGCCGCCACTTCCCCTTTTTCGCTGCGCATTTGAATCAGTCCAATTCGAAACATAGTCCACCTCTCACTTGATAATAATGCCGGCCATTTGTCAACCTCCGACAGATCATGCAAAATTGCCATATGGCAACTATTCACACCATCGCCTTCGACGGCGACGACACACTCTGGCACAACGAATCGCTCTATGCTCTGACGCAGGAGAAATTCGCGCAGTTATTATCCCCCTACCATAATGCCGCCTGGGTTGATCAGAAGCTATATGAAACCGAAGTGCGCAACTTGCGCCTTTACGGGTATGGCTTGAAGGCCTTCACCCTGTCGATGATTGAAACGGCCATCGAACTCACTGAAGGACGCATTCAGGGCCACGAGATTCAGCAAATCATCGAAGCCACGAAGGCAATGCGCCGGGAGAAAGTTGCGCTGCTGGATGGCGTGGCGGCAACTGTGGCTCATTTGGCGGAAGATTACCGCCTGATGCTCATCACCAAGGGTGACTTGCTCGATCAGGAGGCTAAAATTGCCGGTTCCGGCCTGGCCGATTATTTTACCGACGTGGAGATTGTGAGCGAGAAAACGGCCGTCACCTATCAATCTCTCTTCACCAAATACCAGATCCACCCGGCCACATTCCTCATGGTCGGCAATTCGCTCAAATCCGACGTGCTGCCTGTGGTCGAACTGGGCGGCATCGGCGTGCATGTGCCGTATCACATCACCTGGGAGCATGAAGCCGTCTCCGGAGAAGAGGAGGAAACGGCCGTTTTCCACACCCTGCCGCACATCAGTCAGCTTCCGAACCTCATCGCCCGGATAACCACCAGCCAGCCTTGACGCCGTCTTGCTCATGGGCTATCGTTACATTGTGGGAGCGCCGCCACCAGCAATTTAAAATCGATAGCTTATGGCAACAAAAGTTAGGGACACGCTTCCCATTTTAACGGCCGTACTGCCCTTCCATTTGCAAAAAAGGAGAACCCATGGACAAACAAACCTTAATCGACCACCTGAACGATGATCTGGCCAGTGAATTCAGCGCCATCATCCAGTATATCACCTATGCCGCTAAGGCCACCGGCCCCTATCGGCCGCAGCTGGCCCAATTTTTCCTCACGGAAGTAGCCGACGAACAACTTCACGCCCAGTTTCTAGCTAACAAAATCGTTGCCCTGGGCGGTGAACCCACCACCACAGCCAAACCCGTCGCGGCCGCGACGACAAATCGCGCCATGCTCGAAGCTGTGTTGGCCGCCGAGCAAGAAGCCGGTCGTGGCTACACGAAGCGAGCAGAGGAGGCAGATGCCTACGGCGACAAAGGATTGGTCGTCGCTCTGGAAGACATGGTTCGTGATGAAATGGGCCACTCAGAAGAAACGGAGCGGATGCTGCGCGATTGGCCTTTGTAACTGCTGTGTGGGCGTGGCCCACAATAGGACCAGAACAAGGGGGCGCTTTTGCGCCCCTTTTTGCTGCCTATACACGGCCGTTCTCCCAAACTGTTTCTTCCCCAAGCTTGACAAAAACAGGCGTTTATTCTATCCTGGTAACACTATGCGAAAGCGAAAGGAGTCTTAAATGGCCGATAACAAACAACCACAATTGTTTTCGAAAAGCGAACTGCCTGCGGAGCAAACTGGCTCTCAGCCCCCTTTGACTGCTGACGCTTCCATCCAGGCCGCCCTCGGGCTATTCGAAAACCACATGCGCGATGAAGGGTTTGCCCTGAATACCCGCAAAGCGTTTGCCAGCGATATTCGACTATTAGGGAAATACCTGGGCATTGGCCAGCCAATCGGTGAAATTGGAACCAAGAATTTGAATGATTTTTTGGACTGGCTGCAAAACGGCCGTGGCGTTCCCTGCTCGGCCAAATCCTACGCCCGGCGCGTAACAACACTGAAAGTATTTTTCTCCTGGCTGCATGAGGCCGGCGTGCTGCCCAATGACCCCGCAGCGGCGGTCATCCAGCGCAGCGTGAAGAGTCCACTACCCACTCTGCCGACCGAAACGGATCTGGAAAAGGCAACGGCCGTTACCCGCGACGTGATGCAGGGCAGCGCCCAGCAAAAACCAGACGCACGCCCCCACCTTCTGCTTACCCTGCTGCTGCAAACTGGCATCAAAAAGGGGGAAGCTATGGCCATCGTGCCCAACCACATCGATCGCAGCGACCCTGACAAGCCGGTTCTCTTCATCCGCTATGCCAATCCGCGCCTGCGCTACAAGGAGCGCAAGGTTTATCTTGCTCCCGAATGGCTGGATGTGCTGGACGAATACATGGCCCAATACCAACCGCCAGACACTATCTTCACCTGCACCCCACGCAATCTGGAATACATCCTGCGCGACGTCGGTGACGAGGCCGGCTTAGAACGCGGCCTGCTCTCCTTCGAGAATCTACGCTGGTGCTCAGCCTTGCGCGACTGGCGCAACAATGAGGAGCCGGACGATATTCGGCAGAAGCTGGGCCTCTCCAAAATCACCTGGCGAGACACCAAAAGCAAGTTGGAAAAACTCATTCAGGAAGAACAGACCGGCGTCCGAGGCGATTAAAATATCCGTCTGGCGATTGTCCAAATGAATCCTTGTAAGGGCGAGCCGCTGGCTCGCCCTTTTTGCCAGGTGCTACTGCTCGCCTGGCTGTGTCGCGTCAAACTGCTTCACCACCTGATGCACGTCCATACGCTCCGTCTCAGGGGTCTGGTAGTAAACGGTGGCCGTTACCTCATACCGCTCTGTAGGCTCTTTGTCGCGCAGATGCATGGTCAGCGAAAAATTTGCTTCAATCGTTTCGATGACGTTGAGCCAGCCGGCCGGTTCACCGCGATCATTTACCACGCGCACTTCGATGGAAGGTTTTTCTATGAAAGGGGTCAGATTGAAGCCGACGGCTACGCGACGGCCGTCTGGGTAGACGTATAGGCCCAAATCATTCAGCCGTACATCTTCGCGCGATTTGGGCGCTTTTTCCGGATCATCAAAAAAGTTTATTTGCATGGGTTTTCCTCAAGGGGAAGGGTTAGCAACTGGTCAACCACCCTACCGACTAACCAACTTTTCCAACATGCTCATCCTGCCCCCACGTTTCTAACTTCTCTAATACTTGCACCAGCGCCACCTGCCATTGATGGGTGCTCAGTTCGCGCGGCATCCACACGGCCGATTTACTCACGCGCACCTCGTTGCCCAGATAGCGCTGCATCCGGTAACGGTCCAGATTATCCTGCTCATTGATGCGAACCTTGATCTGACCGGCTTCGGTGGTAACGGCCGTTACGCCCGCCCGCTCCGCCAGCGCCTTAATCCGCAGCTGGTACAACAAATTATGCACCGGGTCCGGTATCGGACCAAAACGATCCGCCAGTTCAGCAGCCATTTCATCAATCTCGGCCAGTGTCCCCAGCAGCGCCATGCGCCGGTACAATCGCAGGCGCAGCGCTGCGTCCGGCACATAGTCCGGCGGCACGTAAGCCGCCAGCGGCAGATCAATCAACACCGCTTCCGGAATCTCCGTCGGCACAGCCTCACCCGCTTCTATGGCCTTGCGCTTCTTCACTGCATTCGTCAACAGGCGCGTATACAAATCGAACCCCACGGCCGAAATATGCCCGCTCTGTGACGCTCCCAACAAATCTCCTGCGCCGCGAATCTCCATATCGCGCATGGCAATGGTATACCCCGCGCCCAACTCCGTATTTTCGGCCAGAGTCTCCAACCGCGCCTGAGCATCCGGCGACAACTGCCGCCAGGGCGCGTGGAAGAAATAGGCATACGCCCGGCGCACACCTCGTCCCACACGGCCGCGAAGCTGGTACAACTGCGACAGCCCAAACTGTTCCGCCCGGTCCACAATGAGCGTGTTGGCGTTCGGAAAATCCAGCCCGCTTTCAATGATGGTGGTGGAAAGCAAAATATCGATGTCGCCTTCAGCAAAATCCAGCATGATCTGTTCCAACTGCCGCTCGCTCATCTGCCCGTGCCCTACAGCCAATCGGGCCTCAGGCACCAGATCTTCCAGCCGCTTCCGCATAATGTCGATGGTTTGCACGCGGTTGTGGACAAAAAACACCTGCCCGCCCCGATCCAATTCGCGCAAAATGGCCCGCTTGAGCCGCGTTTCGTCCACTTCGCCCACGTAGGTTTGCACGGGCAACCGCTCGGCAGGCGCTGTGTCGATCACGCTAATGTCTCGCACCCCGGTCAGGCTCATGTACATGGTGCGCGGAATGGGCGTGGCCGTCATGGTCAGCACATCCACTTCCGTGCGCCACTGCTTTAGCTTTTCCTTGTGGGCCACGCCAAAACGCTGCTCCTCGTCGATGATGACCAGGCCTAAATCCTTAAACGACACATCGTCGGACAACAATCGATGGGTGCCAATGATAATGTCTACCGAGCCTTTGCGGAGATTTTTGACGATACGGTCCTGCTGCCCAGCCGTGCGGAAGCGCGACAGCATCTCCACTTTCACGGGGAACGGAGCCAGGCGCTCTTTGAAGGTTTTGAAGTGCTGCTGCGCCAAAATAGTTGTCGGAACTAGAATGGCGACCTGCTTGTTATCCAGCACAGCCTTGAATGCGGCCCGCAATGCCACTTCCGTCTTGCCATAGCCCACGTCGCCGCATACCAGCCGGTCCATCGGCTTGGCCTTCTCCATGTCGGCTTTCACTTCGGCGATGACCCGCAGTTGGTCCTCGGTTTCGCGGTAGGGGAAGCTGGCTTCCAGTTCTGCCTGCCATTCATCATCATGGGAAAAGGCGTGGCCGTCGATCGATTCGCGGGCAGCGTATAGTTCCAGCAGTTCACCGGCCAGTTCGTCGGCCGCTTCCTGGGCCTTCGCTTTGGTGGCTGTCCACGTCTTCTCGCCCAGACGGTGGATGGCCGGCGGCCGTTCGTCGGAGCCAATCCACTTGCCCAGGCGATCAGCATGGTGAACCGGCACGTAGAGTACGTCGCTGTTGGCATACTGCACCAGCAGGTATTCGCGCTCCATCCCCCCCACCGAGCGCGTGACCAATCCCTTAAACTTGCCGATACCGTATTCCAGGTGAACTACATAGTCTCCGGCAGTGATGTCGGAAAAGTAGGTTTCGGGGGCAGTGGGGCGCGCGTGCTGCCAACGTCGCGGCGCGGGACGGCTCCAGCCAAATATTTCGGCGTCGCTGAGCAAATCCAGCAGGATTTTATTGTCTTCACGGCGGACCAGATTGAACCCTTCGCTAACCGCGCCGTGGACAAATGTAAGCGTGCCAGGCTCCGGCAGGGTGGGCAGGCTTTCCAGAGGGTGGGCCTGAGCAGCGGCGTTAGGCAGCAGCAAGGAGGGGACACTGGCCCTGTTTTCGTCGCGCCACAATTCAGCCAGGCGTGCTGCCTGCAGGCTGACAACGATAACGCGGTCGTTTTCGATGCGCGTTTGTTTGAGTTGGGTCATGAGGGGGCGCATCTGGCCGCCGTAACGCGGCCCCGGCTCGAAGGCATCGGCCAGGCCACCAAACGGCCGTTCTGTCACCTCTTCGCCCTCGCCCAAAATCAGCGGCTGCCACCAGGCCAGATCGGACTCGATGGCCGGCCACTCGAAAATAGGCGAGGGATAATCAGGCGGTAACTGCGGCTGCTCGGCGGCGATCTGATTGGCGTGTTGGTGGAGTTCGGTAACGGCCGTTACCAGTTCTCGCCAATCATCCACCACCACCAGCGCGTTTTCCGGCAGGTAGTCCAGCAAAGTTGCCGGCTGGGCATACATCAGGGGGAGATAGAATTCCAGGTGGGCAAAGATACGGCCGTTCCGCAAATCATCAATATCATCCCGCCAGGAAGGCAGGCTGCCTTCTGCCGGCAGTTCCGCGTCTGGCAGCGAGAGGCCATAACCCTGAGCCACTCCGGGCAGCGCCTCGCGGGCTGGCGGCACGACAATGCCCAACTCCTGCGTGGCCTTATCCATTTCCAGCGAGCGCTGGGTCGCCAGATCAAAGTAGCGCATCGTGTCGATTTCATCTCCAAACAACTCGATACGCACGGGATAGGCTGCTGAGGGCGGAAAAATGTCGATAATGCCGCCGCGTCGGCTGAATTGCCCCGACGCTTCGACCACGCTGACAGCTTCGTAACCGATCTCGGCCCAGTTCTTCAGCGTCTTGTCCAGATCCAGCCGCCGCCCGACGCGCAACACGCGCGTGGCGGCCAAAAACCGGCGCTTCGCCACCGTCTTTTGCAGGAAGGCGCGCGCCGAGGCCACGATAAGCGGTGGTTCGGCAGCCGCCGGGATTTGCGGGTGCTGCCCGGCCATCAGGCGAGAAAGCACCCGGAGGCGCGAGAGGCGAGCCGTTTCTCCCCACGGACCACGGTCATACGGCAGGGGCGTTGGTTCGTAAAAACGATAGACGTTGCGATCTTCGGGCAGCCATGCTTCCAAGGCCTGCATCCAGCGCGAGGCGGTGTCCACTTTGCCGGTGAGCAGGAGGATGGGAACCTGGCGGCTGCGAAAGAGGCGGGCCAATATCGGGGCGCGCGCAGCCGGCGGCAGAAGGAGGGGCGAAACGGCCGTTTCCCCATCCAACGCCTGCACTACCGCCGAAAAGGCGGGCAGCTCGTCAAATACCTTCAGAATACCAGATAGATCCATGAGAATGATGGGTTTGAACAACGAACTGTGAATGATAAACGCTGGCAACTACCAGCCATCAACCAGTAACTTTCAACTACCAACTACCCACTACCAACTGTCAACTATTTTCCAGACTGCCATTGTGGCGGCTCATAGCCAGCTGGATGCCTTCGCTGACAAAGGTGTAGACGGCTCTGACGGCTTCGTCCAGAATGTCGGTAACCAGAGGCCAGTCGGCCTGCCCGAAATCTTGTAAGACGTAGGCGGCGGGCGGCATCTGCCCCGGGGGACGCCCAATACCCAGGCGCAAGCGCGGAAAATCGTTGCCCAGGTGGTTGATGATGGACTTCATGCCGTTGTGGCCGCCAGCGCCGCCCTTTTCGCGCAGGCGCACCGTGCCCAGCGGCAAATCCAGCTCATCGTAGATAACCAGGACGTTGGCCGGGGGCACTTTGTAATAGTTCGCCAACGGACCGACGGCGCTGCCGCTGTCGTTCATGTAGGTTTGGGGTTTGGCCAGGATGACGGGCTGGCCGGCGATACGGCCGTTACCCGTCAGCGCCTTGTTTTGCACCTTGCCCAGCGCAATGCCATGCTGTGCAGCCAACTGGTCCACGGCCATAAAGCCCACGTTATGCCGATTCTTCTCGTATTTGCGGCCCGGATTACCCAGACCCACAATCAGAAAACGCTCTTCATTCACGTCGAATTGTTCTTCAGGGCCGGGTTTCCGCCGACCCCATAAATTTAACCAATGGGGCATAGTGGTTGGTTTGTCAGTTTGCTGGCGGGTTGGACAGTTCGCGAACCAACTTACAAACTATCTAACCCGCCAATTTTCTACTGGGCCAGATCCAGTTCGTACAGGTTCCACAGCTCGGACGTTTGTGTGGTGTCCAATGTAAAGTTCAACACGTCCTGCCGGGTAGCCGCGACCTTCAAATTGGTAAACAACGGTATGCCCGGCAGTTCGCGGCTGAAAATCCGCAAGGCTTCCTGATGATTGGTAACGTAGTCCTCCGTGCCGGGCAAAGATTGGCTGGCAGCGCGGCAGGCGGTGTCGTATTCGTCGTTGCGCCAGCCGGTGGGATTGATGTTGTTCCAACCGCCGTACCCTTCGTCGCGGGGACCGGTGATGTTGTCGGACAGGTAGAGGCCGCAGGGCGGCTGCGCGCCTGTGCGCCAGGCCAGCGCGCCCACGTCGAAGCGGCGGCCGAACAAGGAACCGAGGGGGCCATCTCCATACCATTCAGCTGGCTGGCGGAAGTCCAGTTCAACGGCCACACCGCACTGGGCCAGATCTTCCTGCACCATTTCGACCAACCGCGCGCGGAGCGGGCTGGCAGCGTCGGTGCTGAGGCGGAATTGGAAAGGTATAGCCGTTTCCGGCTCTTCACGGATGCCATCCCCATCGGTGTCTACGTACCCCAGACGCTCCAGTTGGTCATTCCCCACTGCGGGGTCGTAAGGCCACTCAGCCACGTCGTCGGGATACAGCGGATGATCGGTGGGCACGTAGGCGTTCAGGACGGCGGTACGGCCGTTCAACAACTCGTCCACCATACGCTGCCGGTCGATACAGACAGCCAGAGCCTGCCGCACCCGCGCATCGCCAAACCAGTTCGGGCGCGTGGTAGCATACTCTTCAATCGGCTCAATGCCGAAGGCGAGTTCTTCAAAAAAAGGACTGTTAACCACGTGAGCCTGCACCTGCCCGGCGGTTTCGGCGTCTAGAACGGCCGTTACCAAGTCCGGAGCGATCACATCTTGGGTGATGATGTGGCACTCGCCAGATGCCAGCAGTTCGTCCGTCAGTTCCGTATTGAGCCGAAACAGCACCTGGTCCAGGTGTGGCAGCCCTTCAGCGGCGCGGTAGTAAAACGGATTGCGCTCCAGGCGGATGGATTCACCGGGCGTCCACTCGGCCACGACAAAGGGGCCGCTGCTAAGGGGATTTTGCGCCGCTTCGGGCAGGGCCAGCAGCTGCGTGGCGGTGTAATCGCCATAGGCGTGGCGCGGCAGCGGCGACCAGACGTTGGTCACGTAAGTCGGATCGATAAAACCGGGGATGCCGGTCCACTGCACAGACAAATCGCCCGTGGCGGTGTAAACGGCCGTGCGGTCAATTTTTGTCTTGCTGCCCGGCGTCACTGGATCAGAGGCGATCTCAAAGCTAAACACGGAATCGTCGGCCGTCACCGGCTCGCCATCCGACCAGACCATCGGCTGTAGCGTGAAATCGACTACCATCTGCGTCATCTCCACCGGCACATCTTCGGCAAATGTGATCAGGTCGCCGGCCGCGTTGCGTACGGTGACGCCCTTGGTGAAGCGCTGCACAACACCGCGCGCATCGAGCACGGTATCATTTTCCTCCACCGTCACGGTTTCCAGACGCACATCACCCTCATCCACCGTGGGCAGACTGGCAAGCCCTTGCCCCTGATAGTCATAGCCGAGGGCGGTAGTCAGGTTTTCGTCCAGCCCATGGCGCACGGCCGTGGCCGACAGCGACCCATCGCCATACAAAAAGAGGCTGTCCGGCTCACCGGCCACGCAAACAGTCAAGATTTTTGGAGGCAACGGCGTAGCGGTAGGCTCCGGGGTATCCGTCGGAACGGCCGTTGGCGCGTCGGTTGGCTTGGCAGGCACGGCCGTGGTTTCCGCCACCTCTTCCGGCTGAGAAGCAGCGGCAGTGGGGGCTGTGGTGGGCAAAACGGCCGGGTCTTGCTGGCGGCACGCGGCCAATCCCAACACGGCAAAACAAATAATCCAGGTGGCTTTATACCAGCTCATAGAATCTCCAGTACTCATGGTAGGTTATTTTTAACTTGTTCAATGGTTTTTCTGCTGCCAGTAACGACGCCACACCCAGCGAAACAGGCCGCGCAGCAGCAAATACAGAAACAGCGCGGCAAAAATCAGCCCAGTGAGACGCACGCCCTGCCAGAAGGCGCGACCAAAGCGACCCGTATCGACAGATGCAAGCTGGTCCAACACGCCGTTGTTTTCCTCTAGCGGTGCATTACTGCCCACGGCCGTCTCCGACGAACTGGGTACGGCGGGTAAAGTAGGCGTGGGAAACGGCGTCAGCGAGGGCAAGGCGGTTGGCTGTTGGAAAACGGCCGTTTCTGCCGCTGCCGGAATCGTGGCCAGATCTGGCGTGGACGCTGCGGGCGTCGTCGGTGTGGGCGTGGGGCCATCGTTCGCCACCACCAGATTGGTAACAAAGTACTCGTCGTAATTGTAGTCTGTACGCACCACGCGCAGCCGCAGTTGATACGTGCCGTCCGGGAAAACAGGCGTGCCCACGTCGCGCCCTACCGTCGTATCCCACACAGCCAGGGTGCCCTGGTTAACCGGCTCGCTGCCCTCGGCGAAGACGATCCAGTCGGCCGTCGGGTCGGAAACATGGCGGAAAGCCAGTTCGTAGCGCAAATAGTCGGGATGCACGGCCGTTCCGATCACGTTAACCACGCCGGAAACCGTCTCGCCGGAACCGGGTTGTATGATACCATTGGCGGCCTGCGCCCCAACGATGGGAACGGCCGTGCGCGGCAGCGAACCCTGAGCCAGCACAGCAAACGTTAACAGAGACATAATGAGGCGCAGCAAGGCTGGCAACTTAATTCTCTTTAGTTTAAGATACAGACTATCGATCATATAGGCGTATTGACGCTGCATGTATACGAAAGACAAACACAGGAGTCTATCACATACGGACTCGCGTGACGAATAAAAATCTCCTAAGAGCCGGCAAAGGCCCGATGGGTACGGCCGTTTAGAAAGGATATCGATGCACAAAACACCCTTCCCCACCCGCCGGGACCTGACACTCCTGGCCTTTGTTTCTTTACTTTTCCTGGCGCTGGCAGCCTGTGGACCGAGCACGGACTCCACGGCCGTGGAAGCCGAAAGCGCCGAAGCCACATCTAACCTCTTTGACACGCCCATAGACAGCAGCTCCTTGTTTGCCACCCAGAACGAAAGCACCACCGGGGAAAGCGCCGACACCAGCGCAGGTACCACCATGACCGACGGCGAAGTAGATGGCAGTGGCCTGCCCGTCGGATTTATGCCCGACGGCCACCCCTATCGAGGCAACCCGGATGCGGCCGTCGTCATCGAAGAGTTCTCCGATTTTCAGTGCCCCTTCTGCAGCCGCTTCGCCACCGAAACCCTCAGCCAGCTTAACCAAAACCAGATTGCTAACGGCGAAGTGCTGTTTGTTTATTACGACTATCCTCTGTACAGTATTCATCCACAGGCTGAGGCTGCCGCAAACGCCGCCCGCTGTGCCGCCGATCAGGGAGCCAGCGCCTACTGGGCCATGCACGATTTGCTCTTTGCCAAAACACAAGAGTGGAGCCACAGCCAGGCCAACGACACTTTCATTACCTTTGCCCAATCTCTTGGTCTGGACAGCGAACAGTTTGCCGACTGTGTGCAAAGCGGCAAACACCTGAAAGCGATTCAGGAAGACGTAGACCTGGGGTTGAGCCGAGGTGTCTCCAGCACACCGAGTTTCTTCATTAACGAACAGCCGCTGATCGGGGCTCAACCTATTGATGTGTTTAATCAAGCCATCGCCACCATTCAGAACGGCGGCGAGATAGCTTCTAACCAGCCAAGTAACGAACCTGCCCCGACAGCTACTCCCGCCCCCATTTCTGAAGAAGGCATCGCTGCCTCGTTGGGCAGCTCCGACGCCCCTTACACCATGGTCGAGTTCACCGACTTTACCTGTGAAGCCTGCGCCCTTTACGCCGCCGACACGTGGCCCACCGTCCGCGAGCTGCTGGTCGAGGCGGAGCAGGTGCATTACCTGTTGAAAGACTTCCCGCAAAACGACAATCCGGAAGCCAAGATGGCCGCCGCAGCCGCGCGCTGCGCCGGGGAACAGGATGCTTACTGGCCCATGTACGAAGCCCTGTTTGCCCATCAGGCGGAATGGGTGGGTAAGGGGGAAGAAACGGCCGTCATCTTCAGCAGCCTCGCCGCAGATTTGGGGTTGGATACGGCCGTATTCGACGCCTGCCAGACCAGCGGCAAGTTCGACGCCGCCATCCAGGCCGGGCTGACCGAAGGCGGACAAATCGGTGTAGGCGCTCTGCCCTACTTTTTCATCGAAGGGTATCCGCTGAGCGGCGCTGAGCCGAACAGCGTGGCTATCGCCCTGGGCCTGCCCATGAACGTGCCCGTCGGCGAAGCCTACAGCATCGGCGATCCAAACGCCCCCGTGACCATCATCGAGTTCACCGATTACCAGTGCCCCTACTGCGAACGTCACTTTACCGAGACCCTGCCTTCCCTGCAGGCCGATTACATCGACACCGGCAAAGTGCGCTACGTGTTTAAGGATTTTCCGCTGACAACCATTCATCCCCAGGCTTTGCTGGCGGCCGAGGCAGCACGCTGCGCCGGGGTTCAAGACGCTTACCTACCAATGCACGACGCCTTGTTTGCCAACCAATCGCAGTGGAGCGGCCAGAGTAATGCCGCCGAGCGGTTTGTGGAGTATGCGGCAAACATTGGGTTGGACAGCGAGGCCTTCCGCGCTTGCCTGGAGAGCGGGGAAATGGAAACGGCCGTTCTCGCCGATCAGGCCGAAGGGCTGAACTTTGGGGTAAGCGGCACACCGGCCTTTTTTATCAATGGTTATCTGCTCTCCGGCGCTTTGCCATACACCAACTTCAGCCAGGCGCTAGAAAGCTTGCTTGCTGCACAACAGCAGTAAACCAAACGGCGGGCTATTCGCCTCGTCCACCAGCTCCCGGAGGAGCTTTGACGCCACCAGACAGAAAACGCGCGCCGCGCAATCGAACCATCACCCTATCTGACGAGGAGCGGGTTCGGTTTGGCGCGCGCTGTTTGCGGCTAGAGAGGCCAGCGCCCCTGGAAGCCATCATCGACCATACCCTTCACCAGGACTTGTTTGCTCTTTTGGACTGGCTGCCGGAAAGCTCGGTGGACTTGCTGTTTGCGGACCCGCCTTATAACCTGAGCAAGACGTTTAACGGACGGCCGTTCACCTCCCTCTCCCTGGCCGACTACGAAAACTGGCTGGAAACCTGGCTGCTCCCCCTGAAACGTATCCTCAAACCCACCGCTTCCCTATACCTGTGCGGCGACTGGCACTCGGCGGCTGCCATCCAACGCGTACTGGAACGCCATTTTATCCTGCGTAACCGCATCACCTGGGAGCGCGAAAAAGGACGGGGCGCGCAGACGAACTGGAAAAACTGCGCCGAGGACATCTGGTTTGCCACCCAGAGCGACGAATACACGTTCAACCTGGAAGCGGTTAAGCTCAAGCGGCGGGTGATGGCCCCGTACACGCATCCCGATGGGCAGCCCAAGGACTGGCAGGAAAA
>Ga0116151_10002608_pt1 | contig 16526 bp, 18 predicted proteins | sample AD_UKC117_MetaG_FD_89893 | JGI IMG/M metagenome (GOLD analysis project Ga0116151, IMG submission 89893) | Active sludge microbial communities of municipal wastewater-treating anaerobic digesters from Hong Kong - AD_UKC117_MetaG | ecosystem: Engineered > Bioreactor > Anaerobic > Digestate...
CTCATCACAACTTCTCTACGCGGACTTGGGGCCGACGCCCGCCAACATCATCATCGGTGCACTGTCCGCCATCGTCGACAATATTCCGCTGATGTTTGCCGTCCTCACAATGGATCCGCAGATGTCGGACGGGCAGTGGCTGCTGATCACGCTGACCTGCGGCGTCGGCGGGTCGATGCTGTCAATCGGTTCGGCGGCCGGCGTGGCGCTGATGGGCCAGGCCCGCGGGCTTTATACCTTCATGTCGCACATCAAGTGGACGTGGGCCATCGCGCTTGGCTATGCCGCCAGCATCGCCGTGCACATGTTGGTCAATTCGCATCTGTTCTGATCAATGCTCGTCGCCCTTGTCCTTCTTGGTCTGCGCCATGACCCTGTCAATGTAGGCGAGAAACAGGGCTGAAACGACGAATGCCATGTGCATGATGGTGAGCCACATGAGCTTGTCGTCGGCGTATTGCTGGGCGTTGAGAAAGACCTGCAGCAGGTGGATCGAGGAAATGGCCACGATGGTGGAGGCGACTTTGACCTTCAGCGAGCCGGCATCGATCTTGCCGAGCCAGGACAGTTCGCCGTCGGCATTGTCAAAGCGGCTGACGAAGTTCTCGTAGCCCGAGATGATCACCATGACGAGCAGGCTCGCCACCAGCGCCGCATCAATCAGTCCCAGCATCTTGAGGATCGTATCGGTCTCTTCCAGAACGGTAATCTTGCCGACGAAATCGAGGAGTTTCTTGCCGAACGAAATGGCATAGAGCGCCAGCGCGGCGGCAAGGCCCAGGTAGAACACCACCAGAAGCCAGCGCGAGGCGAGAATGATCGATTCGACGAAATGTTCGAGCTTTTTCATTGCGAGACCTTCTGGACTGTCGGCATGCAAATGGCTTTAAACGACGAAACTGGCAAGAGCGAATTTCCGGCGGCGGGAGGCTGGACAGCATGCGCACACTCAAATCGGTTCAGATTGTCGGCTGTCATGCCGAGGGCGAGGTGGGAGATGTCATCATCGGCGGTGTTGCACCACCGCCAGGCGAAACGCTGTGGGAACAGTCGCGCTTTATTGCCGGTGACGGCAAGCTGCGGTCCTTCGTGTTGAATGAGCCCAGGGGCGGGGTCTTCCGTCATGTGAACCTGCTGGTACCGCCCAGGAACCCGCTGGCACAGATGGGCTTCATCATCATGGAGCCGGAGGACACACCGCCCATGTCGGGCTCCAATTGTATCTGCGTCTCGACGGTGTTGCTGGATACCGGCATCATCCCCATGACTGAACCCGAAACCCGCTTGGTACTGGAGGCTCCGGCGGGACTGGTGCACGTCACCGCCCGGTGCCGGAATGGCAAGGCAGAAGCAATCACGCTCCGCAATGTTCCAGCCTTCGCCGACCGGATCGGCGTGCCGCTGGACGTCGAAGGTTTCGGCACCATCACCGTCGACACGGCCTTCGGCGGCGACAGTTTCGTGATGGTCGACGGCAAGTCACTGGGATTTGCCATGACGCCGGACGAAGCGCGCGATCTTGCCGTCATCGGGCGGAAAATTGTCTCGGCGGGCAATCAACAGCTTGGCTTCTCGCATCCGGAGCTTCCGGGCTGGGACCATTATTCTTTCGCGTTCATCACCGGTCCACTCGAGCGGATTGACGGCTCCCCATCGAGCCGCAATGCCTGTGTCATCAATCCGGGCAAGATCGACCGATCGCCCACGGGCACGGGATGCTCGGCGTTGATGGCTGTGCTGCACGCGAAGGGTCTGATGGCGGAAGGCGAGAGATACATCGGGCGCTCCATCATCGAGAGCCGGTTCGTCGGTGAGATTGCGGCTACCACCACCGTCGGCGGCAAGGCCGCCATCATCCCCACCATCACCGGCCGCGCGTGGATCACCGGACAATCGACGCTCATGCTTGACCCGGATGATCCGTGGCCCGATGGTTACAAGCTGGCGGACACCTGGCCGATGGAGCGCTGACGCAACCAAGAATGCGCTTTCGCACGGCGCGTGCTTGCGTTATTTGTCGTACAAAACAAGCAGCCAATGGGAGCGGCAGACATGAACCTGGTGCAGATCGTAGACAGCAAGGGCAAGCGGCGTGTGGGTCTGGTCGATGGCGATAACATTGTTCTGCTCAAAAAGGTGACGACCACGCTCGACCTGGCCCGGTTGGCGCTCAAGGACGGCAGCAAGCTTTCCGCCGTGGCCCAGTCGCTCGTGACAAGCAGCACAGAAGACTATACCAAGGCGCTGAAGCAGAAGCGGGTGCTGACCCCGGTCGATCACCCGGACCCGGCCCATTGCATCATCACCGGAACCGGGCTCACCCATCTGGGTTCGGCGGCTGCGCGCGACGGCATGCACAAGAAACTCTCAGGGAGTGCCGAGGACCTCACCGACAGCCTCAAGATGTTCAAGATGGGCCTTGAAGGTGGCAAGCCGAAAAGAAAAGGCGAACCAGGAGTCCAGCCCGAATGGTTCTACAAGGGCGACGGCTCGTGGCTGGTCGGACCCGGCCAACCCTTGCCCAAGCCCTCCTTCGCGCTTGATGGCGGCGAGGAGCCGGAATTGGCCGGGCTCTATCTCATCGATGACAAAGGCCGGCCGGTACGGCTCGGTTTCGCGCTCGGTAATGAGTATTCCGACCATGTCACGGAGCGGCAGAACTATCTTTATCTCGCGCACTCGAAGTTGCGCCATTCTTCCATCGGGCCAGAGATGATCATGGGTGCGCCACCCGCCGCCATCGAGGGCATGAGCCGTATCGTACGGAACGGCAAGGTGATCTGGGAGAAACCATTCCTGACTGGCGAGGCCAACATGAGCCACACGCTGGCTAACCTCGAATATCACCACTTCAAGTATGAGGGTTTCCGGCGGCCGGGTGACCTCCACATCCACTATTTCGGCACAGCCACCTTGTCGATCGCCGATGGTGTCAGCCCCAAGGATGGCGACGTGTTCGAGATCGAGGCACCGGCCTTTGGCGCGCCGCTGCGCAATCCGCTGAAGGACGTGAAAGCGAAATTCAAGATGGACGGTGTCAAGAAGCTTTAGCCGATGGCCGACCGTTTCATCGCGCTCGACTGGGGAACCACCTCGTTCCGCGCCTATCTTGCGGATGCCTCCGGCGCCGTCTGGGACACGGTGTCAGCACCCGAGGGCATCCTTGCCGTGGCGGATGGCAGGTTCGAGGAGGCGCTGGAGAAGCACATCGGGGTATGGGACACGTCGTTGCCGGTCATGGCGGCGGGGATGATCACTTCGCGTCAGGGCTGGATCGAATTGCCCTACCTGCCGTGCCCGGCCAGTGCGGCCGATCTCGCCGGGGCACTGCACCATCATCAGACGGCATCTGGCCGGCGCATTGCCTTTGCTACCGGACTCAGCCACCGCGGCGCGGATGGCATGCCGGAGGTGATGCGGAGTGAGGAGGTGCAGGTCTTCGGATCGCTCGATCTGGGCGTCTCGCATTTCGTGACACCCGGTACGCATTCGAAATGGATCACCACCGAGGGCGAGCGCCTCACACATTATGCGACCTACGTGACGGGCGAAGTCTTCGCGGCGTTGAAGAACCACACGATCCTGGGCCGCCTGATGAAGGACGGACCGGACGACGACGAAGCCTTTGCGCGAGGTGTGACAGCAGCATTCGCCGATCCCGCCGGGTTTCTGCACCGCATCTTTGCGGCGCGCTCGTTGGGGCTGTTCGGCGAAATTGCGCCCGAGTCCATTGCGTCCTTTCTTTCAGGTCAGGTGATCGGTACGGAAGTGGCCCATGCCATTCGCGACAATCCTAAGGATGCAGCCTATGCTGTCCTGGCTTCGCCTGGCATCGGCGGGCGATACGTGAAAGCGATCGAGATGGCCGGGCTCAATGTCCGTTACGGAGACCCCCATGCCATCGTGAAAGGTCTCGCCATCATCGCACGCAAAGCGGGGATCATCCCATGAATTTCGACGATATCATCAAGGCGACCGGCATCGTTGCCATCTTGCGCGGGGTCAAACCCTCCGAGGTGGTGGCGATCGGCGAAGCGCTGTTCAATGCAGGCATTCGCATCGTCGAGGTGCCGCTGAATTCGCCTGATCCCTTCGTGTCGATCGCGGCCCTATCCGATCATTTCAAAGGACGGCTGATTACGGGTGCCGGGACGGTGCTCGACATCGAGAGCGTCGACAGGCTGAAGGCGGCGGGCGGCCAGATTTCGGTGGCGCCGGACTGTAATCCTGCGGTCATCGCGCGGGCCGTCGACTTGAGCATGGTGCCGATGCCGGGCGTCTATACCGCAACAGAGGCGTTTACGGCGCTACGGGCTGGAGCCTCCCATCTCAAGCTGTTCCCAGCGGAGACGGTCAATCCGCTGACCATCAAGGCATGGAAGGCGGTCATGCCGGTGCATGTCAGGCTCTATGCCGTGGGTGGTGTGACACCTTCCAACATGCAAGGGTGGGCGGATGCAGGCTGCGACGGCTTCGGCATCGGCTCCAACATTTACAAACCGGGCATGACCGCCGATGATGTCGCCCGGAACGCAGGCCAGTTCGTGGCTGCATGGAAAGCTTTGAAGCGAGGGTGAGATGAAGGTTGCAGTGGTGACAGGTGCCGGTTCGGGGATCGGCAAGGCGGTGGCTCAAGCCTTTGGCCGCGAGGGCTATGCGGTCGTGTTGGCAGGCCGCCGGGCTGAACTTCTGGACGAGGCGGCAAAGTCCATCGGGTCCAATGCGCTGGCCGTTGCCACCGATGTTGCCGATCCCGCTTCAGTGAAGGCGTTGTTTGCCGCCGCGAAGGACAAGTTCGGCCGCGTCGATGTTGTCTTCAACAATGCCGGCACCGGTGCGCCCGGCACCATCCTGCTCGAGGACCTCTCGATCGAGATGTGGCAGAACGTGGTGAACGTCAATCTCTCGGGCGTGTTCTACTGCATGCAGGAAGCCTTCCGCGTGATGAAGGACCAATCCCCGCGCGGTGGCCGCATCATCAACAACGGCTCGATCTCGGCCCATGCGCCGCGGCCCAATTCGGCGCCATATACCTCCACCAAGCACGCAGTGACGGGACTCACCAAGTCCGGCTCACTCGACGGGCGCAAGTATGACATCGCGGTCTGTCAGATCGACATCGGCAACGCCGGCACCGAGATGACGGAGAAGATGAAGACCGGCATGCCGCAAGCCAACGGCACCACGGCGCCGGAACCCACCATGGATGTCGAAAACGTTGCCCGGACGGTCCTCTACATGGCCTCGTTGCCGCTGGAGGCCAACGCCCAGTTCGTCACCGTGATGGCGACCAAGATGCCGTATATCGGACGCGGATAGGGCCTCCCAAATATATTCAACCAAACGGTTGACAATGTGACCGAGATGTGAAATGTTCAACCACATGGTTGAACATCATGCACGATATCTCGACACTGTATTTCACGCCCTTGGGGACGCAACTCGCCGCGGCATGCTTCGCGCTCTGTCGGACGGCGATCGCACCGTAAGCGAACTGGCCGCACCCCTCGATATGTCTCTCGCAGCGGCCTCGAAACACATCAAGGTGCTGGAGCAAGCCGGGCTCCTTCGCCGCGAGGTGAAGGGCCGCACCCATATGTGCCGGCTCGCTCCTGAGCCCCTGGCGAGCGCGCAGGCTTGGCTGAATTTCTACGAGCAGTTCTGGACAGCACGCCTCGATGTTCTCGACCGGCTGCTGCGCGACGACGACCAACGCCAATCATCCAAGACCAAAGGAGACAGGACATGACTGAAATTGCCGCCATCGACGACTATGGCACGCTGAGCGAACCCATGACGCTGACCATCCAGCGGCTTCTTCCTGGCCCCATCGAGCGCGTGTGGGCCTATCTCACGGATAGCGATTTGCGCAAGCAATGGCTGGCGGCGGGCGAGATGGAAGCCAGAATTGGTGCCGCCCTCGAATTGGTCTGGCGCAATGATGAACTGATGCCGTCGCCCGGCCAGCGGCCCGACGGCTTCCCCGAAGAGCACCGGATGGTGTGCGAGGTGACCGCCTGCGACCCACCCCACAAGCTCGCCATTACCTGGGGCCGGAGCGGAGGCGTTTCGTTTGAGCTTCAGCCCAAGGGACAAAGAGTGTTGTTGACGCTAGTTCATCACCGTCTGCCTGACCGCGACTCGCTGCTCAACGTCAGCGGCGGCTGGCACGCTCATCTCGATGTTCTGGCGGACCGTCTTTCCGATACCACGCCAGAGCCCTTCTGGGACAGCTGGCGGCGTCTCAAGGCGGATTACGAAAAGCGATTTTCGGCCTGAAGTCGTTTCACGCAAATGCTCCTGTCTCCGTCCCCGGATTCGGGCCCGGGGTGGAGACAGTGAGATCGTCCCATCAATTGCCTTCTTCGGGAAGCCGGGGCAGGGGGTGGACCTCGATCCCTTCCTCGATCAGCTCCTTGGCGTCATCGGCGGTGGCCTCGCCGTAGATGCCGCGCTTTTCGGCTTCCTCGTAGTGGATCTTGCGGGCTTCCTCGGCAAACTTGTCGCCGACATATTCCGCATTCTGCTCCACGTGCTTCCGCATCTCGCGCATCATCTGCATCATCATCTGCATGCGCGGGTCGACGGGTCCGGCCACCATCTTCTGGGGTGAAGCGTCCTTGCGGTTGGACTTCGAAGGGATACCGGGCGCCATCAGCTGCTTCCCGACCTTGGCGGAGCCGCACACCGCACAACTCACGAGCCCGCCCGCAGCCTGTTCGTCATAGGCCGTGCTGTCGCGGAACCAGCCATCGAATTCGTGGCCCTGGTCACATATGAGATCATACCGGATCATGGATCAGACGTAGCAATGGTGGGGCCGGGATTCAAGCTTTCGAGCGTGAAGGGGCGGTCGTGAGCGAGGGCGGGGATGCGCCGCCGTGCCGCCGTCACCTGTTCCATATCCATGTCAACCATCAGGACCTCCGGATCAATTCCGCCTTCCGCCAGCACCTCTCCCCAGGGCGATATGGCCAGCGAATGGCCATAGGTCTCACGTCCCGATTCGTGCCTGCCGCCCTGTGCCGCCGCCAGTACATAGGCGCCGGTCTCGATGGCGCGGGCCCGCAGCAGCACATGCCAGTGAGCGTCGCCCGTCGGCACGGTGAAGGCCGAGGGAATCGTGAAGAATGAGGCGCCCGATTTTGCTAATGAACGGTAAAGGTGGGGGAAGCGCAGGTCATAACAAATGGTCATGCCGAGCATGCCGAAGGGAGTTGCGGCGAGCATGGCCTCACTGCCACCTTGATAGGCATGGGATTCGCGCAAGGTTTCGCCCGTTGGCAGGTCGACATCGAACAGGTGGATCTTGTCATAGCGGGCCGCGATCCGGCCATCCGGTGAAAACAACAGTGAGCGGTTGATGAGCTTGTCGCCAGGCCCTTTAAGGGCCAGCGACCCGACGTTGAGCCAGATGCCCAGGTCGCCAGCCAATGCAGCAAAGGCTGCAACGCTGTCGTCCTCGGCTTCCGTCTTGGCCAGCCCTCGCAAGCGTGGGCGGTCAGGCTCGAGGATGTTGGTCATCTCGGGCGTCGTGACGAAGACGGCGCCCTGCGCCTTGGCCCGGTGGATCAAGTCGTTCGCATCTGCGACATTGCGGGCCATGTCGCGCCCCGTGCGCATCTGGATGAGTGCAGTGCGAAAAGTCACGCCGCTGGCCGCAGCAGAGGATCGAGTTGCCCGCGCCGGTCGAGGGCGTGAATTCCGTCGCAGTCGCCAATATGCGTGCCGTTCACGAAAATCTGCGGCACGGTGTAGCGGCCGTGGGCCCGTTCGGTCATCGCGCGCCGCAGATCCGGGTCGCGGACGTCGATTTCCTCGAACGTGACGCCCTTGCTGTTCAAGAGAGCCTTGGCCCGGTGGCAATAGGGGCACCAGGGAGTCGTGTAGATGGTGATCTTGGGTTGCATGCTCATGATGTCTTCAAATATGGAATTTTGCAGGTGCGAGAACAAGAGCGAAGCTGAGCAGTGTCACCTTTGCCGCACCGGCGGTTCGCAGGGCTTCGGCGCAGGCGCCAGAAGTCGCTCCCGTCGTCCGCACATCATCGACCAGCAAGATGGTCTTTCCGGCAACGAGGGCTTCTCCATCCGGCGTGAGGGCGAAGGCGCCCTTCACATTGCGGCGGCGTTCCTGGAGATCCAGACCGACCTGGCTGCGTGTGCGGCGCCGGCGAAGCAGGATGTCTCCCTTCCACGGTTTGCCGGATCGCTTTGACAGTTCCTTTGCCAGGACGGCCGACTGGTTGAAGCGCCGTTGCCACAGCCGCCAGCGATAGAGCGGCACGGGAACGATGAGATCGGCTTCCACCAGCAACTCGCGTCCCGCCCGCGCCATCATGCGGGCCATGAGCAGTCCAGCTTCCTGACGGTCATGGTACTTGAGGTCGTGGATCAGCTTGCGGCTGGCATCATCGAAGGCGACCGCCGCCCGCGCCCGCTCCCAGGGCGGCGGGTTGGCAAGCGCGGCCGGGCTCAGTGCTCCCGAACCCTGGTCATAGGCAAAGGGGGTTCCCAGCATGTCGCAGACGGGGTCATCCAGATACGTCAGCTTGCACCAGCAGGAGACACAAAGACTTGCCGGCTCGTGCACGGGCTGGCCGCATCCCAGGCATTGGCTGGGGGTCAGCACATCCACCACGCCACGCCAGACATGGCTGGCAACCGCGTTCAGCCGGAGTTCCATGACGCTAGGTTAGCAGAGTTCGCCACGGGCGTGGATTCATCCTGCCGATTGGTTTAACAGCGGTGGCAAAACAGGAGACCTTGATCACCATGACCTTTTCGCGCACCGACCTCGACCGCCTGGCCGCCATCATGAGCGAGGCGGCGGATGTCGAGATCCTGCCGCGCTTCCGCAGTCTTGCAGGTGACGACATCCGGCAGAAGACCGGCGTGCTCGATTTGGTGACCGATGCCGATGAACAGGCGGAATGGCGGATGCGGGACGCCTGCGCCAAGGCGTTTCCGGGTGCTGCCTTCGTGGGCGAGGAATCGGTGGAACGTGATGCCTCGCTACTGTCGGAGATCGCAGATGCGGATCTTGCCATCATCGTGGACCCTGTGGATGGCACGTCCAATTTTGCCTGGGGGCTGCCGCTGTTCGGCGTCATGGCGGCGGTGACGTCGAAAGGTGAGACGATTGGCGGCCTGATCTACGATCCGGTGGGGCGTGATTGGCGCAAGGCGCTGAAAGGGCAGGGCGCCTGGGCTGAAAATGCGGATGGCAAGACGCGCGATCTCAAGGTCGCTGAGCCGGCGCCGCTCGCCGATCTGACGGGCCTGACGTCCTGGTACCTTATGCCGGAGCCGCAGCGCTCACGCACCACGGCCAGCCTGTCCAAGGTGAAAGCGTCCTTCAGCTATCGCTGTGCGGCCTATGAATACCGCATCATCGCCGACGGACTGGTGCATTTTGCGGTGCACTACAAGATCATGCCGTGGGATCACGCGGCGGGCGTGCTGATCCACGCGGAGGCGGGGGGCTATTCGGCCCACTATGACGGCACACCCTATCGCCCGTCGCGGCATGATGGAGGCCTGATCGTGGCGCCTGATGCCGCGACATGGACCACCGTGCGGCAGACCCTGATCGGCTGATGCGGGTTTTCGACCGGGCCCTGGCAGAGACCCGCAGGCGGCGCAAGCGCGGGGCCGAGCCCAATGTGCTGACCCGCACCATCGGCGAGGAACTTGCCGAGCGGCTATCCTTCATCTCGCGTAGTTTCGAGCGGGCTCTGGTGATTGCTGCCGAGCCCGAACCGATTGCAGCGCGGTTGTTGGAGACCGGGCAGGTGAAGGACGCTGTGGCAGTTGAGCCTCCTGCCGCTGAAGATCTGGATCTTGCGCCGGAAGGTTTCGATGCGGTGTTCAGCGTGCTCGACCTGCAGTCGGCGAACGATGTGCCGGGGCTGCTGATCCAGATGCGCCGGGCACTGAAGCCGGATGGGTTGTTCCTCGCCTGCCTGTTCGCCGGCGATACGCTGAGCGAGTTGCGCCAGTCCTGGCTGGCGGCGGAGATGCTGATGGCGGGCGGTGTGAGCCCGCGCGTCGCGCCGATGATCGATGTCCGCGAGTTGGGAGGACTGTTGCAGCGGGCGGGTTTCGCGCTGCCCGTCGCCGACCTCGACCGCACCACGGTGCGCTATGCCGATGCTGTGGCGTTGATCCACGAGATCCGCGAGTTGGGACTTTCGAATGTGATGGCGGACCGGTCGCGGACGCCTGTGACGCGTGGGCTCTTGGGGGCGGCCGTCAACGCCTATCATAGCAATTTCGCCGATGCCGACGGCCGCATCCGCGCCACTCTCGACATCGCCTGGCTCACCGGCTGGAGCCCGCACGAGAGCCAGCAGCAGCCATTGAAGCCGGGCAGCGCCAAGGCACGCCTGTCCGACGCGCTGAAGGTGAAGGAAGAGAAGCTGTGAGCGTCAGTTGCCCGGCGCGGCAATCTGGGAAAGCCAGCTATCCGGTGCGGGATCAAAGGCGAAATAGACGGTTTGCCCGCCCTTGACGGAAGCAACTAACAGCGCCGTCTCACGGTCGGTTGCTTGCTCGATCTCGTGCAGAAGGCCAGGGAGCCTGGCGTCGGAGGCAGATGGCGGAGGGGCGCAGGGTTGCATGTCTCCCGGATAACAGCTTCTCCGGAGACGCATGGGGGGAGACGCGCGTCCTCCCCAATGACTTTTCTGGTGACGATGAGAGGGAGACTAGAGCTGCCGGTCCAGCGCCGTCACACCAGGCCGCCGATCGGGACCGGCCGCGGCCGCCTGGGTTGCCGTCACTATACCTCGCGACTTGAACGACGGTCAACCCAGCGATGCTGCGGTTCCAGGGCAGGTGAGACTAGGGCCGCCGGTCCAGCTCCGTCGCTCCGGGTGCCGGTCGGGAACGGCCGCGGCAATCCGTGGTGAGGCCGTCTTATGGCAGCGCGGGGCTTTCGGTCAATGCGAAGCCAAGGGGAAGCCCGTGGAGCCGTTCCGGGGGTGTGGCGGCTGTCTCCCTCCGGAAAACGCCCTCAACCTCCTTAATACCCTCCTTTAAGGTCCAGCAAATGGCAACAAAACGGCCGGGGGACGAAACCCCCGGCCTGGGACGGCGGAAAATGGGTTTCAGGGGATCAGGCCGTGGCCCTGCGGGAGGCCATGGCCTTGAGCGCGGTGATGACGGCATTAGCCTTCGCGCCGGTGATGAAGCGGGCATCCGAGACCTTGTGGAAACGCTCCAGCCAGTGGCGGAACCCCTCATGGTCGTCTTCGCCGCGATAGGTCCGCCACAGCGCGATCATGAGGTCGATCTGCGCAGGCGTGTTGCAACGACCTTGGAAATTGAGTGCACTTGCTCCGCCGCAGTCATTTTTTGGCAGCCCTGTTCGCAGTTATCCTCTTGATCATTGCCAGTTGCCAACAGCGGCAAAATAAATTCCTATCTTGACTCTTCTTTTCACATATGGAACAAAAGAAGAACATATAGGACATTTCAGTCATGCGTATGGAACCGGCACGTCAAATGCGGGCGAGGGGTGCTTTTGCCTCTGTGCCCCGGGGAGAGGAAACGATTGGCCCTCTGATCGAGGCGCTGCGCCATCACATCGCGCGGATCGAGCGGATGGAAGGCCGGCTGGATGCACCAAGGACCCGCGGGATGCCGTGGGTCATGGGCGTCGACGATCTCGACCGCCATCTGCCGGCCTCCGGGCTGGCGCGGGGCGGCCTTCATGACGTGTCGCCTGCCCTTTACGGCGACATGCCGGCGGCCATGGGTTTTGCGCTGGCGCTCAGCCTGCGCCGCATGGCCGACACGTCCGAGCGCCGTCCGTTGCTGTGGTGCCGGCTGGCCAAGGAGGAACGCGAATACGGCCGTCTCTATGGCCATGGGCTGGAGCGGCTGGGGCTTTCGCGCCGCCGCTTCGTCACGGTGACGCTCAGGAAGCCGGTGGCACTGCTGTGGACCATGGAGGAGGCGCTGAAATCGGGCGCGCTGGCCGTGGTGATGGGAGATGCCGATGGCGTTCATGCCGACCTTACGGCGACGCGGCGGCTGCAGCTTGCTGCCCATGCCGGAAAATCGGCGGGGCTTCTGGTCTTCAGGCGCGACGAGGCCTTGGCTACCGCGAGCCACACGCGCTGGCGGGTTGCCTCGGCCTCCTCGCGCAGTCCGCCCCATGACGGGCTGGCACCGGGCGCTCCCCACTGGAACGTCGAACTCACCCGCGCCCGGGGCGGCCGTCCCGGCGCCTGGACTTTGGAATGGCATCATGCGGCGCATCGTTTCTCTCTGGTTCCCGGATTTCGCGGTGGAACGATTCATCCGTGGACGGACAAAACAGGGCAGACCGCCGCCGCCCAGGGGTCTGCCCTTCGCGCTGGTTGAGACCGGTGCCAAGGGCTTGCGCCTGGTGGCGGTGAATGCAACGGCCCGCAGCTTTGGCCTCATGCGGGGCCAGCGGCTGGCGGATGCGCGCGCCCAGGTGCCCGATCTTCTTTCCGATCTCCATGAGGCGGAAGAGGACATGAAGAGCCTGCTCGGCCTCTGCCGCTGGCTCGAGCGTTACAGCCCGTGGGTGGCGCCGGACACCCCCGATGGCATTTTCCTCGATGTCACGGGCGTGCCCCATCTCTTCGGCGGCGAGGCGAAAATGCTGGCGGAGATGCGCACGCGTCTTGAGGCTTACGGCTTCACGGCCCGCAGTGCCATTGCCGAAACCATCGGGGCAGCCTGGGCGCTGGCGCGGTATGACGCGCCGAAACTGGATGCGCTTCCCATCGAAGCCCTGCGCATCGATGCCGAGTCCGCCCGCACGCTGCGCCGTCTCGGTCTCAAGACCATCGGCAGCCTGCTCACCATTCCTCGGGCGTCGCTGGCCCGGCGCTTCCGCGGCGAGGTGATCGGCGAGAACGTGCTGTTGCGCCTCGACGAGATGATGGGGCACCGCGATGAGCCCTTGAACCCGCTCAATCCGCCGTCATCCTTCATGGCGCACCGGGCGCTGATGGAGCCGGTCATCAGTTCGGAAGGGCTCGAAACCGTGCTGATGGGGCTCGTCACCGCGCTTGCCCGTGATCTCGAGCGCCAGGCCAAGGGTGCCACCCGCCTGCTGCTCAAGCTGTTCCGCACCGATGGCTCGCGGGCCAGCCTGCCCGCCGGGTTCTCGGCGGCGACCCACGATCCCGCCCATATCCTGCGTGTGCTCAAGCCCAAGCTCGAAACCATCGATGCGGGCTTCGGCATCGATGCCATGACGCTGGAAGCGCGCGAGACCGCCATGGCCCACGTCCAGCAATATGGCTTCATGGAAGATGACAGCACGCTGGCGATGGAGCAGCTCAACGATCGCGTGCTGAACCGGCATGAAACGGAGATCGTGACGCTGGAGGCGGTGGAGAGCCATATCCCCGAGCGGGCGGAGAAGCCGGGAAGAGCCCTCATCCGGCCTCCGCTCGCGGGCTCGCCCTTCTCCCATACCTCCCGCACGGGAGAAGGCAAAGGTCGGAAAAACCTTCTCCCGCCGCAGGTGGGAGAAGGTCCCCGAAGGGGGGATGAGGGCCCTTCGCGCCCGCTCCTCATCTTCGAACATCCCGAACCTGCCACCGTGCTTGCTTCCGTACCCGATGGCCCGCCGATGCGCTTCACCTGGCGGCGGGTGACGCGCCGGGTGGTGAAATCGCAAGGACCGGAGCGGGTGGCGCCCGAATGGTGGCGGCTGGCCGATGGCGAGCGGCCGCGCGACTATTACGTGATCGAAGATGCCCAAGGGCGGCGCTACTGGCTTTACCGCGAAGGTCTTTATGGCGAGACGGGTGAGGCCCGGCCCAAATGGTTCGTGCACGGATTGTCGTCATGACCGGCTATGCCGAACTTCAATGCACGACGAATTTTTCCTTCCTGCGCGGCGGCTCGCATCCGGAAGAACTCGCCGTGCAGGCGAAGCATCTCGGTCTTTCCGCCCTTGCCGTCACCGACCGCAACACGCTGGCGGGCGTGGTGCGAGCCCATGCCGCCGCGAAGGATGTGGAGGTGAAATTCATCGTCGGTGCGAGGCTCGATCTCGATGCCGCGAGCCTGCTTGCCTGGCCGCGCAACCGCGCCGCCTATGGCCACTTCTGCCGCCTGCTCAGCCTCGGCCAGCGGCGGGCGGGGAAGGGGGAGTGCATCCTCACCCTCGATGACATCTACGCCCATGCTGAGGGCATGATCTTCGCGCTGCTGCCGGAAAGTGTCGCGCTGTTGCGGGAGATCCGCGCACGGCTGAAGGCGCCGCTCTATCTTGCCGCCAGCCATCTCTATCGCGGCGATGACCGTGAACGGCTCAACCGTCTCGCCGAGATCGCGCACGCGACCCGCACGCCGCTGGTTGCCACCAATGACGTGCTCTACCATCATCCCTCGCGGCGTGTGCTGCAGGACGTGGTAACGGCGATCCGCGAGGGTGTTGCCGTCGCCGAGGCTGGCTATCTGCTGGAGGCCAATGCCGAGCGGCACCTCAAGACGCCCGATGAGATGGCCCGCCTGTTCCGCGATCATCACCAGGCCATCGCCAATACGGTGATGATCGCAAAGGCCTGCGAGTTCTCGCTCGACGAACTCAAATACGAATACCCGGAAGAGCCGATCCCCGAGGGCACCACGCCGCAATCGCATCTCGAGCATCTGGTCCGGGAGGGTGCCAAGGAACATTACCCGCAGGGCGTCCCGAAGAAGGTGAAGGAGAGCATTGCCAAAGAATTGGCGCTGATCGACAAGCTCAACTACGCGCCCTATTTCCTCACTGTTCATGACATCGTGAATTTTGCCCGCAGCCGCGACGATCCGATCCTCTGCCAGGGCCGCGGCTCGGCGGCCAATTCCACCGTGTGCTATTGCATCGGCATCACATCGGTGGATCCCAACCAGATCGATCTCCTGTTCGAGCGCTTCATTTCAGAGGAGCGCAAGGAACCGCCCGACATCGACGTCGATTTCGAGCATGAGCGGCGCGAGGAGGTGATCCAGTACATCTACCGGCGTTATGGCCGCGAGAAGGCGGGGCTCGCCGCCACCGTCATCACCTATCGCGGCCGTTCGGCTGTGCGCGAAGTGGGCAAGGTCATGGGGCTTTCCGAGGATGTGACCGCCGCCTTGGCCGGCATCGTCTGGGGCCGCATGCGCGAGGAGATGCATGACGGGAGGCTGAAGGAGGCAGGCCTCGATCCGGACGACCCATTACTTGCCAAGGTGATCGAGTTGTCGGATGAGATTTCCGGCTTTCCCCGCCATCTCTCCCAGCACGTCGGCGGCTTCGTGCTGACCAAAAGCCGGCTCGACGAGACGGTGCCCATCGGCAATGCGGCGATGGAGGACCGCACTGTCATCGAGTGGGACAAGGACGACATCGACACGCTCGGCATCCTGAAAGTCGATGTCCTCGGCCTCGGCATGCTCACCTGCATCCGCAAGTGTTTTGATCTGATGGAGCAGTGGTACGGCCTCCATTATTCATTGGCCACCGTGCCGCGCGAGGACCCCGCCGTCTACGACATGCTGTGCCGGGCGGATTCCGTGGGCGTGTTCCAGGTCGAATCGCGGGCCCAGATGAACATGCTGCCGCGTCTCAAGCCCCGGTGTTTCTACGATCTCGTCATCGAGGTGGCGATCGTGCGCCCCGGCCCCATCCAGGGCGACATGGTGCATCCCTATTTGCGCCGGCGCGATGGACTTGAGCCGGAAGAGTATCCGGCACCCCATTCCGATTTCGGTCCGCCGGATGAATTGAAGCAGGTGCTCGGCCGCACCAAGGGCGTGCCGCTGTTCCAGGAACAGGCGATGAAGCTCGCCATGGTCGCGGCCGAGTTCACGCCCGGCGAATTGAACGAGTTGCGGAAGGCCATGGCGACCTTCCGCCGGCGCGGTACCATCGGCAGGCTGGAGCAGAAGATGGTGAGCCGCATGGTGGAGCGTGGCTATGATGCGGGCTTCGCGCTGCGCTGCTTCAACCAGATCAAGGGTTTCGGCGAGTATGGTTTTCCGGAAAGCCATGCAGCAAGCTTTGCCCATCTCGTCTATGTGTCGTCGTGGCTCAAGTGCCATTACCCGGACGTGTTCGCCTGCGCGCTGCTCAATTCGCAGCCCATGGGATTTTATGCGCCGGCACAGATCGTGCGCGACGCGCGCGAACATGGCGTCGAGGTCAGGCCGCCGGATGTCAGTTCCTCGGGCTGGGATTCGACGTTGGAGGAGTGCTGCGGCGACGGCTTCGCCCTGCGCCTGGGTTTGCGGGAAGTCGACGGGCTTCGCGAGGCCGATGCCGCCTTGATTGGACCCGGCGCCATTGCCGATCTTCACGCCGGGCATAATGAGACATTCGTATCCAAGCCAGACGTCGTTCCCAACGACGGTGTCCCCCTTGTACGGAAAATCATCGGGCTGGGGCATGACCTTTTCCCACCCGTTGCCAAAGATTTGGAAAGGGTAGGTGGATATGCCAGAGACCTTGTGGTTAGCTCCATTCATAATGAACTTGACGCCACGCGCAATAGCACAGAACTTCCC
>Ga0116151_10002612_pt1 | contig 16505 bp, 14 predicted proteins | sample AD_UKC117_MetaG_FD_89893 | JGI IMG/M metagenome (GOLD analysis project Ga0116151, IMG submission 89893) | Active sludge microbial communities of municipal wastewater-treating anaerobic digesters from Hong Kong - AD_UKC117_MetaG | ecosystem: Engineered > Bioreactor > Anaerobic > Digestate...
GGTGATCGACATGATGAAGGCCGGATCCGCCGTGAAGGCCTGGGACCTCACTGAATGAACGACTCCGAATGAAAGACGCCGCCATCTCCATTCAGCCGCAGCCCACCTGGTCGGACGAGGACCGCGCACGCGCCGAGCACTACGCGCTGCTCGCCCGCCTGTTCCACGCCGCGCCCGACGCCGCGCTGCTGGCGGCGCTCGCGCAGGCCGGCGGGACGCTCGGCGGCGAGGGCGGCGAGTTGCCACGTGCCTGGGCCGCCCTGGGCGCCGCGGCGCAGGCGATGCCGGCGCAGGCGGTGGCCGACGAGTTCGATGCGCTCTTCGTGTCGGTCGGCAAGCCCGAGGTCATGTGCAACGGCTCCTGGTACCTCACCGGCTTCCTGCAGGAAGAGCCGCTCGCCGAGCTGCGCGACGACCTCGCCGAACTCGGCCTCGGCCGTCGGGCGGGCGTCACCGAGACCGAGGACCACATCGCCGCGCTCGCCGAGGTCATGCGCCATCTGGTGTTGACCGGGCCGGACGCCGCGGGGCTGGAGCGCCAGCGGCGCTTCTTCGGGCGCCATCTCGCGCCTTGGTATGCGCAGTTCGCCGGCGCGCTGGCGGTGGTACCGGGGGCGGATTTCTACGCGAAGGTCGGCGACCTGCTGGCGGCCTTCATGGACATCGAGCGCGAGGCGTTCGACATGCTGGAGGCGGAAGCGCGCTGAGCGCGGCCGCCATGGAAACGAGGCCGGGCCGGCACGAGCCGCTCCGGCGCATAGAGGGGAGAGCGAGGATGAAGGACGAAAACACCAAGCTGTCGCGCCGCAACTTCCTGGCCGCGATCGGTGCCGGCGGGGCAGCCGGCGCTGCCGCGCTGGCCGCCACCGCCGCGCAGGCCACGCCGGTCACCGCCAAGGTGGTCGAGGAAGCGCGCCGTGAGGTCGCCGATCAGGGCGTGAGCGCGCACATGCGCAACTACTACCGCACGACGCGGATCTGAGGAGGACGCGAGGATGTTGACGAAGAAATCCGCGACCGCAGCCACCAGCGCGCGTCGCCTGCGTGGTGCCGCCGCGCGCCAGCTCGGCCAGACCATGGACCGCCGCGCCTTCCTCAAGCGCTCCGGCCTGGGCGTGGGCGCCGGCGCGCTCGCCGCCCAGCTGCCCTACAACTTCATCGGCGCCGCCGAGGCCGCCGCGCCCGCGGGCGCCTCGCGCGCCGAAGGCAAGGCCGAGGTGCGCCGCACCGTGTGCACCCACTGTTCGGTGGGCTGTGCCAGTGATGCCATCGTGCGCAATGGCGTGTGGGTGCACCAGGAGCCGGTGTTCGACTCGCCGATCAACCTCGGTTCGCACTGCGCCAAGGGCGCGGCGCTGCGCGAGCACGGTCACGGCGAATACCGCCTCAAGTACCCGATGAAGCTGGTCGATGGCAAATACCAGAAGATCTCGTGGGAACAGGCCCTCAACGAGGTCGGCGACCGCTTGCTGAAGATCCGCGAGGAGTCCGGTCCCGACGCGGTGTACTTCATCGGCTCGTCGAAGCACAACAACGAGCAGGCCTATCTGCTGCGCAAGTTCGTCTCCTTCTGGGGCACCAACAACACCGACCACCAGGCGCGCATCTGCCACTCCACCACCGTGGCGGGCGTGGCGAACACCTGGGGTTACGGCGCGATGACGAACTCCTACAACGACATGCAGAACGCCAAGGCGATGCTGTTCATCGGCTCGAACGCGGCCGAGGCGCACCCGGTGTCGCTGCTGCACATCCTGCACGCCAAGGAGAACGGCGCGAAGATGATCGTGGTGGATCCGCGCTTCACCCGCACCGCGGCCAAGGCCCACCAGTACATCCGTATCCGCTCGGGCACCGACGTGCCCTTCCTGTTCGGCCTGCTGTACCACATCTTCCAGAACGGCTGGGAAGACAAGCAGTACATCGACGACCGCGTCTTCGGCATGGACAAGATCCGCGAGGAGGTGCTCGCCAAGTGGACGCCGGACAAGGTGGAAGAGGCCTGCGGCGTGCCCGAGGACCAGATGCTGCTGGCCGCACGCACCATGGCCGAGAACCGCCCGAGCACCATCGTCTGGTGCATGGGCCAGACCCAGCACACCATCGGCAATGCGATGGTGCGCGCCTCGTGCATCCTGCAGCTCGCGCTCGGCAACATCGGCAAGTCGGGTGGGGGCGCCAACATCTTCCGCGGCCACGACAACGTGCAGGGCGCGACCGACGTCGGCCCCAACCCCGACTCGCTCCCCGGCTACTACGGCCTCGCGACCGGCTCGTGGAAGCACTGGTGCAGCGTGTGGGGCGTGGACTACGAGTGGGTCAAGGGGCGCTACGCCTCGCAGGCGATGATGGAGAAGTCCGGCATCACCGTGTCGCGCTGGATCGACGGCGTGCTCGAGAACAAGGAGCTCATCGACCAGCCCGCCGGCAACCTGCGCGCAGTGGTTTATTGGGGCCACGCGCCCAATTCGCAGACGCGCGGCGCCGAGATGGTCGAGGCGATGAAGGCGCTCGACACCCTGGTGGTGATCGATCCCTACCCGTCGGCCACCGCGTCGATGGCGGCGATGGTCAGGAAGGACGGCGTCTACCTGCTGCCGGCCTGCACCCAGTTCGAGACCACGGGTTCGTGTACCGCATCGAACCGCTCGCTGCAGTGGCGCGAGAAGGTCATCGAGCCGCTGTTCGAGTCCAAGCCCGACCACACCATCATGTACGCCTTCGCGAAGAAGTTCGGCTGGGGCGAGCAGTTCGTGAAGAACATCAAGCTCGAGAAGGACGCCCAGGGCTGGGACGAGCCGAGCATGGAGGACACGCTGCGCGAGATCAACCGCGGCACCTGGACCATCGGCTACACCGGCCAGTCGCCCGAGCGCCTCAAGCTGCACATGAAGAACATGCACACCTTCGACGTGAAGACGCTGAAGGCGGTGGGCGGGCCCTGCGACGGCGAATACTTCGGGCTGCCCTGGCCGTGCTTCGGCACCCCCGAGATGAAGCACCCGGGCACGCCCAACCTGTACGACACCTCCAAGCATGTCATGGACGGCGGCGGCAACTTCCGCGCCAACTTCGGCGTCGAGAAGGATGGCGTGTCGCTGCTCGCCGGCGAGGGCTCGGCCTCCAAGGGCGCGGACCTGCAGATGGGCTACCCCGAGTTCGACCACGTGCTGCTCAAGAAGCTGGGCTGGTGGGACGAACTCACCGAGGCCGAGAAGGCCGCTGCCGAGGGCAAGAACTGGAAGACCGATCTGTCCGGTGGCATCCAGCGCGTGGTGATGAAGAACCACGGCTGCCACCCCTTCGGCAACGCGCGCGCGCGCGCCGTGGTGTGGAACTTCCCCGACCCCGTCCCGCAGCACCGCGAGCCGATCTACTCGCCGCGCCCGGACCTGGTCGCCAAGTACCCGACCCACGACGACAAGATGAAGTTCTGGCGCCTGCCCACCCTGTACAAGTCGATGCAGGAGAAGGTGAAGGACATCTCCAAGGACTATCCGCTGGTGATGACCTCCGGCCGCCTGGTCGAGTACGAGGGCGGCGGCGAGGAGACGCGCTCCAACCCCTGGCTGGCCGAGCTGCAGCAGGAGATGTTTGCCGAGGTGAACCCGAAGGACGCCAACGACGCGGGCTTCCGCAACGGCGAGTACATCTGGGTCGAGTCACCCACCAAGGCCCGCCTCAAGGTGCGCGCCCAGGTCACCCAGCGTGTGGCGCCGGGCACGGTCTTCCTGCCTTTCCACTTCTCCGGCTGGTGGCAGGGCAAGGACATGCTCGAGTGGTACCCCGAGGGTGCGGCGCCGGTCGTGCGTGGCGAGGCGGTCAACACCGCCACGACCTACGGCTACGACTCGGTGACCATGATGCAGGAAACCAAGACCACCCTGTGCCGCGTGAGCAAGGCGTAAGGACGAGGAGAGAACACGATGGGACGCATGAAATTTCTCTGTGACGCCGAGCGCTGCATCGAATGCAACGGCTGCGTCACCGCGTGCAAGAACGAGCACGAGGTGCCCTGGGGCGTGAACCGTCGCCGGGTGGTGACGATGAACGACGGCGTGCCGGGCGAGCGCTCGATCTCGGTGGCCTGCATGCACTGCTCGGACGCGCCGTGCATGGCGGTGTGCCCGACCGACTGCTTCTACAAGACCGAAGACGGCGTGGTGCTGCACGACAAGGACAAGTGCATCGGCTGTGGCTACTGCTTCTTCGCCTGTCCGTTCGGCGCGCCGCAGTTCCCCAATGGCCCGGCGGCCTTCGGCGCGCGCGGCAAGATGGACAAGTGCACCTTCTGCGCCGGCGGCCCGGAAGAGACCGGTTCGGCCGCCGAGTACGAGAAGTACGGCTCCAACCGCCTCGCCCAGGGCAAGTTGCCGCTGTGCGCCGAGATGTGCTCGACCAAGGCGCTGATCGCCGGGGATGCCGACGTGGTGGCCAACATCTTCCGCGAGCGCGTGCTGCGCCGCGGCACCGGCGCCGAGGTGTGGGGCTGGGACGCCGCCTATGGCGGCGGCGAGCGCAAGCAGGAACGCAAGCGGGAGGGGCAGTCATGAGCAGCACGCTGAAGTCGATCGCGCTCGCCGCGCTGGCCGGCAGCACGCTGCTCGGCCTGTCCGCCTGCAGCGAGGTGCCGCAGGTCACCGTCTACGAGCAGGGCCAGTACCGCGGCAAGGCCGACACCCGCCCCTGGGAGGGCGGCGAGTTCAAGGGCGACCGTGCGGCCTGGGAGAAGGCGCTCAAGGAGCGCGCCCGCGGCCAGAACGAGTACAACCGCATCCAGTGAGGAGAGCGCCATGACGACACCATCGATGCGGGTGCGGCACGGCGGCTGGCTGGCCGTGCTGTTGCTCGCGCTCATGCTGTGGGCGGTGGCGCTGCCGCTGCAGGCGGCCGAACCGCCGCCCGGCAGCAGCGCCGCGGACCAGGCCCAGCGCCAGGTCGAGCGGCCGCTCAACAACGCGCCGGTGTGGCGCGCGGTGCGCTCCGGCGAGGAGCACTTCACCACCGTGCGTGGCCCCGAGGCCGGCGTGCTGATCCAGAGCGAGGGCAACACCTGGCGCCAGCTGCGTAATGGCCCGCTCACGCTGTACGGCGGCTGGCTGCTCATCCTCGTGCCTTCGGCCATCCTGCTGTTCTGGCTGATCAAGGGCACGATGAAGCTGCACGGTGCCAGGACCGGGCGCAAGATGCTGCGCTTCTCGGGCTTCGAGCGCTTCGTGCACTGGGGCACGGCGATCAGCTTCCTGCTGCTCGCCGTCACCGGGCTGGCGATCCTGTTCGGCAAGCACGTGCTGCTGCCGCTCATCGGCCATGATGGCCTGGGCCTGCTGCTCAACGCCGGCAAGCTGGTGCACAACTACGTCGGCCCGCTGTTCGCGGTCTTCGTGCTGCTGATGTTCTTCGCCTTCCTGCGCGACAACGTGTGGCGGCCGATCGACGCGGTGTGGATCCGCCGTGCCGGCGGCCTGCTCGACGGCAGCCACGTGCCCTCCGGGCGCTTCAACTTCGGCGAGAAGACCTGGTTCTGGTTCGGCGTCACCATCCTCGGCTTCACCGTGGCGGCGTCCGGGCTGATCATGGATTTCCCGAACCTGGGCGAGTGGACGCGCTCCGACATGCAGACCGCGAACATCGTGCACGCGATCGGCGCCATCCTGATGCTGGCGCTGGCCTTCGGCCACATCTACATGGGCACGCTCGGCGCCGAAGGCGCCTACGAGTCGATGAAGACCGGCTACGTCGACGAGACCTGGGCGCGCGAGCACCACGAGCAGTGGTATCTCGACATCAAGGCGGGCAAGTCCGGGCATCCCTGAGCCGGGCGCCGAGTCCCCCTTTCCCTCTACCTCTCCCTCGCCCGGGCCGCCCTCCCTTCGGCCCGGGACGATTCGGCCCCGAGCGGCGAACCCGCCGCCCGGGGTCGCGTTTTTTTGGAGCACGCTTTCCCGTCCGAGCGCAGCGCAGCGGCTCCGCGCCTCACCCCTCACCCCTTGAGTTGCGCACCGCACGCTCCACGTGGGGCGGCGGTGTGTCGAGCCAGGCGCGGATCTCGCCGGCGGGCAGCGGCTTGGCGAACAGGAAGCCCTGCGCGGAGTCGCAGCCGTGGCGCGCGAGGAAGGCGAGCTGGGACTCGGTCTCCACGCCCTCGGCCACCACCTCGATGCCCAGGCCGTGCGCGAGTGCGATGGTGCTGCGCACGATCGCCGCGTCGTCGCTGTCCTTGGCGATGTCGCTGACGAAGCTCTTGTCGATCTTCAGCTCGGAGATCGGGAAGCGTTTGAGCAGCGAGAGGGAGGAATATCCGGTGCCGAAGTCGTCCACCGCGATGCCCGCGCCGAGCGCGTGGATGCTGCGCAGCAGCTCGGCGGCGCGCTCCGGGTCGCGCATCGCTGTGGACTCGGTGAGCTCGACCTTGAACATGCGAGGCTCCAGCCCGGTGTCGGCGAGGGTCGTGCGGATGGTGTCGACGATCGCCATGTCCGAGCACTGGCGCGCGGACACGTTCACGGCCAGGGGCGCACCGAGCAGGCCGTCCTGATGCCAGCGCGCGGCCTGCTCGGCCGCCTCGTGGATCGCCCATTCGCCGATGCTGCGGATGATCCCGCTCTCTTCCGCGGCCGGGATGAACTCGTCCGGCCGTACGAGGCCGCGCTCGGGCCGGTGCCAGCGGATCAGCGATTCCAGTCCTGCGAGGCGGCCGCTGGCGACGTCGATCTGCGGCTGGTAGAAGAGCTCGAACTCGCGGTTCGCGAGGCCGTGGCGCAGCGCCGCCTCCAGGCTCAGGCGGTCGCGCGACCAGGTGTTCATCTCCGGTCCGTAGAAGGTGTAGCGGCTACCGCCCTCGAGCTTGGCGCGGTACATCGCCTTGTCCGCCATCGACAGCAGGGTCTGGGCGTCAGCGCTGTCCTGCGGGCCGATGCTGATGCCGACGCTGCACGACAGCACGATGCCGGTGCCGCCGGTGGTCTCGACCTCGCGCTCGAGCAGGTCGATGAGCTTGCGCGCCACCCTCACCACCGCGCTGTGATCGGCAAGGTTGTCCATCAGGATGATGAATTCGTCGCCGCCCCAGCGCGCTACCGTGTCGCCCGCCCGCACCGAGGCCTGCAAGCGCTCCGCGACCACGCGCAGCACCTCGTCGCCGACGTAGTGGCCCAGGCTGTCATTGATGCGCTTGAAGCGGTCGAGGTCGACGAAGAGCATTGCGACCAGGCTGCCGCGGCGGATCGCTCCGGCGAGCGCCTGCTGCAATCGGTCAAGCAGCAAGGCGCGGTTGGGCAGGCCGGTGAGCAGGTCGTGGGTGGCTTCGTGCTGCAGGCGGGCGGTGATCGCGAGCGTCTCGGTGACGTCGCTGAGCACAATGACAGCGCCTTCACCGTCTTTGCCAACTTCGCCGATCGGCGCGGTGGTCATGCGCAGGGCGCGCTCGCTGCCGTCGGGCGCGCGCCAGCGCAGCGGCTCGGGAAGACGCACGCTCTCGCGGCGTCCGAGGGCGTCGTGGACCGCGGCGCTCGCGGCGTCCGCTTGTGCACTGAAATCTCCGATCAGCTCGGCGAGTGTGAGCCCGCGCGCGGCGGTGCGGCCTAGTCCGGTCAGGCGCTCGGCGACCGGGTTGATCATGGTGACGCGACCGCGCTCATCGATGGTGATCACCGCGTCGGTGATCGAGCGCAGCGTCGCGTCGGCGTCGTGGCGGGCGCGGACCAGCGAACCGCGCGTACTGCGCAGCCGGCGCAGCAGCCATAGCAGGCCGCCGACGGCGAGCGTGAGCCAGGCCGCGGTGGGCGGGATCCAAAGCTTCAGGCTGCCGAGCGCGAGGACGCTCAGCGCGGGCGGTACCGCCGCGAGGACGCCGAGCGTGAGCGCGCCGCCGTGCCGGTTGCGTCCGAGCAGCCAGGCTGCTGCGGCGGCGAGCGCGAGCGCCAGCCCGGTGGGAAGCAGTGCGGAAGTGCTGCGGTACACGGTGCCGGTGCGCAGCGCCTCGTACGCGCGCGCGTGGAACTCCACCGCGGCCATCGGCTTGCCGGCGAGCGAGGCGGGGGTCGCCAGGCCGCCGTCCAAGCCGGCCGCGGTGACGCCGATGAAGACCGCGCGGCCAGCGAGTTCGTATGCGCGTGCGGGCTGCTCGAGCAGGCTGTGGTAGGAGAGCGTGCGCGGGTGTCCCTGCGCATCCGGCACCGGCAGCAGCAGCTCGCCCTCGCGCACCCAGGGCAGGCTGGCGCCGACACGGCGCAGGCCGCCGCCACGGCGGGCGTCGATGCCGTCACCTCCCGCGGTTCCGGTGCGAGCTGCGACCTCGAGGGTGGCGAGCGCAAGCGCGCTCCAGTGCGCGTGCTCGCTGCCGGCGCGGGCGAAGGTGCGTCGTGCGAGTCCGTCGGCGTCGAGCGCGACATCCACGTGCCCGAGCGCCGCGGCTCGGGGTGCGAGGGTGGAGTTGGGCAGCAGCTCGCCGACTCCGCCGCCTTCGCGGTCCGCCGTGCGCGGCGCCACCGCAAGCACGACGCGGCCGGAGGCGGCGAGCGCGGCGGCGAGCTCGTCGTCGCCGGGTGCGGCTTCGGACAACAACAGCGGCATGCCGATCGCGCGCACGCCCGAGGCCGTCAGTCGATCGATCAGCTCGGCATGCACCGCGCGGTTCCACGGCCAGCGCCCGAGCGCCTCCAGCGTGGCCTCGTCCACCGCGACCACGACTGCGTCCGGTGGGGTGAGCGCGGGTCGGGAAAGCGGTTCGAGGTTGTCGTAGGCGAGCAGGTCGACGCGAGCGAGCGGGGCCCAGCCGGTGAACAGCGCGGAGCCTGCCAGCGCGACTGCGAGGATCCAGCCGCCCTGGGCGGCGAGCGCTGCGCGCAGGCGCTCCCGGCTCATGGGGCGACTCCCCTGGCGTCATGCACCCGCGTCACAAGGGGGCGGCAGTACGCCATCGCGCGAGCAGTCGCCGGTTGCCTCATGGTACGAGCAGCAGGGGCAGCAGGACGAGCAGTGCGCGCCAGTGGTCGTGCGGTACCTCCACCTGCTGCGGCTTGCTCCATGGTCCCGGCGGGCTACCCGGCTCCTGGCTGCGGATACGTACGTGCCAGAGGCCGCCCTCGGGGCGCTCCATCACCAGTTCGGGCTCTCGCGTCTCGAGGTGGTGCGCAGGGGTGGAGAAATCGGCGTCGCGGGCGAACTCAACCTGGTAGGCCACGGCGCCTGCGCTTGCGCGCCAGCGCAGCTGCAGGGTGTCGCCGTCAACGTCGGGGGGCTCGGCCTGCGGGCCGGGCGGGGGGCGGCGGAAGCGCTGCACGTTCGAGTAGGGGCCGCGGCCCTCTTCCGCGGTGCTCAGCCCGACGCGCCAATGGTAGTCACCGGCGGGCAGCGCCTCGTCAAGGGCGAGCCCGGCCTCGCGAAGATCGTCGCGCTGGACGAGGATGCGTTCGAAGCCTGCGTCTGCGGCGAGCTGGAAGTGGTAGGCGGTGGCCTGGGGATCGTGTGCCCAGGCGAAGCGGATCTTGTCCTCGGTGGCGAAGCCGTCTGCGGGCGGCACGCTCGGGAAGGGGGGCTCGGGGCGGGCGTCGATGAGGATCTCGCGCTCGCCGTCATGTCCCTCCAGCCCGCGGGCGTCCACCGCGCGCACGCGCACGCGGTAGCGCCCATCGGGGAGCTCGCCGCCGCCAAGCGCCGCGGCCTCGTCGGCGCTGCGGTCGGAGGCGAGAACGGTGAAGCCGCCCGCGGGGGCGATCTGGGTGCGGTAGCGTAGCGCGCCGCCCACCGGCGCGATCGGGATGCGGAAGGGGACGCGGTCGATCACCGTGGGCAAGCCGCCCAGATCGGGCGCCGGCAGCAGCTCGGAGGAGCGCTCCGGAAACTTGCCGCGCTCGGCGTAGCTGCCGCGGCCTGCGGGCAGGCGGGTCTGGCCGCGTGCGTTTTGCAGTGCGACCTCGCCCTCCAGTGTCTCGGCGCGCACGCCGTCAAGGACTGCGGTGATGCGGAAGTCGGTGCCGCGCACCGCCGCCACCGCGGCCGGGGTTTGGATGATGTAGCGTCCGCCGCTGCGCACCGGATTGACCAGGTTCTCGATGTAGCCGCGCTCGAGCTGGAGCTCGAGCTGCTGTGCCCCCGAGGCGCGCAGGCGCTCGAGCTTGCGCATGCCGAAGGTGGTGTCGGCGCCGACCAGGCTGCGGCTGCCGTCGGGAAACTCCAGCGTCAGGCTGCTGTTCGCGCCGCTGCGCACCTGCATGCCGGGAAGCACCTGCATACCGGGTACGAGCGCCTCGCTGCGGCCGGCCCGGTGTGCCTCGACGTCGCCGCGCACGTCGATCACCTGTGCGCCGCCGCGCTCGCCGCGCATCCACGCCACCGGGATGCGCAGCACGCTGCCGGGCTGGATGGTTTCCGGTTCGAGGATGCGGTTGTAGTCCTGGATGCGCGGCCAGTAGTCGATGCTCTTGAGGTAGCGCCGGGTCAGGTTCCACGGATTGTCGCCGGGCTGCACGACATAGACGAAGTCCTCCGCGAGCGCGGGGCTCGCACAGGCTGCCAGCAAGAGGCCGGCGAAGGTGCGGCGCAGACTGCGCAGCTGCGGGCGGACAGGGGAGGACATCGGCATTTCTGGGCCATGGGTGGGCGACCACGAATTCTTCTCCAGGAATGCGCGGGATGCGCGGAAATAATTCCTTGCTGACCAGGGGAAAAGGGCAGCGGGTGCCCGCGCCGGGGTGTCCGTGGCGAGGTTCTCGGGGGGCGCCCGGCGGGCGGTACAATGCCGGCTTTTCCAGCGCGCGGAGCGACCCATGGCCGAAACCTTCTTTTCCCCCTGTCCTCGCGGCCTCGAGGCGCTGCTGGCCGAAGAGCTGGCGAGCTTCGGCGCGCGCGCGGCGCGCGTGGTGCATGGCGGGGTGAACTGGGAGGGCGACTGGGATGCCTGCCGGCGCGCCAACCTCGAGAGCCGGCTCGCCACCCGCGTGCTGTGGCGGGTGGGGCAGGGGCGCTACCGTGCCGAAGTCGACATCTACAAGCTCGCCTACAGCGTGACCTGGGCGAAGTGGTTCACCGCCGACGACACCATCCGCATCTACGTCACCGCGCAGAAGTCGCCGCTGAAGAGCCTGGAGTTCATCACCCTGCGGGTGAAGGACGCGGTGTGCGACCACTTCCGCACCGTGGCCGGGCGGCGGCCGAGCGTGGATACCGCCAACCCGGCGGTGCGCATCCACCTGTTCCTCACCGCCGACACCGCCACGCTGTACGTCGACACCAGCGGCGAGCCGCTCTACAAGCGCGGCTACAAGCCGGCGGCGGTGGAGGCGCCGCTGAAGGAGAACCTCGCCGCCGGCATCCTGCGCCTGACCGGCTGGCAGGCGGACGAGGCCCTGGTCGATCCGATGTGCGGCAGCGGAACCTTCCTGATCGAGGCCGCGCAGATGGCGCTCGACATCGCGCCCGGTCTGGGCCGCGGCTTCGCCTTCGAGCGCCTGCGCATCCACGACCGCACTGCCTGGGCCGCGCAGCGGCGCGCCGCCGAGCAGCGCCGCAAGCCGGCGCGCGTGCTGCCCGTCTTCGGTTCGGACGTGGTGGGCGAGTGGGTGCGGCGCAGCCGCATGAACCTCGACGCCGCCGGGCTGGCCGATTGTGTGCGCCTGGATCGCGCCGACGTGCTCGAGCGCACGCCGCCGGCCGCTGCGGGGGTGATGGTGGCGAATCCGCCCTACGGGGTGCGCATCGGCGAGGCGGAGGAACTCCTCGCCTTCTATCCCCGCCTGGGCGACGCGCTCAAGCAGCGCTGGGGCGGCTGGCGCTGCTACCTGTTCAGCGCCGATCCCGAGCTGCCCAAGCGCATCGGCCTCAAGGCGACGCGGCGCACGCCGCTCTTCAACGGGGCGCTCGAGTGCCGCCTGTTCGAGTACCGCATGGTGGCCGGCAGCAACCGCGAGCGCGCGCCGCGTCCGCAGGAGTGAGGACGCGCGCGGCGGCCTGTCCCTAAAGGATGCCGAGGTTCTTGATGCCGCCGCCGGGTGCGCCCGGGTCGCCGTGGCGGCTGTTGAGCTTGATCTGCAGGCGCAGGTCGTTGACCGAGTCGGCGTTGCGCAGCGCGTCCTCGTAGCTGATGAGCTCGTCCTCGTAGAGCTGGAACAGCGACTGGTCGAAGGTCTGCATGCCGAGCTCGCGCGAGCGCTTCATGACGTCCTTGATCTCGGGGACGTTGCCCTTGAAGACCAGGTCGGCGATCAGCGGCGAGTTGAGCAGCACCTCGACGGCCGGCACCCGGCCCTTGCGATCCTTCATCGGCAGCAGGCGCTGCGAGACCATCGCCCGCAGGTTCAGCGACAGGTCCATCAGCAGCTGCTGGCGGCGGTCTTCCGGGAAGAAGTTGATGATGCGGTCGATCGCCTGGTTGGCGCTGTTGGCGTGCAGCGTGGCGAGGCAGAGGTGGCCGGTCTCGGCGAAGGCGATCGCGTAGTCCATGGTCTCGCGGTCGCGGATCTCGCCCATCAGGATCACGTCGGGCGCCTGCCGCAGGGTGTTCTTCAGCGCGGTCATCCAGGACTCGGTGTCGATGCCGATCTCGCGCTGCGAGACGATGCAGTTCTTGTGCTGGTGTACGAACTCGATCGGGTCCTCGATGGTGATGATGTGGCCGTAGGTGTTCTCGTTGCGGTAGTCGACCAGCGAGGCGAGCGAGGTCGTCTTGCCGGTGCCGGTGCCGCCGACGAAGATCACCAGGCCGCGCTTGGCGAGGGCGATCTCGGTGAGCACCGGCGGCAGGCCGAGTTCCTGGAAGTTGGGGATCTTCTGCGGGATGGTGCGCAGCACCAGCGCGACGCGGCCCTGCTGTACGAAGGCGTTGGCGCGGAAGCGGCCGATGCCGGCCGGCGAGATGCCGAAGTTGCACTCCTTGTGGGTCTCGAAGTCGGCGGCCTGGCGGTCGTTCATGATCGCGCGCGCCAGCTCCGTGGTGTGCTGCGGCTGCAGGATCTGGTTCGATTGCGGCACGATGCGACCGTCGACCTTGATCGCGGGCGGAAAGCCGGCGGTGATGAAGAGGTCCGAGCCGTTCTTCTGCAGCATCAGCCGCAGCAGGTCGTGCATGAACTTGAGGGCCTGGTCGCGTTCCATGGTGTGCGTGCTCCTTCCCGGGCGGGCGGGTGAGTGCCGCTCAGGCGGCGAAGCTGTCCTTGTTCTGCGCCTTCACGCGCGCTTCCGCGGCCGACACCACGTTGCGCCGCACCAGGTCGACGAGGCACTGGTCGAGGGTCTGCATGCCGATATTCTGACCGGTCTGGATCGAGGAATACATCTGCGCGATCTTGTTCTCGCGGATCAGGTTGCGGATCGCCGGCGTGCCGATCATGATCTCGTGCGCCGCGACCCGGCCCTGCCCGTCCTTGGTCTTGAGCAGGGTCTGCGAGATCACCGCGCGCAGGGATTCGGAAAGCATCGAGCGCACCATGTCCTTCTCGGCCGCGGGAAAGACGTCGACGATACGGTCGATGGTCTTGGCCGCCGACGAGGTGTGCAGGGTGCCGAACACCAGATGGCCGGTCTCGGCAGCGGTCAGCGCCAGGCGGATGGTCTCGAGGTCGCGCATCTCGCCCACCAGGATCACGTCGGGGTCCTCGCGCAGCGCGGCGCGCAGCGCGTTGTTGAAGGACTGGGTGTCGCGGTGCACCTCGCGCTGGTTCACCAGGCAGCGCTTGGACTCATGCACGAACTCGATCGGGTCCTCCACGGTGAGGATGTGTCCGTACTCGTTTTCGTTCACGTAGTCGAGCATCGCCGCCAGCGTGGTGGACTTGCCCGAGCCGGTCGGCCCGGTCACCAGCACGATGCCGCGCGGCTGGTGGGCGATCTCCTTGAAGATCTTCGGGCAGTTGAGCTCCTCCAGGGTCAGCACCTTGCTCGGGATGGTGCGGAACACCGCGCCCGCGCCGCGGTTCTGCTGGAAGGCGTTGACGCGGAAGCGCGCGAGGTTGGGCACGGCGAAGGAGAAGTCGCACTCCCAGGACTCCTCGAACTGCTTGCGCTGCGCATCGTTCATGATGTCGTACACCATGGCGTGCACTTCCTTGTGCTCGAGCGGCGGCAGGTTGATGCGGCGCACGTCGCCATGCACGCGGATCATCGGCGGCAGACCGGCGGAGAGGTGGAGGTCGGAAGCCTTGTTCTTGACCGCGAAGGCGAGCAGTTCGGTGATGTCCATGGTATTCCGGCGCGATGGGCGGCCCGGTCGCCTGCGGGGTGGGGCGCAGGCCGGGCCTCAGGGTGGGCAATGGAGCGATGCTATACTTTCGCCGCCCCGAAATCCCAGGAAATAGGCCACGGAACATGACGACGATCGCTGCGCGCCTCGACGCGGTGCGCGCCCGCATCGCCGCCGCGGCGCGACATGCCGGGCGCGAGCCCGCCGACGTGACGCTGCTCGCGGTGAGCAAGACCTGGCCCGCGGAGGCGGTGCGCGAGGCCGCCGCCGCCGGGCAGCGCGCCTTCGGCGAGAACTACGTGCAGGAAGGCGTGGACAAGGTCGAGGCGCTGCGCGCGCTCGACCTCGAATGGCATTTCATCGGCCCGCTGCAGAGCAACAAGACGCGTCCGGTGGCGAATGCCTTCGACTGGGTGCATGGCATCGACCGCCTCCGGATCGCCGAGCGCCTGTCGGCCCAGCGCGACGTCCATCTGCCGCCGCTCAACGTCTGCATCCAGGTCAACGTCAGCGGCGAGGACAGCAAGAGCGGCGTGGCGCCGGCCGAGGCCGGCGCGCTCGCGCACGCGGTCGCAGCCCTGCCGCGGCTGCGCCTGCGCGGCCTCATGTGCATCCCCGAGCCGAGCGCGGACGAGGCCGTGCTGCGCGCGCGCTTCGCCGTGCTGCGCGGGTTGCGCGACGAGCTGCGCAGCGCCGGGCTCGTGCTCGACACCTTGTCGATGGGCATGTCGCACGACCTCGAGCCGGCGATCGCCGAGGGCGCGAGCATCGTGCGCGTGGGCACGGCGATCTTCGGCGAGCGCCCCCGCCCCGCTTCCACCCCTTCGGCCTGACGCGCGCACGCGCGCCCCGGCCCCAACCTGCAGGTTCATCCATGAAGATCACCTTTCTCGGCGGCGGCAACATGGCCACCGCCCTCATCGGCGGCTTGCTCGAACGCGGCTTCGCCGCCGCCGACCTCCAGGTCGTCGAGCTCGGCGACGCGGCGCGCGACGCGCTCGTGCAGCGCTTCGGCGTGCGTGCGGTCGGGGCCTTCGACGACGCGGCGCTCGCCTGCGACGTCCTCGTGCTGGCGGTCAAGCCGCAGCAGATGAAGGCCGCGCTGGCGCCGCTCGCCGGCCGCCTCTCCGGCCAGCTCGTCATCAGCATCGCCGCCGGACTGCGCATGGCAGACCTCGGGCGCTGGCTGGGTGCCGCCGGGCGCCCGTATGCCCGTCTGGTGCGCGTGATGCCCAACACCCCGGCGCTGATCGGCGCGGGCGTCACCGGCCTGTACGCCGATCCGTCGGTGGACGCCGCCGGCCGCGAGGCCGCCGGGCGCATCCTGGGCGCGGTCGGCAGCACCGTGTGGGCGGGCGCCGAGGCGCAGATGGATGCGGTCACCGCGATCTCGGGCAGCGGCCCTGCCTACGTGTTCCACTTCATCGAGGCGCTCGAGTCCGCCGGGCGCAGCCTCGGCTTCGACGAGGCCGGGGCGCGCCGGCTGGCGATCGATACCGTGCTCGGCGCGGCGAAGCTGGCGGCGGACTCGGAAGACGCGCCCGCCGTCCTGCGTCAGAAGGTCACCTCGAAGGGGGGCACCACCGAGGCCGCCCTCGCCAGCCTGGCGGCGGCCGGCTGGCACGACGCCCTGGTCGCTGCGGTCGCTGCCGCCGAGGCACGCGGCCGCGAGCTCGGCGAACAACTCGGCAAGGACTGACCCATGCTCGCCAACATCCTGCTGCTGGTGATCGACGTCGCCGCCAGCTTCCTGACGCTGATGCTGCTCGCGCGCTTCTTCATGCAGTGGCAGCGCATCTCCTTCCGCAACCAGCTCGGCCAGTTCGTGGTCAGCACCACCGACTGGATCGTGCGCCCGCTGCGCCGCTTCATCCCCGGGCTGTTCGGCCTCGACATGGCGAGCCTGCTGCCGGCCTGGGTGGTGCAGGTGCTGCTGGTGATGTTCGAGCTCAGCCTGCGCGGCGCGGCCTTCAGCGGCAATACCGCCGCGGTGCTCGCCGGCCTGTGGGGCGTGGGCCTGATCGAGCTGATCCGCATGATGGTGTACCTGGTGTTCGCGGTGGTGCTGGGCTCGGCCGTGCTGTCCTGGGTGAGCCCGCACGCACCGCTGGCGCCGCTGCTGCACTCGATCGCCGCGCCCTTCCTGCGCCCCTTCCGCCGCGTGATCCCGAGCATCGCCAACGTCGACCTGTCGCCGCTGGTGCTACTGCTGGTGCTGCAGATCGTGCTCATGCTGCTCGCCGAGGCGCGCAACGGCTTCGCGCCGCTGCTGTTCGGAGGCTGAGCGCCGCGCGCACATGCGGGGAGCCGCGGCCCGGCCGGGCCGCGA
>Ga0116151_10002614_pt1 | contig 16501 bp, 17 predicted proteins | sample AD_UKC117_MetaG_FD_89893 | JGI IMG/M metagenome (GOLD analysis project Ga0116151, IMG submission 89893) | Active sludge microbial communities of municipal wastewater-treating anaerobic digesters from Hong Kong - AD_UKC117_MetaG | ecosystem: Engineered > Bioreactor > Anaerobic > Digestate...
AATAGATTGTTAAGATTTCAGTCTCCATGAGAACTTCTCCTTCAGTTTGGTTTCGTCGCTAAAACTGTAGAAGGTTCTCATGGATATTTCAAATGTTGCTATTCATAGTAGCAACTTGGGTTATTTACCCTAGGCCCAGCGGAGCGTTCCAGTCGCGTTTCTCTCGTGCCAGTTTTTTGGGGGGAGGAATTTCTTTCTCATATGTTTACCCCACTGAACCTGCTTATAGTATACAACAATTTCCGGCAAAAAAGATATATTTTCCCCTGGTTCAAACGCTTGCACGCCGCAGCTGGCCGCGCGGCACAGCCCTCAGCCGCCTTGAGGCGAGTGGTTGTCTACGCAACAAAAGCCCGGCCACGCCGAGCTTTTGTTTTGAACCTGTTTCCCCTCTGCAAGAAAGGTCTGGTTCGTGTCTCTCAAATTTCTATCCCGCCAGTGCAGACTATGGCGGCGCGTGAACATATACCACGGAGGAGACGACCCACGGCCACGCCGTCCACAAAAACCGCAAACCCGTCGTAGCCGCCATCACCGTACCCTGAGCTGGATACCGCGCCGAAGGGGACGACGCCGGCGCTGCACTCGCTCAAGGTTACGGCGCAGCACATGCTGTACCAGACTTCTTCCGGAGCCACTTCCGGAGCCACGCTGTCATTCCAGTAGTGGGAGAGGTCGAAGACGCCGGCCTGTCCGCTGTCCACCCCTACCTCGAAGTCCAGCTTCTGGTAACCGGCAGCACCAGCATGCTCGACATGCTCCACAACCACGCGGGCGATGCGATCACCCCACATCCGATCCTGGCAGCGCTCAACCAGCGCCTGCCAACGGCCGTTGGCTGCCGGCACGCTGCCGGAACACCAGACGTCCAGGTCATAACAGGGTCCGTCACGCGCACTGCACCGCTGACTACATCAAACTCACCGATTTTTTCTAACATGGTCTAACCTCCGTTAAGGATAATAAGGGTCTGGCAATCAGACCCGCCAATCACCATCAAACGCGGACTGCTCCAGATAGTGAGAAGCACGGCAGCTCCGGCACGTCGCCTCGTACAGAGTCAACGTCGTCTCGCCCCACCCCATCTGCATGCGCTTTTGCCAGGGCACGCTGTTGGGGACGAATCCGGGAGCCAGGTCATCGCGTTCCACAACCGTGACGCTGTCCGACCAGTTGTGAACCTGGTTCGGGTGACAGGTGACCGTCACATCCAGTTGGTCACCGCCGCAATCCGGGCATACCCCTTCAAAAAGCACAAACACGTTGTCCATCAGAGCACCTCCGTTTGTTTAAGCATGTCCTGATCCTCTCACACGGAATTCCTGACGGGGAGGCGCTTACGCCACGAGTTTGGCGCACGTAGGGGCCAGTTTTGCCCGTTTGCAGTGCGTTTTGACGGGGGCTGGTAGGGCTGGTGAAGGGAAACCCAAAAGCGAAGTAGGCACGTTACGGCCTCGTAGAGAGACGGCCGTTTCCGGCAACAGATGTTCTACACAATGGTCGGCGCGCCGGCCTTGCCAGTAAATTCTGATTGAACCGGGGGACACGAAAGGCACTGAAAAGCACCAGGACAGCGCCTGGGCCGCAGGCCCGTGTTCGGTAGGGGGCAGCTCACCCGCTCTGTGACGGCCGTGGGACAGGGCTTTAGAAGCCGGCTGGCGAAATGGTCGGGGCCAGTATATCGGTATGGAGATCTGGCGCCCGCACGATTACGGCGCCTTTACAGTGCCTTTGCAGTTAAATTGCGTTTTTGGGGAATAGACCAAGGTGGGACGGCCGTTGCTCCCCACGGGTCAGCCAACCAATATGCCACCGAAGGAGAATGCCAGGCTTTTACGCCTGTCATTGGCCTCGGCTGCGATAAACCGCGCCAAACCTCGCCCGCCGCCACCCAATCCAGTACAATCATTACCAGGAGGAAATCATGATCGCGAAAACAACTTTGCCAGGTAAAAAGCGCCATATAGAGACCAATTCCCTTGCCTTATGGAAGAGGGAAAAAGCGGGCCTGGACTGAAAGCCATGTCCTCTAAAAGCAAACTCACAGAAGGCCAACGGAAGCTGGCCAAAGCCGGCAGCGACAGCGATTTACTGCAGTCCGCTCTGATATCCTTGCATGGTGCCCTCGAAGACTATATGCGTGAAGAACTGGCCGCTGAAATTCGGCGATATGAGCAGGACAACAATATTAACAGGGTCGGTTGGTTAGATTTGGTCAACTTGTGGGAAAAGTATCGGTCGCTATCCTCGCGTGATAAAAGCCTGATTCTCTCTACGAATAGCAAACGCAATGAGGTAGCTCATGGCAACTCTATTTCCGTTACACGAACTGAAGTAGAAGCATATGCCCGTTTTGTGCAGAGTTTTATGGGCGTTTACGTATCTTCACCGCCACCTTCTCCAAGCCAGCGGGTAACACCAACACCCACGAAAAAACCCACCCCACCGCCTGCCAGACCAGCAAACTCGCCAGACTACAGACCGGTAAATCAACCGACCAATCAGCGTCAGAGCCCACCGCCCCCTCCTCGATCAGCCCCCGCTTCTACATACGAGAAACCGAAGTCATCCTTCTTTAAACGACTGGCTACGGCCATTGCGGTCCTGTTTGTAGTTACCGGCTGTTCTATGCTGGTGATACCCTATTACTTAAACCAACTGAATGGGGAAAATGGCGCTAATGGTCTCGTCACTCCTCCAGAAATCGATGAAGGGGCAATCACCCCTGACGAAGGGCAAAACGGTTCAATTAACGAAAAGGCAAAAACCGACCCGACGCCCACCCAAATGAGAAGTAACCCATCATCTACACAAACGACTATCCAGGTTGTCGGCAATTCCTACGTTCGCGCCGAGCCGCAGGAAGATGCGGCCGTGATCGCTACCGTCTTGGATGACGAGGTGTACGAAGTCTTGGAAACCTCCGCTGACAGCCACTGGTACAAAATCCATCTGGCTTCCGGTCAGGAAGGCTGGCTCGGCTCCACCCGTGCCACCGTCATTTCCCCCTGATTCAATTCACCCAAAGGCTCCGAACATCCGGAAGGGTCACAGCCGCTCCCCCAGCCGGTATGCGCTGATAACACTTCAACTTGAGCAAAGAGAAACGGCCGTTTCCGGCAGCAGCTGTTCTCCATGCTGGCTGGCGCGCCCACGTTGGGCTGCCGGCCGTGACTGAACGGGGACACGAAACGCGCTGAAAAGCACCAGGCCAGCGCCTGGGACATAACTTGGGGGGGCTATGATGACACCGTTTCATTGGTACTTTGGCTAATAGCAGAGAACCTGGGGAATACGGCCGTACACACTCTCTACCAGCCGTATCAGGCAGTGTCTAAACTTTTTGTCGCGGGCGGGTCGGTTTGCCCACTGCCTGGTTGGGCCAGCAAAATTAAAACCACAACCTGTCCAAACGGCACCAGCCAAAAGAACTGCCACCAGGGACTATGGCCTGCATCGTTTAGCCGCCGGCTGCCTGCGGCGAGGAAGGGCAGCAGCAAGATCACGGCTGCAATTTGGTATGCTTTTTCGTGGAGAATGGTGGCTATGGCCGTGACCACCACCACAAATGTCAAAAACCACCAGTACTCAAAGCGCGTCGTCGTGCCGGAGAAGTTAGCAAACTCGCGCAGTCCGGTTTTCACCGCCTCTAACGGCATCAGGGCTGCCTCGGTTTCGCTGGGCATTAGCTCGTTAGGGTCAATCTCAAACGCGGCGGCTAGTGCCCGGACTGACTCGATGGAAGCGTTGCCACCGTTTTCCAGCCGTTGAATCGTACGCAGGCTCAGTCCGCACGCCTCACCAAGCTCCTCTTGCGACCAGTTTTCGGCCGTGCGTAGTTTCTTTACCAGGTTTGAATCAATTTTCATCCGCACATCCCTCATTCTGTTTTTCGGTTATTGAATCAGGCAAAGTATAGCGGAGGGAATGTAGTCACGTCTACGACAGCCGGACGTCAGTTGAGCGACAGGGCGGTTAAATAGCGTTTTTAGTTTTTAGAGTGAATAGACCTACGGGGTCACGGCAGTCAGTAAAATAAAAGGAAGAAAGCAACAATCAATCGTGCACTTCTTCTACAGAGGGATCGATCTGGCCAAATACGATAATACAAGTTTCTTCTGTAGAAAAAGGCTCAAAGGTGAATGAGAGGTTGAATACCTGATCCCGGTTACGATACAATAACCCCATGAGCCAATTACTGCCCAAACCACAATTGTTATCTCTTAACTTAGGCGCTCGTCTTACCCTTTCCATTGGGGGAGCCATCATCGTGGCCAGTCTGGCCTTTTTCACCTGGCTTTATCACTTGCAAGAAAAGCAAGCTCTGCGGCAGATAGAAACCCAGGCCGACGCCTTGTTAACCGAGATGCTCATTGTGCGCGATTGGGTATCCGAATACGGCGATGTTTGGACCACTCAGCCTGGCGATTATTTTGTGGAGGGCAATGGCCCCTTTTATCGAAAATCACCGGGCATGGTGACGAAAGAGATTTCTGTTCTTTCCAATGCCCGCGAAAATTTCAATTTCCACATTACCAGTCTGGAGCTGAAAAATCCAGAAAATGCCCCAGACGCCTTTGAACTGGAAGCGCTGCACGCTTTCAAGCAAACCCCTATTACCTTTAATCAGATAGAAGAAATAGACGGCGAGCGATATTACCGCAAAATGGCCCCGCTGTTTACCCAATCCACCTGCCTGGAATGCCATCCCGGAACACAAATTGGGTCGGTGCGCGGCGGCATCAGTGTGCTGGTGCCGATGGCTGAGATTGATCAATCGTTGGCTGAGGGGCGGCGGGCGTTGGTGATAACGGCCGTTCTCATCACCACCCTCATGACGGGCCTGCTCTACTGGCTGGTGCGGCGCATGGTGGTGCGTCCGCTGCACCAATTGCGCGGCGCAGCCCTGGCCATGAGCCAGGGCGATTATCAGGCCCACTGCACCCTTGAAACCGGCGACGAGCTGCAAGCCCTGGGCGAAACCTTCAACCACATGGCCGGTAATCTAAAAACTTATCAAGATTCCCTGCACGCCCAAATTGCCCAACGCACCCGCGAATTAAATGCGCTGGCCGACATGGCCCTCATTATCAGCCGCTCGCAAGACCTGAAAAGTGTACTCAGCGAGGCGCTGGCCCAGGCGCTGCAAGCCACGGAGATGGAAGGCGGTGTCGTCCACCTGCTAGGCCCGTCCGGCGGCGTGGCAGTCACCGTGCATCACGGCTTGCCGCTGGCAGTTACCCAGTGCATGAGCCGTGCCTCGGCCGGCGAGGGCTGCACCTTTTGCGGTCTGAATCGCGGGCTGCGGGCGGTAGACTTGCTGGCGAATCCCGATCCAGGCTGCGCCCTCGAAAGCTGCCCGGCTGTGGCGCATGGCTATCGCGGCGTTATTGTGGTGCCGCTGCGTTCTGGCAGGCAAGAATTGGGGACGCTGACCTTGCTGCAGCGGGCGGAAACGGCCGTTTCCGCCGAACAGCGCCAATTCATCACCTGCCTGGGCAACCAGCTTGGCGTGGCTGTAGCCAACGCCCACTTCCAGGAAGAAATCGAACACCTGGCCATCTTAGAAGAGCGCGGACGCATTGCCCGTGAACTCCACGACAGCCTGGCCCAAACGCTGAGTTGGCTGCACCTGAAAATGGACATGCTGACACAAACGCTGGAGGCGGGCAACATTCCTCAGACCCGGCAAGAGGCCGAAGACGTGCAGCAGGTGGTCAACCAGGCCTGTTTTGAAGTGCGTGAATCCATTGATGGCCTGCGCATTCAGCCCGCCGCCAGCCTGTGCCAGACCGTTTCGACCTACGTTACCGAATTCAGCCGTCGCAGCCGCCTGCCGGTAGAGCTGAGCCTGAGCGAAACATGCCAGCTTAGCCCGGTGGTAGAAATTGAAACGCTGCGCATTTTGCAAGAGGCGCTGACCAATGCCTATAAACATGCCCAGGCCACCCGGCTGGCGGTTTATTTACAGCGCCACAACGGCCATGTGGAATTATCTGTGCGTGATAACGGCCGTGGCTTCGACCCATATTCCCTGGCAATTGGCGGGCATTATGGCTTGCGCATCATGCAAGAGCGTACCGAGCGGGTAGGCGGCACCTTTTACCTGGAAACCGCGCCCGACGTAGGCACGCAAATCATTGTGCGCCTGCCGGCGGAGCAGCACGGCGCGCCGCCAACGGCCGTTACCTTCCCTGCCCACCAGGACGCTGACTGATGCCCCCCATTCGTGTGCTGTTAGCCGATGACCATGAGCTTTTTCGGACCGGTGTTGCCGGTTTGTTGGCGCGCGAGGTAGATATTGTGGTGGTGGGCCAGGCTGGCAACGGCCGTGAAGCATTGGCTTTGGGGCAGCAGCTTCAGCCTGACGTGGCCTTGCTAGACATCCAGATGCCGGAATGTACCGGCCTGGAGGCAGCGCAGCGCCTGCTGGCGCAGCAGCCTGGGCTAAAAATCATCATGCTGACAATTTCGGACAAAGACCGGGATTTGTTTACGGCCGTAAAAGCCGGCGCGCAGGGATATTTACTCAAAGGCAGCATCACCCCGGAAGAACTGGTAACGGCCGTGCGCCAGGTTGCCGCCGGAGAAGCCATCATCGCCCCCACGCTTGTCCCTTATCTGCTGGCCGAGTTTGCCGCCTTAAGCCAGAAGCAGCCAGAACCAGAACCAGAACCAGATGTGGGAAGACCGCAGCAAGTTTTGAGTGAGCGAGAGCTAGAAGTGCTGCAACTGGTAAGCGAAGGTTTAAAGAACCGGGAAATCGCCGAGCGGCTGTTTATTTCCGAAAATACTGTGCGCACCCACCTGCGTAATATTTTAGACAAGCTCCATGTGCAAAACCGCGTCCAGGCGGCGGCTTTGCTGCGGCAGAAAATGGCGGGGTAACGGCCGTTTCCCACCTGCTATCCCCCAATCCTCATCCCTTCCACCCGCAAAATTCATCCACCAAATCATCCAACTGGACGATAGTCCCGCTTTCACCCAACTCCTAAAATCAAGAAGATAAGATGAGTCGGGCGGCGGGCCGGTTAGTTGGCAAGAAAATGCCAGCCAACACACCCTCCAACCAACAAATACGATTTCGTCGAGAAAGGAGAAAGAGATGAAAAGAAATTACCTCACCATTACATTGGCTTTGCTATTGCTCCTGATGTTGGCCGCTTGTGGTCAGGCCGAGCCGGAGGCAACGGCCGTTCCCGAACCAACGGCCGTCCCCCCCACCGCCGCCCCAGATGAATACACCGCTGCGGCGTTGGTCTCTTTTAGCGCCCTCCCGGAAGTAGTCGAGCCAACAACGTATGAAATGAACCAGGAAATGGTAGACCTGGGACGCATGTTATACTACGAACCGCGCATCTCCATCAGCCAGGAAATTAGCTGCAACTCCTGCCACCCCCTGGATAATTACGGTGTGGATGGATTGCAATTTTCCCTGGGGCATGATGGCAAGCCGGTGGGCCGCAACTCTCCCACCGTCTACAACGCCGCCCTGCACATTGCCCAATTCTGGGACGGCCGTGCCGCCGACGTCGAAGCCCAAGCCCAAGGCCCCATCCTCGCCTCCGGCGAAATGGGCATGCCCGACCCCGAATACGTCTTGTTCGTCCTCAACACAATCCCCGGCTACGAGCCGCTGTTCGCGGCCGCCTTCCCCGGCGAGTCCGAACCCATCAATTACGACAACGTCGGACGCGCTATCGGCGCTTTTGAACGCTACCTGATAACCCCTGGCTCCTTCAACAACCTGTTAACCGGCAACGAAAGCGCATTCAACGATCAGGAAAAACGCGGGCTGGCCCTCTTTGTCTCCACCGGCTGCACCACCTGCCATTACAGCGAAGCTGTCGGCGGCAAGCGTTATGCAGTTCTAGGCCAGGTAGAGGCATACCCTAACCTGGTAGACGAAGGGCGGTTCGCCATCACCGGCGAAGAAGCCGATATGCACGCCTTCAAAGTACCCAGCCTGCTGAACATTGCCGAAACCGGCCCCTATCTGCATGATGGCAGCATCGCCACCCTGGAAGAGATGGTGCCCCTGATGGCAAAATACCAACTTGGCAAAGAGCTAACCGATGCCCAAATCACCGACATCGTCGCCTTTTTGAATGCCCTGACCGGCGAGATTCCCACAGACTACATCGCCGTGCCCGAATTCCCGCCCAACGGCCCGGACACTCCCGGCCCGTATGAATACGAAGGCAGCACCAACACAAACTAACCGCTCAGGCCGCAAGATTGGTCCAATCTCAGAGATTGGACCAATCTTTTACATTTCTATGACCCATCGGAAACGATTTCATAACGAGATACCTTCCTCAGAGATCACGTCGGAGGCGGTTTACCGCAGCCGGCGTGAATTCATGAAAGGAGCAGCGGCCCTGTCGATGACGGCGCTGCTGGTTGCCTGCGGCGCGCCGGACAGCCCGCCGCCGGGAACGCCTGATCCCCAAGGTCTGCCAACGCCGGTTCCCACTTTCACTCCTGCCCCGGATAACCTTACCAGCGAACCGGAAGTCCTTAATTACAACAATTTCTACGAATTTTCCGTGGAAAAAGAAGGGATCGCCCAGTTGGCCGAAGGATTGGTTACATCGCCCTGGGAGGTGGCAGTAGGAGGGCTGGTGGCGAAACCGGGCGTCTATGACGTAGACGACTTGAAGCGGCAGTTTGACCAGGAGGAGCGCATTTACCGTCTGCGCTGTGTGGAAACGTGGTCGATGGTCATTCCCTGGCTCGGCTTCCCGCTGCGCGAGCTGCTGGAAGAAGCAGAACCGCTGCCGGAAGCGCGCTACGTGCGCTTCGAGACGCTCTACGATCCGCAGCAGATGCCTAATCAGCAAACTAATTGGTATGAATGGCCTTACGTGGAGGGGCTGCGCCTGGATGAGGCAATGCACGACCTCACGCTGCTGGCGACTGGCCTGTATGGCAAGGATTTGCAGCCACAAAATGGCGCGCCGATTCGTCTGGTGGTGCCCTGGAAGTATGGGTTTAAGAGCATTAAATCTATTGTCAAGATTGCGCTGGTGGCAGAGCCGCCGACTTCTTTGTGGATGGCGGCATCACCGGAAGAGTATGGATTTTACGCGAATGTGAATCCCAAAGTGCCGCATCCGCGCTGGTCGCAGGCTACGGAACGGCGCATCGGCGATATGCGGCGGCGCAAGACGCTTTTGTTCAATGGCTATGAGGCTGAAGTGGCGCATCTGTATGAGGGCATGGATTTGCTGGTGAATTTTTAGGGCTTGCTTTTTCTCAAGAATTTCGTGAAAGATAAACGGCCGTTCTTCCCCCTTCAACTTACTGTCCATCTCTTCGCCTGGCTACCGCTTGTGTGGCTGGTGTGGGCCTTCTGGCAGGACCGGTTGGGCTTCAATCCGGTACGCGCACTCACCCTGCGCACCGGCAAGACGGCCCTGGTTTTGCTGCTGCTGTCGCTGGCAGTGACGCCAGTATATCTTCTGACCGGTTGGAAAGGGGTCTATCGGGTGCGACGGCCGTTAGGCCTCTACGCCTTCATGTATGCCACCATCCATTTCCTCATCTTTGTCGGGCTGGATTATGGCTTTGACCTTGCCCTGGTAGGAGAAGCCTTACGCACCAATCGTTTCACCTATTTTGGACTGACTTCTTTTCTTCTTCTGCTGCCCCTGGCCCTCACCTCCAGTCGGGGCGCGGCAGCCTGGCTGGGGCAAAAGCGCTGGCGGCAGCTGCATCGTCTGAGTTACCTGGCGGCAGCCCTGGCCATCGTCCATTTCGCCCTGCTGGTGCGGCAGTATTACGTGCAGCCCATCATCTTTGGCTCCATTCTGGCCGTGTTGCTTGGCCTGCGCGCGCTTTTTACTCTCTTCAAGCGGCAGCGGGCTTAGAGTCCACTTGAAATAAGTTTGGACTTTTGACGCCTGTAGCCGTAGTATCCCTGCCTTGTTCCCCCAGACGTGATAAGAAATCGCGGCTACAGCACACTATCATTCCTGACAAAAGATGTCAGAATTGGCGGGCTATGATGGCCTGGGCAGCTATGTCTGCCTGAAATTTCTTGCACCCGGAGGTGTTGATGAACGAGCAATCTTTGACCAATCGGCCTGAGGCTACACGGCCGTATATGCCCGGCTATGGTCTGACTGAGACCGAAGACGGCTTGCTTTCCTGGGAGTTCGTCAGCCAACAGATGGCCAGGGCGCGTAATTATTGGGTCAGCACCACCCGGCCAGACGGCCGTCCGCACGCCGCGCCGGTCTGGGGTCTGTGGTTGGACGAGACTTTTTATTTTGGCACCGGGCGCAGCAGCGTTAAGGGGCGCAATCTGGCCCACAATCCCGCCATCAGCCTGCATCTGGAAAGCGGCGACGACGTGGTCATTCTGGAAGGCATAGCCGAAGAAATAAACGACCGCGCCCTGCTGCGCCGCATCTACGACATTTACGGCCAGAAATACGACCTGGACATGAGCGCCAGCGCCGAGGAAGGCGCCGAGCCAACCTACGCCTTGCGCCCGACAATCGCCTTTGCCTGGCATGAGCATAGTTTTCCCCAATCGGCGACCCGTTTTGTCTTTGCGGACCACCCAGCCACGTAATTTTTACACGATTGCTTAGGGAAAGGCTCAAGACCAATTGACAGACCGATCTTTTTATTTTAGACTGTGAATCAGGTCGCAGCCTAACCAGTTCGTCTCGATCCTTTTCAACCCAACGATTTGTTCATGAAGTCGTCGTTTGACCTAGAAGGGGGTGGTGTTATCACGCAAATAAACGGTTTTGTTTCAGTCGTCTTGAGGTTTTGAAAAATTTTATAGCCAGTCAAAAGTTAACCCATTGCACGGGAGGTAAAAATGAAAAACAGATACGCTCTCTTAGTTGTGCTTGTTGCAGTGCTTTCTTTAGTGCTGCTTACTATGCCCCTTGGCGCTGCCCCTTTGGCTGATTGCAGTGCTTTTGGTACCGGAGGTATGAACCAATTCACGACCTTATCGCTGCCTTTTGCTTGTGAAATGGACAGCACGGTCTATTTTGGGGTATGCGACTCTGGGCCTGCTTTGGAAGATTTCTTCAACATCACGTACCAGGGTGCCATTGTGGCGTATAACGAGATTAATGGTCCAAACGAAGCTGTCTATGTTGGCTCCAGTATGGTGGCCGCAGGTTCCCAAGAAGGCCTCTTGAATAGTTTAAGAGGCGAAGCATTGGCAACCTACTCGTATGCAATTTCCTCCGATTATGATGAAGTGACTAACTACTTGAACAGCCAGTGTGGTTCTGACTTTGGCGGTGTCTCTACGTCTGGTGCATGCAACACCAATATTCCAATCTTTACACAAGATGGGGCTCCCAGCGCCGGCACGTTGATGCTCACGGCCAAACTAGGTGAAGAGTCTGTTTTGGAAGACGAACCAGTACTTTATACCTGGCAAATTTACGAGGGCCAACAGTTGAATAACGTGATGGCTGCCAGTGTCACGCCCGATCGTTACGTGCGCCTGTGGTGGCAGTCTGACGGTGACACGGAATGGTATTTACTGCCATCTCAGTATTGGCATGGCACGGGCCTGGAAGACAGCGAATATGGTGTGACTTGTATGGACGAAACGCAGCCTTCTTATCACACCGCCTTTGCTGACGCTGTACCAGCCAGCGACGTCTGTTTTGATGTGCTAAATGGCTGCAATTAGATAGAACGTAGGACAAAGCATATTGGTTTAGTGGCTGCACCTGAATATTAAGTTTGCCAAGAGGGGCTGATGATAAATCGTTAGTCCCTCTTATTTTTGCGTTGATTGCACGGATTCGCCGCACCCCGAGTGTGTTCGGGGCCTTAGCTGTCGGCTGGCGAAATAGACGGTCTAATATATCGGGATGAAAATCCGGCCCCGCACGATTAAGGCGCCTTTACAGTGCCTTTGCAGTTAAATTGCGTTTTTGGGGAATAGACCAATGGTGGAACGGCCGTGTACAGACCACGGCCGTCAGCAATATAAAAGGAAGAGAGCAACGATCAAGCGTGCGTTTCTTTTTCCACAGGGGAATCGATTTGCCCGGCGTACAGCTTTGCCCAATAGCCTCTCGGCGGTTTCGTGATGCCGAACTTTTTGCAGCGCTTCTCGATGGCTTTGTCGGATACGCCCAGCTCCTCAGCGACGTGCGTGGTAGGCATCTGCCACACCAGTTCTTTTAACTCGTCAGGGGAGATGGTCAACTTTCCGTTCGCTTCCAGCGCACACTTTCGCGAGCAGTGCCGGCGCTTGTGAACCAAAGAGGGGGGAACTTCAAACTCGGTGTTACAGTTCGGGCACACTTTTACCACTTTTGCGGCCTGGTGCCGGTGTACGTTACGGCGCAGCAGTTCTCTGCCGGATATGACTTCCAGATTCTCGATTCTGACATCCTTCGGATCGCCGTTTTTGAAGTAAACGTACTCTTTCGCTAAAAGCCACCGCCCCAGATGTACAGACATTAAGTGACGATGCAGCGGAACAATCCCGTTCTTCCCGCCTAACGGATGGTCGGGACAGTAAAAGTGCAGATAGCCCATCCTCTCAAAAAGGTTAAAGCTCGTGACGTCGAGCGAAAAATACCACTCTTCAGATTTTTCAGAGGTCACAATGCCACTCCTGCTAACTCCAGGTCATTCGGTCATCGTCTACAAAGATAGCACAGATGACAGAATTCTAAAGGCATAAATCCCGTCCAGGCTCGAAAACTATGTCTTCATGATCGCAGCCCCCGAACACTAACATCCCAGAAAAACACCATCCGGCGATTGCTTCCCGCTCTTCTAATCTGTTACAATGATTTCTGTCATTGAGGGCGGGAGGCAACCCGTATGCCTATCCTCGGGACCGTAACCCTAACTGTTTAAGCCACTTCACGTATAAACCTGTCTTCACCAGTAATCTTTGAAATACTGACCAGGACTGTATTTCTCGCATCCGCGTTCCTTAAAACCGCACTGCCGGTTAAGCGGCTAAACGAAAAGTAGGCGTTTCTTGAACCATACCACGGACGCAGATGGAGCCGTCTTGCAAAGTCAGGTCATTAACCATAAGGAGGGAAAGGAAAATGAAACGAAACACCCAGGCCACAATTATGTTTGTCATGATCCTGTTCGGTTTAGTCTGGCAGTCCGCTGCCGGCGCCCAACCTGGTATGGGCCAGAGGGGTTCCAACGCGCCAGTAGAAAACAGCCTCGTTTACTTGCCCATGATTACACGGCCGGACTGTTCCCCTGCAAATGGTATCAGGCTCCAGTTTGGCGACGTAACAACGGCTGCCATCTCGGCTGTGAGCGAAAAAGACGCCTATAACTTCTGTGGTTCAGCGGGAGATGTGGTGCGCCTGGATATCAGTCAGACCAGCAGCAGCTTTAACCCGGACGTAGACATCTATCGACCTGACGGCACCTTGTTGTGCTCAGACGACACAGTGAGTACCGCGCTGTCACTGGAGTGTACGCTGGATGCAAGCGGTCCCTTCGTTATCCTGATCGGTGACTGGAGCAGCAACAACACCGGCGGCTACGCCTTCTACTTGCAGCGCCTGAATAACCCGAACAGTCCCACGGCCGTGGACTACAGCGGCGTCGAGACCGCCTCTATCGCTTCCATCGTCGAACACGACACCTACACCTTCAGCGGCTCAGCGGGGGATATCGTCCGCCTGGACATCAGCCAGACCAGCGGCAGCCTTAGCCCTGACGTAGACATCTACCGGGCAAACGGCACGCTCCTCTGCTCCGACGATACGGTAGGCACATCCTTATCCATGACCTGCACTCTCGACGTAAGCGGCGTGTACTTCATTCTGGTGGGTGACTGGGCGATTAATGACACAGGCGGCTATGCCTTCTACTTGCAGCGGCTCAATAACCCAAGCAATATCACTCCGGTCGACTTCAGCGACGTGGTGCCGGCAACCACCGGTTCCATCGTCGAACATGACACTTACACCTTCAACGGTACGGCCGGAGACATCGTTCGCCTGGACATCAGCCAGACCAGCGGCAGCCTTAGCCCTGACGTAGACATCTACCGGGCAAACGGCACGCTCCTCTGCTCCGACGATACGGTAGGCACATCCTTATCTATGACCTGCACCCTCGACGTAAGCGGCGTGTACTTCATTCTGGTGGGCGACTGGGCCATTAACGACACAGGCGGCTACGCCTTCTACTTGCAGCGGCTCAACAACCCAAGCAATATCACTCCGGTCGACTACAGCGGCGTGGTGCCAGCAACTACCAGTTCTATCGTCGAACACGACACCTATACCTTCAACGGTACGGCCGGAGACATCGTTCGCCTGGACATCAGCCAGACCAGCGGCAGCTTCAGTCCGGACGTCGACATCTACCGGGCCAACGGCACGCTCCTCTGCACGGAGGATACCGTGGGAACGTCGTTGTCGCTGGAGTGTACGTTGGATACCAGCGGCACCTTTATCATTCTGGTGGGTGACTGGGCCATTAACGATACGGGCGGCTATGCCTTCTACTTACAGCGGCTCAACAACCCTAGCAACCCGACAGCCGTTGACTACAGCGGCGTCGTGGCCGCCTCTATCGCTTCCATTGTCGAACACGACACCTACACCTTCAGCGGTACGGCCGGAGACATCGTTCGCCTGGACGTCAGCCAGACCAGCGGCAGCTTCAGTCCGGATGTGGACATCTACCGGGCCAACGGCACACTCCTCTGCTCGGAGGACACGGTGGGAGCGTTGCTATCGCTGGAGTGTACACTCGACACAAGTGGCACCTTTGTCATTCTGGTTGGTGACTGGGCGATTAACGACACGGGCGGCTATGCCTTTTACTTGCAGCGTCTCAATAATCCTAGCAACGCCACGGCCGTTGGTTACGGGGATACGGTAGGAGCTGCCATCGCTTCCATTGTCGAACACGACACCTATACGTTCAACGGCACAGCGGGAGACCTTATTCGCCTGGACATCAGTCGGACCAGCGGTAGTTTTAACCCGGATGTGGACATCTATCGGGGAAACGGCACGTTGCTATGTGCTGAAAGCACCGTGGGAACCACTCTGTCACTGGAGTGTACGCTGGATACGAGTGGTTCCCACGTCATCCTGGTGGGTGACTGGGCCATTAACGATACGGGCGGCTATGAGTTTTCGCTGACGAAACTCAACTAGCTGAGAGACGTCACCTTGACCTCAAAGTCCGGATTTTCGCGGAAGATCTTCACCTTACGGTAGCGCAGCAAGACCATCAGCAGGTTACCGACTGCTTCCGCCTCCCGGCGATAGCCGCCGTCATGCAAGTCGCGCATGTACCGGACAATGATGTCACCGGCCGTGTCCTTGCGATCGCCCTGCACCGGCGGCAGGTCGATGCTGGTAAATATCTCGGCCGAACGCGAGCGCATAGCCGCTTGCTGTTCAGCCGCCGCCTGCACCTGCTGTGCCCACAGTTCGGTGAAGTTGAACGGCAGCGCTTCGGCCTGCTGCGCCTGGAGTTGGGCCAGGTACTGCTTGAACTGAACAAACGAGACGTTGGTCCGGCTGAGCAGCCGCAGAGCCTCGTCCTGTAACCCGGCCGGCCGCTTCCTCCATCGGGTTCAGGTTCACCCGGCCGATGTTTTCGTGGGCCATCACCGCCCGGGCGCGTGTGTCATCCATTTCCTCGATGAAGGCGGGAATGGTTTCCCACTTGAGGAACGTGGTGATGGACCGGCAGCGGCGCTCCCCGGCCACCAGCATGTAACGCAGGGCCGTTTCCTCTCCGCAGCACACGCCATGCTCCACGGCCGTTTTCCCGCACCTTACACACCGGTATAACGGCTGGAGAGTGAGGGGGCTGGTCAGGCCGTCCCGCTGAATACTGTCCGCCAGGGTGCCCAGGGAGGCCTCTGTGAATCCCTTGTTGTCTGCCTGGCGCTGGTTCTGCCCCACGATGATCAAAGAAACCGGCACGTTGTAAGCTGTTTTCGATACTTCTAACATGGTCTAACCTCCTGTTCGTTCAATCCTCATACTGGCTGGCGGCAAAGTTGAACAGCGCCTTCCCGTCTTCCCCTACCCGCTGCTATCCTGGCCGATGACGTGGCCGCAGTCCTCGCAGATATAGAAATGGCGGAAAACGCCGCGTGTTTCGTGGCGGCGGTTCGCGTGCTGGCAGCCGATACGAAAGAAGCGCACGCCATGAGAGTAACCACCGGCTATGGGCGAGTGCGCCCCGGCGTCAAACCAACCGTCCAGGGCATCGCTGCGGTTATAGGTGGTCAGAGCACACAGCACGTAACCGCTGTCCAGAAACACGTAGTACTGGGCGTTTCCGCGATACAGGTAACGCGATGGGTTCTGCGGATCCGGCTCGTGCAGCTGCTCATACATATGCGCGTTGGGCGTGTAGCCGCCACAGTGCATATTCCGGTGAAAACGATCACGTTTTCCGGGCCATGGCGATCACCCAGACCAGAGCAAAGCGATCAGTCACCGGGTGACAACGCTGGATAACAAATCATACCGTCAACTGTGTTCAT
>Ga0116151_10002615_pt1 | contig 16500 bp, 12 predicted proteins | sample AD_UKC117_MetaG_FD_89893 | JGI IMG/M metagenome (GOLD analysis project Ga0116151, IMG submission 89893) | Active sludge microbial communities of municipal wastewater-treating anaerobic digesters from Hong Kong - AD_UKC117_MetaG | ecosystem: Engineered > Bioreactor > Anaerobic > Digestate...
ACGTCGGGCTGGTCCAGCCCAACGACTTCGTGCCGGTGGCCACCGACACCGGGCTCATCCTGCCGCTGGGGCGCTGGGTCATCGACCACGCCTGCCGGGCGGCCGCCCGGTGGCCCACCCTCGAGGTCGCCGCCAACCTGTCGGCGCGCCAGCTCGCCGACGCCGACCTGGTCGAGTTCGTGGCCGGGTGCCTCGAGGAGCACGGGGTGCCGCCCGAGCACCTGTGCCTCGAGGTGACCGAGGCCGACCTGGTCACCGACCCGGACTCGGTGGTCGAGCAGCTGCGCCGGTTCAAGGAGCTCGGGGTCCGCCTGGCGATCGACGACTTCGGCACCGGCTTCGCCACGCTCGACTACCTGCGGCGCTTCTCCGCCGCCGACATCTTGAAGGTCGACGCCTCCTTCGTCGCCGGGCTGTCCGACCCGTCGTCGCACGATCTCGCCATCGTGTCGGCCGCGCTGGTGCTCGCCGACAACCTCGGGTTCGACACCGTCGCCGAGGGCGTGGAGACCGAGGCGCAGTGCGAGGTCCTCGAGCGCCTCGGCTGCGAGCTGGCCCAGGGCCACCTCTTCAGCGAGTCGGTCGACGCCTCGGGCATCGAGACCCTCCTCGCCGAGGGGCTCGGTGCTCGCGCCGTGCGTCGCCGACGGTGACGCGCCGCCCCGGGCGTCACGACCACCTCGCGCGCCGTGGCACACTCGCTCGAAGCGGGTAGGAAGCAGCTGACCCTCCCACCCGCCGAGGAGCCCCCCGTGAGCCGTGCCACCGTCCGCCGTTCCCGACTCGGACCGCTCGAGGTGCCGGTCGCCGCCGCCCTCGCCGACCTGGCCGACCGGGAGGCCGTCGATCGTCTGTGGCGACGCGACCACACGCTCTGGGCCGCCGATCCCACCGAGATCCGCGATCGCCTCGGCTGGCTCGAGGTCGCCGGGCACATGGCGGGCGCCGCCGAGGAGCTGGCCGCGGTGGCGGCGAGCTGCCGGGCCGACGGCCTGACCGACGTCGTGGTCCTCGGGATGGGTGGCTCGAGCTTGTTCCCCGAGGTGCTGGCCCGGTCGTTCGCCCCGGTGCCGGGCGCCTTGCGCCTCCACGTCCTCGACAGCACGGACCCCGCAGCGGTCGGGCGCATCGCCGCCCAGCTGCCGGGCGACACCACGCTGTTCCTCGCCTCCTCCAAGTCGGGCTCCACGATCGAGACCCGCAGCCACCTCGACCTCTTCTGGGACCGCATCGGCCGGGGCGACCGCTTCGCCGTGGTCACCGACCCCGGCTCGGAGCTGGCCGCCCTGGCGCGCGAGCGCGGCTTCCGCCACACCTTCGAGAACCCGTCGGACATCGGCGGTCGCTACTCGGCCCTCAGCTACTTCGGCTTGGCCCCGGCCGCGCTCGCCGGTCTCGACTGGGGCGCCCTGATCGACGGGGCCGAGGCGGTGGCCCCGTCGTTGCGGAGGGGCGACCCGACCGCCAACGCCGGCCTCCAGCTCGGGGCCGTCCTGGGGGCGGCCGTGCGGGCCGGCCGCGACAAGGTGACCCTCGTGCTCGACCCGCGGATCGAGGCGTTCGGGCTGTGGCTCGAGCAGCTGCTCGCCGAGTCCACGGGAAAGGCGGGCACCGGGACCGTGCCCATCGCCGGCGAGGCGCTCGGCCCCGTCGACGTCTACGGCGACGACCGGCTGTTCGTGGCCATCGGCGACGTCGAGCACCCCGTGGGCCTCGACGTGCTCGCCGAGGAGGGCCACCCGGTCGTCGAGCTCGACCTCGACGGCCCGCTCGACCTCGGCGCCCAGTGCCTGCTCTGGGAGGTGGCCACGGCGATCTGCGGCGCCGTGCTCGGCATCCAACCCTTCGACCAGCCCAACGTGGCCGAGGCCAAGGAGGCCACGGCGAAGGTCCTCGACGCGGCGACGCCGCCGACGCTCCCCTCCACGACCCTCACCGAGGTGCTCGCCACCGTCCGCCCCGGCGACTACGTCGCCGTCCAGGCCTACCTCGACCCCGACGACGAGGAGGTCGAGGCCCTCGAGGAGGTGCGCGTGCAGCTGCGCGACGAGCTGAAGGTGGCCACCACCTTCGGCATCGGGCCGCGCTTCTTGCACTCCACGGGCCAGCTCCACAAGGGCGGTCCTCCAACGGGCGTGTTCCTCCAGGTGGTGGGCGACGACCAGACCGATGCGCCGATCCCCGGACGGCCCTTCACCTTCTCGGAGCTCAAGCACGCCCAGGCCGACGGCGATCTGCTCACCCTGGCCGCCCACGGCCTGCGGGCCGCCAGGGTCACCACCGCCGAGCTCGTCGCCCACGTCGACGGGGAGGTGCGGTCGTGAAGGTCGGGATGATCGGGCTCGGCAAGATGGGCGGCAACATGGCCGAGCGCCTGCGCCGCCACGGCCACGAGGTGGTGGGGATGGACCCCAACACGCCCCAGGCCGACGCCCGCTCGATCGAGGAGCTGGTCCCCCTGCTCGCGGCCGACGGCCAGCCGCGCGTGGCGTGGTCCATGGTCCCCGCCGGCCACATCACCGACTCGGTGATCTCGGAGCTCGCCCGGCGCCTCGAGCCGGGCGATGTGGTGGTCGACGGCGGCAACTCGAACTATCTCCACTCGATCCGCCACGGCGAGGAGCTGGCGGAGCGGGGCATCGGCTTCGTCGACTGCGGCACCTCCGGCGGCGTGTGGGGCCTGGACAACGGCTACGCGCTGATGGTGGGTGGCACGCCGGAGTCGGTGGCGGTCGTCCAGCCGCTCTTCGACGCGCTGGCCCCCGAGCGGGGGTTCGCCCACGTCGGGCCGGTCGGCGCCGGCCACTACGTGAAGATGGTCCACAACGGCGTCGAGTACGGCCTCATGCAGGCGTACGCGGAGGGGTACGCGATCTTGGAGGCGTCGCCGCTGGGCATCGACGTCGAGGCAGCCATCGGCTCGTGGCAGGAGGGGAGCGTGGTGCGCTCCTGGCTGCTCGACCTGCTCATCAAGGCGCTCGAGGAGACCCCCGACCTCGACGGCATCGCCTCGGTCGCCGCCGACTCCGGCGAGGGGCGGTGGACGGTGAGCGAGGCGGTGGCCAACGGCGTCGCCGCCCCCGTCATCTCCGCCGCGCTCTTCGCTCGGTTCACCTCGCAGCACCGCGAGGACGACAAGGCGATGAAGGTCGTCTCCGCCCTGCGCCACCAGTTCGGCGGACACGCCATCGAGCTCTCCACGCCGGCCGGCGAGGAGCACGGCGGCCGATGACCCCCGAGCGCAGCGATGCCCTGGTGCTGTTCGGCGCCACGGGCGACCTCGCCCACAAGAAGATCTTCCCGGCCATCTACGCCATGGCCGAGGCGGGACGCCTCGAGGTGCCGGTGGTCGGCGTGGCGTCGTCGGAGGGCGACGACGAGTTCCTGCGCCAGAAGGTGCGGGCGTCGCTCGACGAGGCGATCGAGCACCCGGATCGCCACGTGGTCGACCGGCTCTGCGAGCGGGTCCGCTACGTGTCGGGCGACTACCGCGAGGACCGGGTCTACGACGACCTCGCCTCGGTGGTCGACGGGGCCGCCCGCCCGCTCTTCTACCTCGCCATCCCGCCGGCGCTGTTCGACGACGTGGTGACCGGGCTGGGCCGCGTGGGCATCGCCGAGGACGGCCGCGTGGTCGTGGAGAAGCCCTTCGGGCGCGACCGGGCGAGCGCCAGCGAGCTCAACGAGTGCATCCACCGGGTGTTCCCCGAGGAGCGGATCTTCCGCATCGACCACTACCTCGGCAAGGAGTCGGTGGAGAACCTGCTCGTGTTCCGCTTCGCCAACTCGATGCTCGAGCCGGTCTGGAACCGCAACTTCATCTCGAGCGTGCAGATCACCATGGCGGAGGACTTCGGCGTGGGCAGCCGGGGCCGCTTCTACGAGAGCGTGGGCGCGCTGCGCGACGTGCTCCAGAACCACCTGCTGCAGATCGTGGCCCTGCTGGGCATGGAGCCGCCCGCCGGCGCCGACGAGGCGTCGCTGCGCGACGAGAAGGTGAAGCTGCTGCGCCAGGTGCGCACCCTGCGGTCCGACGAGCTGGTGCGCGGCCAGTACCGGAGCTACGTCGACGAGGACGGGGTCGACGGCGGTTCGGACGTCGAGACCTATGCCGCCGTGCGCTTCGAGATCGAGTCGTGGCGGTGGGCCGGCGTGCCGTGGCTGGTGCGCACCGGCAAGTGCCTCGCGGTGACCGGCACCGAGGCGATCGTGACCTTCAACGCACCGCCGCGGCTGCTCTTCACGGCCGAGGGCGCGCCCGAGCCCGGTCCCAACCGCCTGCGCTTCCTCCTCGGCAAGCACGACGGCGTGAAGCTCCACCTCCACGCCAAGAAGCCCGGCGACGAGCTGGTCCCCGAGCCCGTCGACCTCGAGGTGAGCTACGACGAGGCGCTCGGCCCCCGCGAGGAGGCGTACCAGCGCCTCCTCGACGATGCCATGGACGGCGATGCCCGCCGCTTCGGTCGCGCCGACGCTCTCGACGAGCAGTGGCGCATCGTGGAAGACGTGTTGGAGCACCACGAGGAGGTGCACCTCTACACGGCCGGCACGATGGGCCCGAAGGAGGCCGATCGCCTCGCCGCCGACGCGGGTGGGTGGATCACCCCGCTCCCGCCCGATCCGGGCTGATCGCCTCCGCCTCCTCGCGCCCGGGTGGGCGCAGCTCCGCTCGAGCGAGGAGCTCGGCGGCGCTGCACGGTCGGGCGAAGTGGTAGCCCTGGCCGAGCTGGCACTCCATTGCGGCGAGCACCTCGCCCTGGGCGGCGGTCTCGATCCCCTCGGCGACGGTCCGCAGCGAGAGGGCCGACGCGACCTCGAGGATGGCGGCGACGATGACCGCCCCGGGCTCGGCGCCGCGGCGGACCGGATCCACGAGCGCTCGGTCGTCGAGCGCCGCCACGAAGGACCGATCGACCTTCACCTCGTCGATGGGCAGCGAGCGCAGGCTCGCGAACGAGGAGTAGCCGGTGCCGAAGTCGTCGACCGAGATCTGCACGCCTGTGGCGCGGATCTCGCGCAGGCGCGACACCGCGAGCTCGTCGACGAGCTGCGACTCGGTGACCTCGAGCACGAGGCGAGCCGCAGGGAGGCCCCGGGCGGCGAGCTCGCGGGCCACGCGAGCGGGGAGCCCGGGCGCCACCAGCTGCGCCGCCGACACGTTCACGGCGACGACCACGTCGGCCGGCAGCTGGGCCAGCACGTCGAGGGCCATCCGGAGCACGTCGGCCCCCAGCTCGTGGATGAGCCCGGTCTCCTCGGCCACGGGGATGAACGCGTCGGGCGGGATGAGGCCTCGTTCGGGATGGCGCCAGCGCACGAGCGCCTCGACGCCCACCGTCCGCCCCGAGGCCAGGTCGAGCTGGGGCTGGTACCAGACCTCGAGCTCGTGGCGGGCTAGCGCCAGCCCCAGCTCGCGGCGCACGGCCGCGCGCAGCTCGGCTCGGTCGCCCATGGCCGGGTGGTAGCGCTGCACCACGGCGCGACCCTCGGCCTTGGCCTCGTAGAGGGCGAGGTCGGCCAGGCGCAGCAGCGCGGTGGCGTCCTCGGCGTCGTGGGGGGCGAGGGCGAAGCCGACGCAGCCGCTGATCCGGAGGTGCGCGCCGGCCACGGTGAAGGGGTGCCGGAGCGAACGGGCGATCCGGCGCAGGTCGGCCTCGATCTGGGCCGGATCGTGGCCGGGCAGCACGATGGCGAACTCGTCGCCGCCGATGCGCGCGCAGCGGGCTCCCCCGCTGCTCGCGGCGGCGACCAGCCGGCCGGCCACCTCGACGAGCAGCTCGTCGCCCACCGGGTGCCCGAGCGTGTCGTTGACCTCCTTGAAGTTGTCGAGGTCGACGATGCCGAGGCCGAGGGGCCCGGCCGCCAGCTCGGCATCGAGCTCGTCGCCGAAGCGATGGCGGTTGGCCAGCCCGGTGAGCGAGTCGACGGTCGCGAGGTGGAGGATCTCGGCCGCTCGTCGTCGCTCATCGGTGACATCGGAGCAGACCCCGCTCCAGCCCTCTCCCAACGGGGCCCGCAGCGGCCGTCCCGACCACGCCCACCACCGCACCTCGCCCGCCACGAGGACCGGCACCTCGAGGTCCCGGAAGGGGACCCCCTGGGCGAGCACGGCGCGCAGGCGGTCGGCGGCAGCCCGACCGCCCTCGGCGCGGTCGCTGCCGAGCAGCGCCAAGAGCTCCTCGATCGAGCGGCCCTCGAGGGCGGCGGGCGCTCGCCCCGCGCTGCGGCCGAACCGCTCCGACACCGACTGGAGCCGCTCGCGGCGGTCCAACGTCCAGAGCCAGTCACGGGCGCCGCCGTCGAGGTCGTCGAGCAGGACCCGCACGACCGTCCGCTCGGCCTCGGCGGCGAGCTCGGCCCGACATCGTCGCTCGAAGGAGGCGGACAGGTAGGTGATGGCGAGGCTCAGCGCCGACCCGTAGACCACGAGCTGGACGGCCAGCAGGCGGTAGGCCGGGTCGCCCAGGAGGATCCCGACCGACAGGGCCACGACGTGCATCCACACCCAGCTGTAGGCCACCGCTCGGTAGACCGACATCTGGATGGCGCCGGCACCCAGCACCCCGGCGATGGTGGCGAGCAGGCCCGCGGCCTGGCTCGGGCCGGCCACGGCCAGGCAGCGCCACAGCGCAGCGCCGTAGAGCGTGGCGAACGCGAGCGACTCGAGGTGCAGGCCCCGGAGGGCCAGCACGTCGATCTCCTCCGAGGTGCGCCGGGGCAGCCACACCCGCACCGAGTTGATCGCCACCCCCGCGGTCGCGGCCGTCCACGCCGGGACGAACCACCCCGCCTCGCGGGGGAGGAGCAGGGCGCCGGTGATGGCGATGCTCACGAGGTGGGCGAGGTTGGCGAGCGGCGCGAGGAGGGCCACCACCTGGGCCCGCCGCAGCTGCACCATCCGCTCCTGGTCCGGGCCCAGGGGATCGGGCCGGTTCGTCCCGCCGTTCCACAGGTCCTCGAGGCCCCGACGGACCTGTCCGCCCACCACCGCCACCGGCGGCTCCCTTCGTGCTCGCTTGGTGGGGTGGTGGTTCGATCGTAGGTCGTGGGCGCCCTCGGCGCGCCCAGGGCGCTCAGGTGTCGGTGCGCGCCCCGGCCGTCGCTGCGAGCGTGCGCTGCAGGTGGGCGAGCGGGGCGGGACGGCCGAACGCGTAGCCCTGGCCCACCGTGCAGCCGAGGGCCTGCAGCACGGCCGCCTGCACCTCGGTCTCGATCCCTTCGGCCACCACGCGCAGCGACAGGGCGTCGGCGACGTCGACGATCGCGGCGACGAGCACCGAGCTGGGGTCGCGGCGGCGCACGACGGGGTCGAGCAGCTCCTCGTCGTCGAGGGACGTGACGAAGGCCTGGTCGACCTTGAGCTCGTCGATGGGCAGCGTGCGAAGGGTGGCGAGCGAGGAGTAGCCGGTGCCGAAGTCGTCGATGGCGATCTGCAGGCCGGTGCTGCGAAGGTGGCGGAGGGCGACGACGGCCGACCGGTCGACGAGCTGCGACTCGGTGACCTCGAGCACCAGGCGGGCCGGATCGACCCCGCTCCGGTCGACGGCGTCGGCCACGACGGTGGGAAGGTCGGGCGAGGCGAGCTGGACCGCGGAGACGTTGATCGCCACGGTCAGCTCGGCGGGCAGGGCGGCGATGGCGCTCGTCGCATCCTGGAGGACGCGCGCCCCGAGGTCGAAGATGAGCCCGGTCTCCTCGGCCACCGGGATGAACGAGGCGGGCCCGAGGATGCCGTGCTCGGGGTGGCGCCACCGGGCGAGCGCCTCGACCCCGCGCACGGCGCCCGTCCGGAGGTCGACCTGGGGCTGGTACCAGACCTCGAGCTGGTCGTCGGCGAGGGCCCCGCCGAGCTCGCGGCGGACCCGCGCTCGTTCGGTCGCCTGGGCGGCCAGCGACGCGTCGAACCGTCGCACCGTGCCGTGGCCGCGGACCTTGGCGTCGTAGAGGGCGAGGTCGGCCACCTGGAGCAGGTCGGAGGCCTCGCGCCCGTCGGTCGGCGCGATGGCGTAGCCGATGCACCCCGTGACCTGCAGCTGCACCTCCTCGACGGCGAAGGCGCGCCGCAGCGAGCGCTCGATGCGTCGGAAGGCCTGGTCGACCCGGGCCGGCCGTCCGGCCTCCAGGAGGAGCGCGAACTCGTCACCGCCGAGCCGAGCGCAGATCCCGCCGGCCCCGACGGACTCGCGCAGGCGTCCGGCCACGGCCGCGAGGAGGCGGTCGCCGGTGGCGTGGCCCAGGGTGTCGTTGATCTCCTTGAAGTTGTCGAGGTCGACGATGCCCAGGGCCGTGGGGCCCGATGCGACGCGGCGATCGAGCTCGGTCGTGAACCGGTGCCGGTTGGCGAGGCCGGTCAGCTCGTCGACCGTCGCCAGCCGCAGGACCTCGAGCTGGTGGTGCCGGTCGTCGGTGATGTCGGTCCCGACGCCGCTCCACCCGCCGCCGAGGGCGGCCGGCAGCGGGCGGGCCGACCACTGCCACCAGCGCCGTGCTCCTGCCACCGTCACGGGCAGGGCGACGTCGCGGAAGGGGGTGCGGCGAGCGAGGGCGAGCTGCACGGCCGCCGCGGCGCGCCGGCCCTCCTCGGTGGCGTCGACGTCGAGGCGCTCGAAGAGCTCGGCCAGCCCGACGCCCGCGAGGGCCTCGGCCGAGGTGGCCGCCTCGTGGGCGAAGCGGGCCGACACCTGGCACAGCGCGCCGTGGGCGTCGAGCTGCCACAGCCACCCCTGGCTGCCGCCGTCGGGGTCGTCGAGCAGCACCCGCACGACCTCGCGCTCGGACTCGGCGGCGAACTCGGCGATGCAGCGCCGCTCGAACGAGCCCGACAGGTGGGTGATGCCGATCGAGAGGCTCGAGCAGTAGAAGACGAGCAGGAAGGCGAAGAGGCGGGGCACCGCGCCCCCGGCGGCGACGAAGCCGATGGAGACGAGCACGGCGTACGACCACACCCACGTGAGCGCGACGCGGCGGTGGATGGCGAGGTGCATCGCCCCGGCGCCGACGACGGCGGCGATCGTCGAGATGAACGGCGCGGAATCGCCGACGTCGGTCCTCGTCAGGCAGTACCAGACCATGACCGCGTAGAGCAGCGCGAACGAGCTCGTCTCGACGTTGAGCGTGCGCATCTTGACGCCCGCCGAGGCCCGGCGCCGGGGCCGCCAGAGGCGCATCGAGTTGACCGCCAGCCCGAGCATGGCCGCGCCCCAGGCCAAGCGGGCCGGGCCGAGCGCCGAGGGCAGCACGAGCGTGCCGGCGATCACGATCGTGACGGTGTGGAGGGCGTTGCCGATGGGCGCCTGGAGGGCGAGGACCTCGGCGCGACGGAGGCGGAAGTAGCGCTCCTGCTCGGGCGTGAGCGGCGGCGAGCCCCCGGGCTGGGCGCCGAGGAGCACGCCCAGGCGCCGGCTGGCCCGGTCGACGAGTGCGGTCACGACGCCACCCCTGGATCCAAGAGACGATGGGATCGGGGTGGTGGCGCGAGCCTATCGGGAGGTGGGCGACGGTGCCCGGGGCCGTCGCCGCCGCTAGGGGAGCGGCTCGGGCACCCGCTTCACGATGGCGGCCGCGGCGGCGTAGGCGGCCTCGGCCGGGCCGATCTCGTCGGGCTGGAGCAGGTTGGCCATGATGCGCAGCACCCAGTCCATCAGGCTGCGGCTGCGCATGCCGACCCGGGTGAGCTCCCGCATGAGCGCGGGTTGCCCGATGATCTGGGCGAAGAGCCGGGCGACCTTGAAGTAGAGGCCGTACTCCGCCTCCAGCCACTTCGGGTACTGCTGGAGCGCCATGCCGTCGCCGGTGGCGATGGCCTCGGCCAGCAGCTCGGCCACCTGGCGGCCGGTCTCGTAGGCGTAGTCGATGCCCTCGCCGTTGAACGGGTTCACCGAGCCGCCGGCATCGCCCACCACCGCCCACGTCGGGCCCACCTTCGGGTTCACCGACCCGGCCATCGGGATGCGCCCGCCGGTGGGCGGCTGCACGGGGCGCTCGGGGTCGATCTCCCAGTAGGCCGGGGCGGTGGCGGCCCACTCGGCCATGAGGTGCGAGGTGTTCACGTCGCGCCAGTCGCGGAACGTGGAGAGCAGCCCGATGCCGACGTTGATGGTCCCGTCGCCCACCGGGAAGATCCAGCCGTAGCCGGGGAGCGACGAGCCGTTGCGGTCGCGCACGTCGAGGCAGCTCTCGATCCACGGCTCGTCGTGGCGAGGGCTCTCGTAGTAGGTGCGGATGGCCATGCCGAGCGGGTAGCTCCGGTTGCGCGACGTGCCGAGGGCCCGGCCGAAGCGGGAGTTGGCCCCGTCGGCCACCACCACGTAGCGCGCTCGCAGCTCGCGGGTCTCGCCCGACGCCTTGTCCTTCACGACGGCGCCGCCGAGGATCCCGCCGTCGAGGATCGGCGCGACCGCCTCGGTGCCCTGGAAGGTCTCGGCGCCCGCGGCGGTGGCGTGCTCGAAGACGAGGTGGTCGAGGTCGCGCCGCTTGACCACGAAGCCGTGGTCGGGGAACACGGGGTGGTCGGGCCACTGCAGCTCGAGGCTGATGCCGTGGGCCACCGCCCGCAGGCCGGTGTAGCGGTGGTAGCGCTCGAGCTCGCCGGCGAGGCCCATGTCGGTGAGCTGCTTGACCGCCCGGGGGGTGAGGCCGTCGCCGCACGTCTTGTCACGGGGGAAGACCTTGCGCTCGACGCAGGCCACCCGGACGCCGGCGCGAGCCAGCCAGTAGGCGGTGGACGATCCGGCGGGGCCCCCGCCGATCACCAGCACGTCGTAGCGATCGGGGTCGGCCATGGCGGGGAGTGTACGGAGCAGCTCGGGCGACGCCGCCCGAGCGCTAGGCGCCTTCGGCCCCGTCGACCGAGGCGACGGCGTCGGGGTCGTTGGGGTCGAGGGCCGTGACCTCCTCGACCAGCGCAGCCAGCGCCTCGGGGTCCTCGGCGAACAGCTCGGCGTTGAAGTTCGGGTCGTCGGCCGGGTCGCCGCCCGAGAGGCCCTCGCGGATGTAGATGACGAGCGCCGCCATCTCCTCGGGGTCCATGTCGGGGAAGCCGGGCATCACACCGGGGAGGGTGCTCACGTTGTGGGGCCCGCCCTCGCGGGTGAGGTCGCCGTAGGTGCCGTCGGGGCGGGCGCCGCCGTCCTTGGCGCCGTAGTGGATCCAGTACACCTGCGAGAGCGGATCGGCGAAGGTCTTCAGCACCTCGCCGCCCGAGAGCTTGGCGCCGGTGCCGCCGCCGCCGTCGGCGCCGTGGCAGCCCGAGCAGCCGTTGGCCGTGTAGGCCTCCTTGCCGATCACCAGGGGATCGGTGTCGCCGGCGGGCGGGGGTTGGACCGAGGCGACGTAGATGACCGCCCACAGCGGGAGCAGGGCCAGCACGGGCGCGGCCCAGAAGGGCACGCGCTTGCGGCGCTTGGCGGCGGCCACGACGGCGATGTCGGGCGTGGCCTTGGGCGGGGCGTCCTCGAGCGTGGGCAGCGGGGCCGGCGCCGCCGGCGCCTTCTCGACCGCCGCCGCGGGCGCGGCCGGCGCGGCCTCGCCCCCGGCCGGCGTGGCGGGTGCCTCGGCAGGCGCCTCGCCCCCGCCCTTGGCGGCGCGGGCGGCGGCCGCACGCTTCAGCAGGTGCTCGGGGATCTCGGTCAACGCTGGTTCCTCCGGGAGGCGATCGGCGCGCCGGCCGACCGGGGTCGGAGGCGCATCGCGGGCCACTCTATGCCCGCCCTCGGACGCGGAGCCAAGCCACGCCGATAGCCTCGGAAGGGCACCTCCGGAGCGGCCCCTCGGGGCCGTCACCCGGGCATCCGACACGCCGAAGCTCCCGCCTCCGCACCCCCCGACGCACCCCGGCGGACCTGCCCCCTGCGGAATGTGTGGCACCGGAGGTCGCGTGCTAGACCGTCAACCGATCGCCGGTGCCACCCGCACCACGGTCGGAACACTGGATTGTGATCGGATTCACGAGAGGAGCCGGCACCTTGATCGTCGCAGCGGACTTCTTCGAGTCCCTCTGGGTCATCGTGTGCAACATCGCCAAGGGCTTCGCCAACGTGGCGTTCACCGGCTCCCTGCTCGTGATGTTCGCCATGATCGGGATCGTCGTCCTCTACTCGAAGCGCCGCCCGGTCGGCACCCCGCTCACCTGGGGCGAGGCCATGGCCGCCTCGGTGTACTGCACGTTCGGGCTGTTCTGGGCCTTCGGCGTGGTGCCCCACCAGTGGCTGACCTACGCCGAGGGCGATCTCAAGATGCGCTCCGACGCGATCCTCGCCGGCCCCGGCTCCACGGGCATCGCCCAGTGGTCGCCGCTCGTGATCTCCAAGCAGACCGTGTCGGACTCGGTGGCCGTCGGCCTCTACGGGCTGGCGTTCACCCTCACGATCGCCCTGTGGGCGGTCTGGCAGGGCCGGGGCGACAAGAAGACCGACGAGGTCGAGAAGAGCACCTACGGCCGTCCCCTGGTGAAGGCCTGACGCCGTGGCCAAGACCGACGCCAACCCCCCGATGCCGGAGTTCCGCACCGACTACGCCCTCGTGCAGGTCGATGCGGACTACCTGGCCAAGGCGGTCAAGCCCAAGCAGTTCATCCACATCGACCAGTCCGAGTGCATCATGTGCGAGGGCTGCGTCGACATCTGCCCGTGGAAGTGCATCCACATGGTGCGGCCCTCCTCGATCGCCGAGGCGGAGGGCACGGAGCTCCCGGGCGTCGACCCCAGCGACAACGTGGTGTTCCTGATCGACGACGACGTGTGCACCCGCTGCGCCCTCTGCGTCGACCGGTGCCCCACGGGCGTGATCATCCTCGGCAAGGTGGGCGACCCGGCCGCCAACGGCGACGGCCACCAGCGCACCAACACGCACGGATACGGCTACGGGATGCGGCTCGGATGAGCGCCCCCGTCGTCGTCGGCTCGGAGATTCGGGAGCAGTAGGAACCGATGGCCAAGACCATGCAGAACAAGGGCGGTGGCCCCTCGGCCAAGGTCGCCGAGCTGACCGACAAGGTCCAGTCCAGCCAGGCCTGGAACTCGATCTTCCGGCCCGGTTCGATCTTCCGCAAGGGCTACACCGACAGCCCGAGGAACCGGTCCTACGTGATCATGAACTCGGTGCTGTACCACCTGCACCCGGTGAAGGTGAAGCGCCACGCCGTGAAGGTGAGCTACACGCTCTGCCTCGGCGGGCTGAGCTTCTTCCTGTTCATCCTGCTCACGGTGACGGGCATCTTCTTGATGTTCTTCTACCGGCCCACCGCCGCGCAGGCCTGGAACGACATCTACGCCCTGCAGACCTCGGTGACCTTCGGCCTGCTGGTGCGCAACATGCACCGCTGGTCGGCCCACCTCATGGTGCTGTCGGTGTTCCTGCACATGGCCCGCGTCTTCTACCACGGCGCCTACAAGCCGCCCCGGGAGTTCAACTGGGTGATCGGCGTGGTGCTGCTGCTGCTCACCCTGCTGCTCTCGTTCACCGGCTACCTGCTCCCCTGGGACCAGCTGGCGCTCTGGGCGGTGACGGTGGGCACCAACATGATGGGCTACACGCCCGTCTTCGGGAACCAGGTGCGCTTCGTGCTCCTGGGCGGTTCCGAGATCGGCACGGACACGCTGCTGCGCTGGTACGTGCTGCACGTCCTCATGCTCCCGTTCGTGATCGTCATCTTCATGGCGATCCACTTCTGGCGGGTGCGCAAGGACGGCGGCATCAGCGGGCCGCTGTAGGTCGAGGAGGACAAGGACAGCCATGACCGAGATCCCCGAGCACCTCCGCAAGCGAGCCGAGGAGGCCCGCGCCAAGGCGGCGGCCGCCAAGAGCGAGCCCGCGGCCGACGCCCCCGCGGCGTCGTCGGAGGCCGAGAGCAAGATCCCCGCGCACCTGCTCGAGCGGGCCAAGGCGGCTCGCGCCAAGGCGGGCGGTGCCGAGGCGAGCGCCGATGCCGGCGCCGGCGCCGCCGTCGAGGCGGCGTCGGGCGGTGGCGCCGCGGTGGCCACGGCCGCCCCGCCGGTGGCCGCCGGGCCCGGCGGCCACACCCAGCGCCTGCTGACGGTCGTGAAGTCGGGCTCCATCCAGGACGTGAAGGCCGCCCCGCAGGACAAGGTCCACGTGTGGCCGCACCTGCTCTCGATCGAGTTCGTGGCCGCCCTCGCCTGCCTGGCGTTCGTGTTCGTCTTCTCGATCTTCGTGAACGCCCCGCTCCTCGAGCTCGCCGACGTCAACAAGACGCCGAACCCCTCGAAGGCGCCGTGGTACTTCCTCGGCCTCCAGGAGCTGCTCGCCCTGTTCCACCCGATGGTGGCCGGCGTGCTGCTCCCCGGCATCGGGCTCGGCGGCCTGATGCTCGCCCCCTACATCGACCGCAACCCCTCCCAGAAGCCCGAGGATCGCAAGTTCGCGGTGTCGCTCTTCACCGTGTTCCTGATGTCGTGCGCGGTCCTCACCATGATCGGCTCGTTCTTCCGAGGCCCCGGGCAGCTCTTCGTCTTCCCGTGGACCAAGGGCCTCTTCTTCGAGCTGTAAGGAAGGAAGGCAGACATGAACCCCCTCGTCATCGTCGTGCCGGTGCTGGTGGTCGCCGCCGCGCTCGTCCTGTTCGGATCGCTGCGCCAGCGCGAGTCCGACACCGCCACCGGGTACCTCTCGCGCGAGACCCGCAGCCGCGACCGCAAGTCGCGCCAGGCGGCCGCCCTCGCCACCGCGCCCGGCGGCCGTGAGGTCGAGGGCGCCGCCCGCCTCGCCCGCAAGGGCGGCGAGCTGGTCCCCGTGGCCGAGGCGGCCCCGCCCGCGCCCTTCGTCGCCCCCGACGACGAGGAGATCGGCGTCTACCGGCGCCAGTTCCTCAACCGCTCCATCGTGGGCGGCTTCGTGCTCGGCCTGAGCGGCTTCGGCGCCGCCGTGCTCGCCTTCTTGTGGCCCCGCCCCCGCGGCGGCTTCGGCTCCAAGATCAGCGTCGGCAAGATCGCCGACATCGAGAAGGCCATCCAGAACGGCAACGGGTTCGCGTACTACCCCGAGGGCCGCATGTGGATCACCGCCTACCCGAGCTCGGCGCTCGAGAAGGCCAAGGCCACCTACAGCCCCGCCGAGCTCGCCGGCATGGAGGCGGGCGTGATCGCGCTCTACCAGAAGTGCGTGCACCTCGGCTGCCGCGTCCCGGCCTGCCTCACCTCGCAGTGGTTCGAGTGCGGCTGCCACGGCTCGCAGTACAACCAGGCCGGCGAGAAGAAGGGCGGCCCGGCCCCTCGCGGCCTCGACCGCTTCGCCATGAGCGTCAGCGGCGGCGCGCTCACCGTCGACACCGGCGTCATCATCCAGGGCCCGCCGATCGGCACCAACACCACCGGCCAGGAGGCTGAAGGGCCCCACTGCGTCTCCGGCTCGGGAGGACACTGATGTTGCTCGCTGCCAGCACCCAGACGTCGATCGGTCTGGTGCTCCTGGTCGTCGCGTTCCTCGTCGGGATCGCCTACGCCTTCATCAACATCCGCCAGTCGCGGCCCGAGGTGGGCTCGGAGATCGAGCTCGCCGCCAACCGCAAGCCGTACCTGAGCGACGAGGAGCTCGAGGGCCGCAAGCTCGACCGCACCCTCTCGCTCGGCCTGCTCGGGCTGTTCATCCTGGGCATCGGCCTGCCGCTGTACTGGCTGGCCGAGCCGGGCCGCCAGGAGGGTGCCGCCGAGCGCATCTCCGACGAGTTCGTCAAGCGCGGCTCGGAGATGTTCGACGTCACCGCCAACGGTGGCTACAACTGCGCCTTCTGCCACGGCACCAACGGCGTGGGCGGCGTCACGCCGTACACCATCACCGACGCCGAGGGCCGCTTCGTGAAGCAGGTCGACTGGAAGGGGCCGGCCCTCAACACGGTCTTCCTCCGCTACACCCGTGACGAGGTGCGCTACATCCTCGAGTACGGCCGCCCCTTCTCGCCCATGCCGGCGTGGGGCGCCAAGGGCGGTGGCCCGCTCACGGAGCAGAAGCTCCAGGAGCTGATGGACTACATCACCACCTTCCAGCTCACGCCCGAGCAGGCCCAGGCCGAGGTCACCGGCCAGCTCGACAAGATGATGAAGACCCGCGAGCCCACGTGCGCCGCCGCGGTCGTCGAGGAGGCCAAGGTCGGGCTCTCCGACGAGGAGCTCGCCTCGTTCGACGAGAACGACGCCACCCTCCAGGCCCGCATCGACAGCACCTGCCCGCCGCTCTACGCGAGCGAGGGCGAGGCGCTCTTCAACATGGGCTACGACGACGGCTTCGCCGGCGGCGCCTACTCGTGCGGCCGGTGCCACACCAAGGGCTGGTCGTACGGGGAGAAGGAGGCCGACGGTGGCGGCGCCTTCGGGCCCCCGCTCACCAACGTGCTGAACCAGTTCCCGGGCTCGAGCCTCGGCCCGCAGCAGCAGGTGGACTTCGTCTGCAACGGCTCCGAGCAGGGCGTCCGCTACGGCCAGAACGGCCAGGGCACCGGCCGCATGCCGGGCTACTGCGTGACGCCGCCCTACAAGATCAACGCCGAGA
>Ga0116151_10002621_pt1 | contig 16484 bp, 15 predicted proteins | sample AD_UKC117_MetaG_FD_89893 | JGI IMG/M metagenome (GOLD analysis project Ga0116151, IMG submission 89893) | Active sludge microbial communities of municipal wastewater-treating anaerobic digesters from Hong Kong - AD_UKC117_MetaG | ecosystem: Engineered > Bioreactor > Anaerobic > Digestate...
GACGAGATAATACTGACGTTAATCTTGCCCCCATCTTCTTGGGAAATTGATATCGTCAGGGTTGTGCCATCTTTCTCAAACGAGAGGAGCGCGGAGGATCCGGTGACCAAAGCGCCGCCGTCATCTTCAGTCCAGCCTTCGTCGGCCAAGGTTTGGCGATAGAACTCCACCGCAGCGTCGAGGCTCGAAGTAGAAGTGTACGTGGTTATACCGGCGGTGGTAAACAACTCTTCAGCATCATCCAGAACCGGTACATCGGCCGAGGCCGGATCAGCGCCGCCGGCCATACCGCCAAAATCGAGACTTTGGGCGTTTTTAGCCTCAGCCGGGAGTTCTATGGGGACATCGGTATCGACTTCTAATATCTCATAAGTCAGCGTTACATCCCCAAACTCAAATAACCCCTGTTGATCGGCATCCGTCGGCCTGTAGCCCTCCATCGCCACTTCGTACTTGACCACGTAGCCGCCATCCTCAGCCAGCCAAATTTTGCCATCGACCTTATCGTACGTAGCGTCCGATAAATCTTCCAGGTCCGCGGCATCGAACGTGCAAAGCTTGGCTTCGATGCCGTTGACCGTTTCTGTGCCTGAGGCGCAGTCGGCGGTGTCCGGTACTTCCAGATTCTCATCCGGCGCGAAGAAGCCCTGGCTGAACGTGTCGCTGCCGCCAGGCATCGAGATCCACTGCCCGCCCATGGCGTCGTTGTACATATAAACGGTGTCGCCCATATCGTAAACATCCATATGGTTAACGCCACCCATCTGGTCCATGGTGCTGCCTTCCACGTCCATCGCCATATGTTTGGCCGCCGGCTCCTGGCTAGCCTCCAGCAAAATGTTGATCGTTCCCTGAGCCGGCTGGCCGCCCGATTGGCCATCGAACTGCATCACAAAAGAGATGCGGTATGATGATAAACTATCTAATCCCGGTGTGTCGGAAAGTTCGACGGTCTCGGTCTCAGCTGCAGCGCTTTCAACGGCTTCGTTGACTTCCTCCGTGGCGGCCGGTTCGTCACTTTCCGCCGAGTCTTCGGCGGCGCTTTCGGCTTCCGTCGTAGGTTCAACCGCCGCTTTGGTTTCGGCTGTACTCTCGGTCCCGGCGACCTCTTGAGCCGGCGCTTCGGCTGCTGCCTCGGCCGGCGTGGGCGCGGCTTCTTCGCTGCTGCCGCCGGAAAGCCCGCAGGCCAGCGTTGGGACCAATAAAACGAGCATGGCCCAGATCAGAATATGTTTTCGCATTTCATCTACCTCTTTCCTCATTTTATAAGTTTCTGTGGTATAAAGTGATAGTATGTTGTAGGCCGCAGCGCAATAAAACGACCCCTGAACTACGATTCAAGTATAACCAAGAAATCTATAATGTCACGGAGTAGTTATTTTTTTCTAGTGATGGTTTCTAGCCGGAGGGCTGATTTACTTTGTACTTTCGACCTTGCTTCTGCCGATGCGTTTGTATTAACCTAAACTGGTGGAAACAGAGCCGATAGATTAAAATTCACGGAATGGTTGAAAATTTAAGGTGTCCGACGGTTTTGGGGAACTGCGTCCAGAGCATAAAAATCACCGTAGGGAAGAGTTAAGTTTGTTCTACAAATTTTATTTTTGGTGGAGAATGAGATGATGTTTGATTTGTTGTTGAATATTGGATATGTACTTTTGGCCATTTACATCATTTCGGTGGCTATCTTCCTCATCTCGGAGAATCGCACGCCGCAATCTACCTTTGCCTGGCTGCTGATCCTGGTGGCCTTGCCCGTGGTTGGTCTGCTGATCTATCTGTTTCTGGGGCGCGGCTCGCACGCCTTTAGCCAAGAGACTCAGCTAGCTAAGCAGGAAATAGGCAACGATCTGATGCGCGATACTGGCAGGCTGAAAGATCGCCAGCAGGAATACATCGACCGCATCGAACAAGAGAAGCCGGCCTCGTTCTATCGCAAAATTCTCAACCTGGTCAGCGAAAACTCTTCCTCGGCCCTGACCGGCTACAATGACGTCGAAATCTTACAGGATGCCACCATGAAATATCCCCGCTTGCTGGCGGATATTAAGGCCGCCCAAAGCAGCGTCCACCTGAATTACTACATTTGGACCGAAGATGAATTTACCCTGCAAATCAAAGAGGCGCTCATCGAACGAGCCAAAGCCGGAGTTGAGGTACGCTGCCTGTACGACCAATCCGGCGGGATGATGAGCAAACAGTACTTGCAGGATTTGACCGATAGTGGCGTGGAAATTCACCCCTATTTGGAGTACCGCGCGCTAGGCAAGCTGCACACGATCAACTACCGCAGCCACCGCAAAATTGCGGTTATTGACGGTAAAATTGGTTATGTGGGCGGCCTCAATCTGGACGTCGAGCAAATCAAACCGCCGGCCTTTGATCGCTGGCGCGATACCCACCTGCGTATGATCGGCGAAGCAGCTTGGGCCTTGCAAGCTAGTTTTATTGTTAGTTGGTTCAACACCACCGGCCAAAAAGTAACCGGTCAGAAATATTTTTCGGTGGTAGAGACCAAAAACTTTATGCCGGTACAAATCATCCAGTCCGGTCCGGATTCCCAGTGGAAGGCTATCCGGCAACTTTACTTCCTGATGATCATGTCGGCGGAAAAGAAACTTTATATGCAGTCGCCCTTTTTTATTCCCGACGAAAGCATTTTGGAAGCGCTCAAAGCGACAGCCCTGGCCGGAGTGGACGTGCAGTTGATGTTTACACCGCGTGGCTCAACCTATCAGATACCCTATCGGGCGGCCCACACCTATTTCAAAGACGTCGTTAAGGCCGGGGCCAAGGTGTATCTATACGAGGCCGGCTACTTCCACCCCAAAACGCTCAACATTGACAATTCGGTCATTTCCATTGGCACGGCCAATATGGATATTCGCAGCTTCAGCCTGAACTACGAGACTTGCGCCGTGGTCTACGACGAGGGTAAGGCCAAGGAACTGGAAGCGCAATTCTTTGAAGATTTGAAGCATTGCCGGCAGTGGACGCTGGAAGAGTACAACAGTTACTCAGCCACGCACCGCTTTGTCGACTCGGTCTATCGTCTGACTTCACCGGTATTATGACATCTTTAGTCGTAACATAGGCGACCCAACACTATGGGTCATCGTCAAATTTATGTGACTTTTTTAGGGAGGATAACCATGATTGTAGGAATTTTGAAAGAAATTAAAGTTGCGGAAAATCGGGTCTGTATGACCCCGGCCGGGGTTGAAGTCTTACGGCAACACGGCCACACCATCCTCGTTGAAAACAATGCCGGGGTAGCCAGCGGCTTTGATGACGCCGATTATATCGAACACGGCGCGCAGATTATCGATACGCCTGCCGAAATCTACGCTCGCGCCGATATGGTCATGCACGTCAAAGAACCGCAGCCGTCGGAATATGATCTCATTCGCTCCGGCCAAATCGTCTTTACTTACCTGCACCTGGCCGCCGATGAAGCGTTAACCCACGCGCTGATTAAAAGTAATGCCGTCTGCATCGCCTATGAAACCATCCAAAAAGCGGATCGCTCGCTGCCGCTCTTAACTCCGATGAGCGAAGTTGCGGGCCGGATGGCCACCCAACAGGGCGCCAAGTATCTGGAAATGGCGCAAGGTGGGCATGGTGTTTTGTTAGGTGGCGTCCCCGGCGTCGATCCCGGTACGGTGGTCGTCATCGGCGGCGGCGTGGTGGGTATCAACGCGGCCAAGATGGCCTGCGGGTTAGGGGCTAAGGTTTACATTCTCGATAAAGACTTGGACCGGCTGCGCTATCTGTCTGACGTCATGCCCAGTAATTGTTTCCCCTTGATGTCCAGCCCGGCTACCATCCGCAAGCTGGTCAAAGAAGCCGATGTCGTTATCGGCGCGGTGCTGGTGGCCGGTGCAAAGGCGCCTCGCTTGGTTACTCGCGAAATGTTGAAAACAATGAAAAAAGGCGCGGTGATGGTCGATGTGGCCATCGATCAAGGCGGCTGCTTTGAAACGTCCAAAGCCACCACCCACACCGATCCCATTTACACCGTTGATGGCGTGGTTCACTACTGTGTGGCGAATATGCCGGGCGCGGTCGCCAAAACGTCGACCATTGCCCTGACTAATGCCACTCTGCCCTATGCGGTCGAGATTGCCGACAAGGGCTGGCAGCGGGCGATGCGGGAGAGCAATGAAATCAAACTCGGAGCCAACATCATCGATGGACAGGTGACTTATCAAGCGGTCGCCGAGGCATTTGATTTGGACTATGTCGCTGTCGATCAATTTCTGAGTTAACGAGCCGAATTTGAAGTAAGGCGAAGAAATGCTTTACGATCTCAAAATGGCTCGTACCGGCGATCCGTCGCCGCCGACAATTTTGAGGGGGAGAGCGATGAGTTCATACGGGCCGTCGGGCACGCCGTCGAGCAACAGCCCTTCCAATATATCGATCCTGTTCCGGCGCAGGGCGTGGTGGCCGGGTAGTTCCTTGCTGTTCATATCATCTACCGATGGAGCATCGGTGCCGAAGAGAATTACGCCGTGGCCGGCCAACCAGTCGGCCAGTTCCGGCGAGGGGTAAACATAGTCCTCGGCGAATTTATCGAGCGGTTTGTGGCTGGCCGGCGAGTGAATCAACAGCCGCTCAACCTGTGACCAGTCGAGACCCGGCAAGTCGGCGGGCGTCAGTGGCCCGGCCGCTTTCGTGACGGTAATCACGGTCGCCGGTCCGATAAACGGCGTCAGCGCCACTTGTTCCAGAGGCGGGGCATCATCAACAAAGTGATAAGGCGCATCGACGTGCGTCCCCATATGGCTGCTCATCGTTAGCGTTGTCACATTAACCGATTCGCCGTCAGCGATACGCATAGCGAATTGTTTGTCAAACGGCGTATCACCCGGCCAGACAGCCAGGCTGGGTGTAATCGGGCGGGTAATATCGTAAATCATCTTATGCCTCTTCAGGCTGCGATTTGAGTAGCATCCGCCACTCGCCCTTATGAACGACCTCTTCATTTTGGTTATAAACCCGCACTTCGAAATCGACCACACCACCGCCCAGCTTTTTCATAGCCTTAGACCCAATTACTTTTAGCCGGACGTAGATCGTATCGCCAATGAATACCGGTTTGGTAAATTTCCAGGTCAGTTCTCGAAAAGCCAGGGTGGTGCCGTCGATAAACCCCGTCTGGACGGACAGCCCGCTGGCAATCGAAGCGACCAGCATGCCGTGGGCCACCCGCTGCCCAAAGGGCGACTCCTTGGCTCCAACGGCGTCGATGTGAATAAAATTGAAATCGCCGGTCAGTCCGGCAAAGTTAACAATGTCGGTTTCGGTGATCGTGCGGGCGCTGGTTGAAAGCTCATGACCCACTTCAAACTCTTCAAAATACATGCCTCGGACGAGGGGGGACATAGTATCCTCCAATGTTAAGTTATTTAAGAAATAAATAGGAATGTAGTGTGTAGTACGTAATGCGTAGGATGTGATTTTATGGTTTACGCACTACATATTATTTATCGGTATCAATACTCGTTGGGCCGATGAATAATGCTCAATTCCTAACTAAATGACCAAATGCTCGTACAGCAGTTCCAGGCTCAAATCAACGCAGACGGTATCGCTGCAACTCAGGGTTAAAGCAGCGGCGCTGGCGCCCAGCCGGACGGCTTCATCGATAGGGATGTCGTTCAGAAGGCCAAAGACAACGGTGGCGGTCATGGCATCGCTCGCTCCGGTCGAGTCGATCAAATTGGTGGCCGTAGCCGGTACGTGACCGCTGGCATCGGCGGTGGCATAAACCACACCCTCTTCGGCCAGAGTGATCAACGCAATTTTTGCGCCGGCGTTGACCAGCCGGCGGGCGGCGGCGATAGCTTCCTGTTCATCCTTAATTTCACAATCGGCCAGGACCCGCGCTTCGGTCAAATTGGGAGTGATCATGTAAATTTGGGGCAGATAAGGCATCAATTTGCGAGCTAACCCGGCTGAGGCCGGATCGGCGCACACGGGCACGTGATATCGGTCGGCCAGTTTGAAAATGGCGTCGATGGTCTCTTCAGAAAGATTGCTGTCGATGACGATCATTGCCGCCTCGGCCAGTAGTTCGCGTTCGTCCTCGATCACCTGAGGCGTGATCGCTGCCAAGATTTTCATATCATCCACCGACATCACCAAATTGCCATTCTCATCTAGCAAAGCAATATAAGCCGATGTATGATGCTCGTCGGAAACAATGATATAATCGGTGTCAATCCCGATCTCGGCTGCGCTGTCGAGAATTTGCTTACCGGATTCATCATCTCCTATGGCCGATAGCAAAACGGTATCAACACCCAAGCGCGATAGATTATCTGCCACATTTCGACCGGTGCCGCCAACCGAAACCCGAACCAGCCCTGGCGTACTTGTGCCTAGCGTCAGCGGTCCATCCGCTCGCCCCTTTGAGTCGATACCGGCCGCGCCGATAACCACTACATAAGACAACTCTTCCGTTTCTTCGCCCATAATTCCCCTCCTACCAACACTCAATGCCTTATGGTGCTTAATATATCACAAGATGAAGCGGATGCAAAAGTATTACAAAATTCCTTTCCATGCGAAGAAAGTTTAACAATCTTAGAGTACTGGCCTTGATACTATTATCCTATGGCAAATCGCCTGGTTTTGACGCATACTTCATTATATAAAGCGTCATAAACGGGTCTATTAAGCTCAATGTAAATTATTTTGATCGTCCGGTGTAGCCGAATCGAAGGCTGTTATTATCCTAATTTCGGCTGTCGAGCTAAGACCTCTATTTTACGGATAATGAACAAGCCAACCTGTCTTGAGTGGATGGGCTATAGGAGTGGGGAAGGAGTTTTAGGTGAACACACCAAAGTCTCGAATTTTAATCGCCGATCCCGATCCGGATGTGAGCGAAACGTTACAGCTTTACTTTTCGGCCAACGGACATGAAACCCAAACCGTGCCTCAGGCCAACGATATCATCAAAACGGCGCGCCAGTGGCAGCCGAATGCAATTTTAGTCAGCACAGAACTCACCGATAAAAACCCCTACCAGATCTGCCGGGAACTGTTGGAAGACACCTTAACCGCCCATATTCCCATCATCATGCTTCTCCACCTCGATGAACGCTACGTCCGGCTGGAAGCCCTGGAAACCGGCGTTGATGATATTGTGACTAAACCGATTGATATTGAAGAACTGCGCTTACGAGTCGAAGCCGCCATTCGCCTCTCGACCCTGCGCATGCAGGTTTAATATCAGCGATACATCGGAGTGATAGTTTGTAGTAATGGCTTTAGCCCTAACAGTACGGCTAAAGCCATTACTGCCAATTAACCCCATCGACGTCCCGTTATTTTTTTGCAGTTTAATTGACTACGAGTACCATATACGGTTATCTGACTAAATCAGAGGCCGTATTTTTATTTTCAGGAGAGACACCTTGCTAATCGTCATGAAATTTGGCGGCACTTCCGTCGGTAGTGTCGATGCCCTCAAAAACGTTGTGAAAATTGTATCCGATGCTCGGCAAAACGGTCACGAGATTGTGGTGGTGGTGTCGGCTATGAGCGGGGTTACCAATTTGCTGTTAAACGCCGCGGCTCAAGCCGAAGTTGGCCATGAAGAGATCGCTCATCAGGCCAAAACCGAAATTGCCCACAAACACGCCGAAGCTACCCTTCATTTCCTCGATCATACCCCCGAACGTGACGCGGTCTTGGCTGAGATCAATACGCTGCTCGATGAATTCGAAGCGTTGTGTCACGGTATTTGTGTGTTAGGCGAATTGACTCCCCGAGCGCTCGATGTGATCGGCGGCCTGGGTGAGCGGATGAACGCGCCCCAGGTGGCGGCCATTTTGAACCGGGCCGGCCTCCCCGCCGCCAGTATCGAAGCCACCCAACTCATTGTCACCGACAACTGTTTTGGCTCGGCTATACCTTTGATCGACGAGACTGAAGCCAACACGCAGGCCAGGCTGCGGCCTCTGCTTGACGCTGGGAAAATTCCGGTAGTTACCGGTTTCATTGGGTCCACGGAAGACGGTATCCCGACCACCTTGGGCCGAGGCGGCAGCGATTACAGCGCCACCATTTTAGGCCGCGCCCTCGGCGCCGACGAGGTCTGGATTTGGACCGATGTCAACGGCGTGATGACGGCCGACCCGCGCGTGGTACCCGAAGCCCATCCCATCAGCCATCTATCTTACGCCGAAATTAGCGAACTGTCCTACTTTGGGGCTAAAGTGCTGCACTCGCAGGCCATTCGCCCGGCTCGGCGGGTCAACATGCCCGTGCGCATTTTGAATACGTTTGCACCGGATCACCCCGGTACCCTCATCACCGCCGATTACAAAAATAACGGTAAAACCGTCAAAGCTGTGACAGCTATCAAAAATATGAGTTTGGTCACCGTGAGTGGGCCGGGGATGATCGGCATCACCGGCGTGGCCGGTCGCACCTTTACCGCTGTGGCCCGCACCAGTACCAATGTGCTGATGATCAGCCAGGCCTCGTCAGAACAGTCGATCTGTTTTGTCATCCCCACCTCGGATGTGCCGAAAGTGGTTGCCTCTTTAGAAGCAGAACTAATCCGCGAAATCGAACGGCGCGATCTGGAGCAGATTAAATGGGAAGAGGACACCGTCATTCTGGCCGTAGTTGGCGCGGGGATGAAAGGCCAGCCGGGTGTCAGTGGGCGACTTTTTGGCGCGTTGGGTCAGGAAAAAATCAACATCATTGCCATTGCCCAGGGCAGCAGCGAATTCAACATCTCGCTCGTCGTCGCTCAAGGCGAAGCTGATCTGGCCGTCAAAGCGATCCATCGCGAATTTAAATTGGAAAAACCGTAACAATAGGTTGGTCCAGTTTTCGCGATTTGGTCGAGAAAGCAGCTCAAATGGGCAGACGGGTTTGGTGGTAACACGACCGCGATAAGGAAACTGGATCAATCTTAGGTCATAGTGAGAATTGCTACCGAAAATCGATTTTCGTTGACAGTAAATTACCTTCGTGGTACAATTGCTCCATCCCAGGTTAACGTAAGATTAGGTGAAGATCCTATTTGTTAGTGATAAGGTTGTTGAACACATCTATAGTCCTATGGCGGCGGACAAATATCGAGGCGTCGATCTGGCCGTAGGGTGTGGAGATTTACCTTATTACTACCTGGAATACATTCAAACAGTACTTAATGTCTCCCTAATCTACGTTCACGGCAACCACGATCCGGAGCAAGAGTATCTCTCAGACGGCTCGATTGTGACCGGCCCCCAAGGGGGGATCAACCTTCACTGCAAAACTTACAATGCCAATAACTTGCTGATGGCCGGCCTGGAAGGCTCTATCCGCTATCGGCGAGGCAGTTTTCAGTATAGCCAGCAAGAGATGTGGACTAACACATTTCTGCATCTCGTACCGCGCTTTTTGATTAACAAACTCCAATACGGGCGTTATCTGGATGTACTTGTGACCCACTCACCGCCGTTTGGTATTCATAATGGGGATGATCGCGTTCACATCGGCTTCAAATCATTTTTATGGCTGATGAAAACATTCAAACCTCAATACCTGATTCACGGTCATCGACACATTTACAATCCCGCTGAAATTATCGAAACACAGTTCTATGAAACCAAAGTGGTCAATATTTATCCCTATCGAGTCTTAGATATTGAGGTTCCTATATGAGTGACCATCCGCTGCGTGTAGCCGTGTTGGGGGGGCCGGGTACGTATACCGATGCGGCCGCCGGCACCTTTTTTGGCGACTCTATTCAAATCATCGGCAAAAGCGATTTCGATGGCATCTTTGAGGCGGTCAGTACCGGCCAGGTCGAACGGGGCATCGTGCCCATTGAAAATTCATTGGCCGGCAGCATCCATCGCAATTACGATCTGCTCCTGCGCCATGATTTGTCGATTATCGGTGAAACGCAAATTCACATTGCTCACCAGTTGATTGCCCTGCCCGGCGTTGAACTGGCCGATGTCAAAAAGGTTTACTCGCATCCCCAACCGTTGGCCCAGTGTGAGCAAACCCTGTCTAATTTGCTGCCGGAAGCCGAGCAGATATCCGCCCGCGATACCGTCAGCAGCGTAAAACAGCTCATCGAACAAAACATTACCGATGGCGCCGCTCTGGCCAGCGAACGCGCGGCTCAAATCTATAATCTGAATATTATCAAAGCCAACATGCAAGACAATTCGGAAAACTATACCCGATTTGTCGCCATCTCCCCCGAACCGGTCGCGCCTCCGGCCGATGCCAAGACGTCCATCGTCTACTCTATGGACAACCTTCCCGGTTCACTCTTTAAAAGTCTGGCCGTCTTCGCCCTGCGTGATATCGATCTGACCAAAATCGAGTCTCGCCCGCTTCAGGGTAAACGCTGGCAGTACTTCTTTTATATCGATTTTTTGGGCAGCATGGCCGAAGAACGCTGCCAGAACGCGCTCAACCATCTCCAGGAGATAACCACCTTTTTCAAGGTGCTAGGCTCTTATCCTAGAGGATGTTAACCGGTGACTCCCACACAGAAAGTTGTCAGTGTTTTTGGCAGCAGCGCCCCCCAACCTCTCAGCGCTGATTATGAATCGGCGCGAACGGTAGGTCAACTCCTGGCCCGCGCCGGCTGTATTGTCCAGACAGGTGGCTACTCCGGCATCATGGCTGCGGCCAGTCAGGGGGCGGTGGAGGCGGGCGGCCACACCATTGGCGTTACCAGCGCCCAAATTGAAACGTTTCGGCCGGCGCCGGCCAATGAATGGGTGAAGGAAGAAATTAAACACCAAACGCTGCGAGATCGGCTGCTCTATTTGATTGAAAATTGTGATGGTGTAATTGTAATGCCCGGCGGCATTGGCACCTTATCAGAAATGTCCTTAATTTGGAGTTTTGTCCAAACCGGCGAGCTAGCGCCGCTGCCGATTATAACGGTTGGCGGCCTGTGGCAGCGTACCCTGGCCGCCTTTATCGATCCAGCCTACATCAAACCCGCCCATCGAGACCTGATCACCCCCACCCGTACCGCTCAAGAAGCGGTGGCGGCTCTACTGGCTCACTTCAAAACAGAAAGAGATGAATCATGAACATCGACACCGTCATTGTTAGACCGGCTCAATCCAATGAAGAAGAGATCATCGCTCAAATTCGGGCCATTGGCTTTGGCCATGATAAGAATAAAACATTGGCTGCGCTCAGAAGCGATCCTCGCTATGACTTGTCCGATGTTCTGGTGGCCGAATTTGGCGGTAAAGTCGTCGGCACGGCCACGGTTTTTCCGGCCAAAATGTGGTTGAGCGGCGTTCCGGTCAAGGTTGGCGCTGTCGCCGGTGTGTCGGTGCTGCCGGAGTTTCGCCGCAAGGGGATCGGAGCCAAAATGATGCGGTTTGCTATTTTGCGCGCTTACAGCGATCGCCAGGCAATGTCGGCCCTTTTTCCTTTTTCCCATAAATACTACAACAAATTCGATTACAAAACCGTCGGTGATCTGCACGCCTATATGTTGCACCGGACCAATATTATGGCTACCTATACCGGCCCCGGTCAGGTGCGGCCTTTTCACCCTAATGATTTGCGAATTATCCGCGTCATGTACAAAGGCCAAATGACCTGGCACAACGGCTGGTTCACCCGCACCGATGCCTGGTGGGATAAGCTGATTAAAAGTTGGTCTAAAATTGTGGTCTTTGATCACGATGGCATGATTGAAGGCTACATTGCCTACGATCTTCGCACCAACAGCAAAAACGAGTCGGTTCTTCATATTAAAGAGATGTTCGCGCCCGAAGGGCCGGCTTATCAAGCCTTGAGTAGTTATCTAGCCACCCAGACCGAAGCCGATGTCATCGAATACTTAGCGCCGCCCAATACCCTGCTGCGCCACAGCCTTCGCCAGCCCGTAGCGCACAACGCTCAGAATCGAGGCTGGCTCTTTAATGATTTATGCCACATCACACCGGGACCTGTCGCCCGCATTATTCACGTTCCGGAAGCCTTCACCGCTCGGTTTTACACGCGCGGCATGTCCGGCGAGCGAGTATTCAAAATCACCGACCCGCTCCTCCCAGCCAACGAAGAGCCGATTCGCTTCCGTCTGGTTGACGGCCGCCCCGAAACCCAACTGGCCAGCGACGCCAAAATTCAAGTGGAAACCGATATCGGCACGTTGACCCAAGTGTTATGCGGTTATCTAAAAGCAAAAGATGCTAATCTGTTGGGCCGCTTCAAGGCCAGCGAGGATACCTGCTCCTGGCTGGATCAAATCATTGCCGACTCGCCGCTGTATATTCAGGGTGGCGATTGGTTTTAAGATTAAGTTTTATTTGACAGATTAAGTAAAAAGTTGTATAATATTTCACAAATCTGTTGTGGAATAGTGACGCGAAGTCGCAGGGTAAGTCCACCTGGCGGCTTTTTTGTTGCATATCAATTGTTGGAGGAAAATCGATTATGTCTCAGCGAATTTCAGGTACGGTTAAATGGTTTGATGCGTCGAAAGGTTATGGTTATATCGACGCCGGTTTGAACGAAGATGTATTCGTATACTACCAGTCCATCAAAGGTGAAGGGCTACGAAACCTGCTGGAAGGCGATCATGTCGAATTCGATATGGTGCGCAAACCCAGCGGCCCGGTTGCGCTTGACGTTACCCGAGCGTAGTATTTTTAGATCGGGTGAGTGTTAGGGACTGGCTCCGAGGCGTCTCGGAGCTTGCCAATGAAACTCCAGGAGTCTAAAATTGTTTTTAGACTCCTGCCTCAGCCCCCCTCTCTGCTTCTGATATACTCTTTTGGACAATCACATCAGGTTGACAATCAATCGGAATAAACCAACGATTCGTTTACCGCGCAAAAACCTCGCGTGTAAAGTCTCTGTTTGATCTTAACATTCGCATTCAACTGACCAACAGCTTACAACTAACTAACTAACTAACTAACTAACTAACTAACTAACTAACTGACCAACCAACCAACCAACCAACCAACTAACTAACTAACTAACTAACTAACTAACTAACTAGAACACCATTAAGGAGAACTAAATGGCAAATTATAAATTAAAAATCATCCCCTTGGGCGGCCTGGGGGAAATTGGTAAAAACATGACGGCCATCGAATATGGGCGTAACGTGCTCATCATTGATGCCGGAGTGATGTTTCCGGAGCATGACATGCTCGGCATCGATCTAGTCATTCCCGACTTTACCCATTACCTTAAGGACAAAAAGGATTGGGTTCGAGGCATCGTTGTCACTCACGGCCACGAAGATCATATTGGGGCCTTACCCTATCTTTTGGCCGAGGTTAACGCGCCCGTCTATGCTACTCGCCTCACCACCGGTTTGATCGAACTCAAACTGCGACAAAAAGGGCTGGCCAGCCGGGCTAACCTCAATACCATCCAAGCCGGCGATCAGATTTCAATGGGCGGTTTGTTTGATGTGGAGTTCTTTCACGTCTGCCACTCCATTCCCGATGCCGTCGGCCTGGCCGTTCGAACGCCGGTTGGTTTGATTGTTCACACCGGCGACTTCAAATTTGATTACACCCCCGCCTGGGGCGGCCCGCCGGATTTTGGCGCACTGGCTCGCTTCGGGGCGGAAGGACCGCTAGTATTGCTGGCCGACAGCACCAATGCCGACAACCCCGGCTTTACCCCCTCTGAAAAAACGGTCGATGAAGGCTTCGATAAGGTTTTCCGGGAAGCGGAAGGACGAATCATAGTCGCTACCTTTGGCTCACTGATTTCAAGGGTGCAGCAGATCATCAACGCCGCCGCCCGTCACAATCGAGTGGTTGCCATCGACGGCCGCAGCCTGGAGGAAAGCACGGAACAGGCCCAGGCGTTGGGCTATCTTAACGTCCCGCCCGGCGTTCTGGTCGATCTGATGAGCCTCAAAGGCCGGCCTGACAGCCAAATCACTATCATTGCCACCGGTAGCCAGGGTGAACCGGGAGCTGCTCTCGGCCGGATGGCCAATGGCCGGCATCGTCACCTTAAAATCAAAAAAGGTGATACGGTCGTCATGTCGTCGAGGGTCATTCCGGGTAATGAACAAGTCGTGGCCCGCGCTATCAATAAGCTGTTTCAGCAGGGAGCGCGGGTTATTTCCGGCCGGCAAGATCAAGTTCATGTTAGCGGCCACGCCAGCCGAGAAGAGTTGAAATTGCTCTTTAACCTGGTTAAACCCAAATATTTCATTCCGGTTCACGGCGAACTGCGCCATCTGCACGCCCACGCCGAATTGGCTCGTAAGCAAGGCTTACCTGCCGAAAATATTTTTGTGGTGGAAAATGGTCACGTCGTCGAGTTCGATGATAAAGGCGGCCGTGTTACCGAGCGCATTCCCGGCGGCTGGCTATTTGTCGATGGCAGCGGCATCGGCGATATCGGACCACAAGTGCTGCGTGACCGAGAAATGTTATCACAAGACGGCTTTGTTATTGCTGTCGTACGACTCAACGAAAAAACCGGTGAATTAGTCGCTCGACCGCGGATCATCACTCGCGGCTTTGTTTTTGTGAAAGAAAATATGGACTTGATTGAGCGGGCTGAAGAAGAAATTATCGCCAACTTGCGCTTAGACGGCAAAGATCCATATGCTACCATTCGCACCACACTTGCAGATATGCTCTACAGTGAAACACGGCGACAGCCGATGGTGATGCCGGTCGTTATCGAGGCATAATCATCAGCGAGCGTTCTGAGTAGGTGAAGCAGTATCGAAGCGGGGATTGCCATCCACTGATAACTATACCAGCTTGGGTCCAAAAGACGACTCATTTTATGTTTCATGTGACAGGTTAAAAAGGAAGTGCTATAATATCAAATAGCCGAGATTGACCTATATTTTAGAAACCATTTGAAACGTATTTCAGGTTGGTCCACAGATTTATGGGGATACTTACCGATTTTTATCGTAAATCGATGTTATGAGTTTGTCTGTTTTATCTGTGGACTAAAATAACCTCTTAGTCTGCTGCCTAGCAAATTGTCCTAAAGGCTCACTTATCGATGGCCGTATTAACTCAGCAACAAGCTGAACACTATTTTGGTTTACGCTCCATGGATCCGATGAAAGATTTACGGGGCGTGGCCGATTTAATCGAGGAAGCTTTTGCCTATGACCTGGATCGCTCCGGCCAAAACGCTTTGCAAGAACTCCGTTGGCTGAGCCGCTTGAAACCCCTTTTGTGGTGGATGATTTACACCAACCCTGAGCATACCGATTTTTTGTCCGGGTTTGTCTGGGAAGAAGATCGTAAAATTGTCGGCAACATCACCGTTAACCGGACTCGAGTTAGCTCTAGAAAATGGTTAATCAGCAACCTCGCCGTTGGCAAGAACTATCGAGGGCGCGGCATCGCCCGCAGCCTGATGGATGCCGGGTTGGAATTGGTGCGGGAATACAACGGTTCGTCCGTGGCATTGCAAGTTCGCGCCGATAATGAGCCGGCCAAACAGCTCTATCAATCTCTTCATTTTAAGGAAATTTCAGGCACAACCTATTTATGGGCTGAACGGGTTCCTTTGGTCGAAATTGCGCCTATCCCTCGCAACCTTATCCTACGAGCTAGAAATGCGAGTATGTATGATACCCGAGAAGCCTATACGTTGGCCAGCGCTGCCACCCCGCCCTTAGCTCAAAAGGAGTGGCCCTTACGCCAAAGTCAATTCAAGCTGACCGGCAGCGAGTCGATCAATGAATTTTTCCGCAGCTTTTTAGGCCTTGGCTCTCCTGTCCACTGGGTGGTTGAAGATGGACAACGCTTTGTGGCGATGATCAACGTTCGCCCTGGCAACTGGCGGAGTATGCATCAAATTGAGCTAATCGTTCACCCAGATTGGCGTGGTTACTTAGAGAAGCCTTTAATTAGCCGCGCCCTGGTCTACCTTCGCACTTGGCGCAACCGATCCATCTCAATTAAGCATCCGGCTAATCATACTCAGGCAATCGAGGCCTACAAAACATTTGGCCTTCTTGAAAGGCAAACTCTAATCTGGATGAAAGTAGATTTGTAAACCGGCGCGATATTTTACTTTAACCCCATTTGTTCATAAAAACATCTGTTAATATAATGGCCTTATCATTTAGACTGAGTTTATACTCAGTCTTTTGATTTACTTATGGACTTATCAATCATCATCGTTAATTTTAATACGTGCCAACTGCTGCGCGATTGCCTGACCTCTATCTATGCCAGCCAGGGTGATTTCAGCTTCAACGTGGTCGTCATCGATAATTGCTCAACCGATGACAGCGCGGCCATGGTCGAGGCCGAATTCCCCCAAACGCATCTGATTGTCAGCCAGGTTAACGGCGGCTTTGCCTACGCTAATAATCTCGGGCTGCGGTGGACCGGTTTTGCCGACGATGGCTCGCCTCAGCCCAATGCGCCGCGCTACGCCCTCCTCCTAAATCCCGATACTATTCTGCCGCCAACCGCCCTGATCGGTATGATTAATTTTATGGATGGCTGCTCGGCGGCCGGAGC
>Ga0116151_10002627_pt1 | contig 16464 bp, 16 predicted proteins | sample AD_UKC117_MetaG_FD_89893 | JGI IMG/M metagenome (GOLD analysis project Ga0116151, IMG submission 89893) | Active sludge microbial communities of municipal wastewater-treating anaerobic digesters from Hong Kong - AD_UKC117_MetaG | ecosystem: Engineered > Bioreactor > Anaerobic > Digestate...
AGGCCGGCATGGTGACGATGGAGACCGTGTGCCCCGTCCGTTCCTCGAACCAGTCGAGATGCTTGCGCAGCTCGTCGATGTCCCGGCCGACCGCCCCGCTGACGATCGAGAGCTCCGCGGCACCAGCCGCACCACTGACCAGACCGGCCAGAACGAGTGTCAGCAAGCCAGTTCGTGTGCGCAAACGCATGGCCGAACCTCCCTCTTGGTTGCTCGAATCGTACCTCGGTTTTAACGCATCGCGACAAGAAATCCAGCCGCGACGACCGCCGGCCGCGCAACGGAAGCAGAACCGCCCGCCGTCGAAGGCTTTGCTCGCCGATCGCTCTGGCGTGAGTTTCATGCGTGTACTAACGAGGCGTCGTCAGAGATCGACGAGGTGCTCGCCTTGAACGTGCTCCTGATTTCGGCCGATCAGTGGCGGGCCGACTGTCTCGGCTGCGAGGCCGGCTTGCCGGTGCGCACCCCGGCGATCGACGCCTTCGCAGGCGACGCTGTGCGCTTCCGCCGGCACTTCGCGCAGGCGACGCCCTGCGGGCCGTCGCGCGCCTCGCTGCTGACCGGCCTCTACGCCTTCAACCACCGCTCCATCGGCAACGGCACACCGCTCGACGCCCGACACCTCACCCTGGCCCAGATCGCCCGCCGGCACGGCATGCGGCCGCTGCTCTTCGGCTACAGCGACACCAGCATCGATCCGCGCAGCGTCCCCGCCGGCGATCCGCGCCTCCTGACCTACGAGGGGGTCGCACCCGGCTTCGAGCCTGCCTGCATGCTGCTGGAAGATGGCGAGCCCTGGCTCGAGCATCTGGCGGAGCGCGGCTACGGCCGCCTCACGGTCGACGAGGTCTACGCGACGCCGCTCGGCGCACCTGCCCTCTTCGCCGGCGAGGACAGCGAGACCGCCTTCCTCACCGACCGTTTTTTGGACTTCCTCGACCGGCCGGGAAGCGATCCCTGGTTCGCCCACCTCTCCTACATCAAGCCGCACCCGCCCTGGGTCGCCGCTGCACCTTACAATTCGATGTACGAGAGGAGCGGCCTGCCGGGGCCACGGCGGGCACCGACGATCGCCGATGAGGCCGCGCGTCACCCCTACCTCACCTGGCTGCTGGACCAGAAATTCAACGGCTGGATGGGGCGGACATTCGACCGGCCGGCGGCGCTCGACGAGGCCGTCGTGGCCGAGCTCCGCGCGGTCTATCTCGGCCTCGTCAGCGAGCTCGATCATCAGCTCGGCCGGGTCCTCCAGGCGCTGGCGCGAACCGGGCTCCTGGAGCGCACGCTCGTCCTGCTGACCGCCGATCACGGCGAGATGCTCGGCGACCACTGGCTGCTCGGCAAGAACGGCTTCTGGCCGGAGGCCTTCCATGTCCCGCTCATCGTCCGCCACCCCACCCGCCAGCGACCCGGCCACGTCGTCGACGCCTTCAGCGAGCATGTCGACCTGATGCCGACGATCCTGGGCGCCCTCGGCCTGCCGATCCCGCGCCAGTGCGACGGCCACGACCTGTCGGAATTCCTTACAGGTCAAAATCCGGCGAACTGGCGCCGGGCCGCGGTCTACGAGCACGATTTTCGCGACCTCGAGCACGGCCGGCATCGCCAGCTCGCGGGTGTCGACGACAACGCCGCCTGCCTCGTCGCCCGGCGTTCGGCCGACCGGCTCTACGTGCAGTTCGCCGGTCTCGAGGCCGGCTGCTGGGGCGAGGCTGCGGGCGGCGGACGAACACCGCAGACGGATCCGGCGGTGCTCCTGGACGAGGCGCAGGCCTTGCTCCGGCATCGCCTGACCAAAGCGGAGCGGCGACTGACCGGCTGCCTGCTCACGCCCGAGGGTGTCCTCGGCGGCTACGACCCGCTTTGAGGCGCCGCTTTCAGGGCGGCCGCACGATAGCGGCAGAGATGGGCGATGGCGCAGCTCGGGCAGTCGGGGTTGCGCGCCTTGCAGACATAGCGGCCATGCAGGATGAGCCAGTGATGCGCCCCCTTGCGGTAGGGCTCGGGCACGACCCGCTCGAGCACCGTCTCGACCTCGAGCGGTGTCCTGCCCGGGGCGAGGCCGGTCCGGTTGGCGACCCGGAAGATATGCGTGTCGACGGCGATGGTGGCCTCGCCGAAGGCCTCGTTGAGCACGACATTGGCGGTCTTGCGCCCCACGCCGGGCAGCGCCTCGAGAGCCGCCCGGTCGTTCGGCACTTGGCCGCCATGCCGCTCGAGGAGCAGGCGGCTGAGCTCGATCACGTTCCTCGCCTTGTTGCGGTAGAGACCGATCGTCCTGATCGATTCCCGCACCGCCTCTTCGCCGAGCTCCAGCATGGCGGCGGGTGTGTCGGCCCTGGCGAAGAGCCGCGCCGTCGCCTTGTTGACGCCCACATCCGTCGCCTGGGCGGAGAGGACGACGGCGACCAGGAGCGTGAACGGATCGGCGTAGTGAAGCTCGGTCGCGGGCGCCGGCCGGTCGCGCGCCAGGGTGGCGAAAAGCTCCAGGATGGCGGCCCGGCCGAGCCGCGAGCGAGCGGCAGGCCGGGGCTTCGGCCGGCCGGTGGGCGGGCGGCCGCCTCGCGCGCTCTTGGCGTTGCCGGGCTGGCGCTGCATATTTCCCCTGATGACGAAAGATGGACGATGACCGACGACGCATCCGCGGGGACGGGTCCGGCCGCCTTCGAGGCGGTGCTCTATCCCAACCAGCCGCCGCCGACCAGCAGCCTCGTGCTCCTGGTCGTGGCGGTGGCCAGCGTGGCGGTGGGCATGAGCATCGGCTTCTACCTCGCCGGGGCCTGGCCGGTTTCCGGCTTCGTCGGGCTCGAGCTCGGCCTGCTGATCGCGGCGCTCCTCTGGACACGGCGCGGTGCCCGCTACCGCGAGCATGTGCGGCTCGACGACACGGGCCTGCATGTGCGGGCGATCGCCGGCAATCGCGTGCTCAGGGCGTGGCGATTCGAGCCCTATTGGGTGCGCGTCGGGCTCGAGCCGGTGCGGCATGGCGAACGGGTGCTGCAGCTCAGCGCCCACGGCCGCACGCTGACGCTCGGCCGCTTCCTGACCAGCGCCGAGCGCTGCGATTTTGCCGCCGCCCTGAACCGGGCACTCGGCCGGTATCGGGAAAATAGCGGCTGAGCGACCTGTCGGAATTCCTTACGGATATCCCGGACAGACCAGGCGAGGCTTGCCGATGCGCAGAAGGCCATCCACAACTGCCGCCCGCCTTGGCCGAAGCTCGGACGACCGCCGGGCTACTGCCGCTGCTCTGCGCCGCCCCCCGAGCTTCCCGCCCGAGCGGTCGGCGAGATCTGACTGATTAGCTTACAGATTTCCCAGATCATCCCCGCATTCTCCTCCGGCGCCCGGGCAGGAGCTCCGGCCAGGGGTTCTTGTGCGTTGATCCGCAACGTTATTCCACGTCCGGCATCGTGCCTGCATCCCACCCTCGAGAGAGCCTCCAAGGTGAAGAGCGGATCCGTCGATGAACGAGCCCCAGCAAGGTGTCCCGGAGGCCGGCGCGCATCGTCTGCCGGTGAGCAAGCTGCGCGGCGTGCCGCAGATGGCGCGGGTCAGGCTCAAGAGCTTGCGCATCACCACATGCGGGAAACTGCTGGCGGCGGCAGCCACACCGGCGGGCCGGGAACGGCTGGCCGCGGCCACGGGCATCGACCCGGACCTGCTGCTGCAGCTCGTGCGGCGCGCCGATCTCGCCCGGATCAACGGGATCGGCACGGTCTTCGGGCTGATGCTGGAGGCGCTGGGCGTGGACAATGTCGCCCGGCTGGCCCGGGAGGATGCGGCATCGCTCCACCAGGCGCTCCGCAGCTTCAACAAGGAGGAGCGGCTCGCCCGCCGCTCGCCCACACCCGAGGAGGTGGCCGAGTGGATCGAGGCTGCGAGGGCCCTCCCGCCATGCGTGGCCGAGGAACCGGTCGAGGGCGACTGAAGGGCAGCTGCCGGGCTCGCACATCGACCCTGTTCCATGAGCAGCGGCAATCCCGGGGGCCCCGGTCGAGCGATCGACGCGGCTTCGCTTGATCGACGTCAAGGCATCGGCATGCAGCCCGGCCTTCATTGCCGGGCGTCGTTGCCGACCCGCTTCCTGGAGATCGCTCATGCCCCGCCTGCCGCACCTGATGGGGTACTCGCGTGCGCAGATCCGGCTGCACTGGCTGGTCGCCGTGCTGATTACCCTGCAATACCTCCTGCACGAGCCGATCGTGGCGGCCTGGCGGGCTTTCCGCAAGGGTGAGACCCTTGCCTTCCAGCCCCTCGTCGCCCTGCATGTCGCCGGCGGCCTCGCCATTCTGGCGCTGGTCCTCTGGCGGCTCTGGCTGCGCTACCGGCGCGGCGCCCCACCGCCGCCCGAGGCCGAGCCCGCGCCCTTGCGCCTCGCCGCCAGGGCGGCCCACGTCACGCTCTACGCGCTCATGGTCGCGATGCCGCTTTCAGGCGCCGCGGCATGGTTCGGCGGGATCGGGGCGGCCGCCGCCCTGCACGGCTGGCTCCGCATCGTGCTGCTCGTGTTGATCGGGCTGCACGTGCTGGCCGTGCTGGCCCATCAGCTCGTCTTCAGGACGAGTTTGATGCAGCGAATGTGGCGGGCGGAGATCTGACCGCCGGCCCGCCTTCGACCGCGGCTCGCAGAACCTTGTACATGTAGGTGGTGGCATCGTAGCCCGAGCCGTCCGGGGCGAGCGAGAAGGCGGGGACACACCCGGTGACCCGATAGCCGAGCCTGCGATAGAGCCGCTCGGCGGCGCTGCCCGTCGTGGTGTCTAGGGTGACGAGGCTCCGGCCGTGCGCCCTGGCCTGCGCCTCGAGCTCGATCATCAGCCGCTCGCCGATGCCGCATCTTCGGGAATCGGGGTGGACCAGGAGCTTGGTGACCTCCGCGCGATGCGCCTGGTTGGGCGGCAGGTCGAGGATGAGCTGCACCGTGCCGACGATCCGCTCGCGGCACCGCGCCACGAGCAGGATGCGACCGCCGTTCGGCAGCGCCGGGCGGACCTTCTCCAGCCAGAAGGCGCGGGCGTCGTCCGGCGTGTAGGGCAGGATGAAGTTGACGCTGGCCCCGCCGTTCACCGCAGCGTGGAGAATGCCGCTGAGGTCGTCGAGGCAGGCGGCGAAGCGGTCGCTGCCGATCGCCTCGATGGTGATCGCGTTCATGTCAGGCTCCGACCAGAACGAGAACGTAGCGGGCGCCCGCCTCGGCATCGGCGGCGAAGGCGCTCGGTCCCGCCAGCCGGTAGCGCAGGCAGTCGCCGGGCTCGAGGGCGTGGCACCGGCCATCGAGGGTGACCACGAGGCGACCTTCCAGCAGCACGAGGTGATGCTCCTGGCCCGGCACGGGCGGGGCAGCATAGGCGAGATCGGCACCGGGCCGCAGCGTGCCTTCGATGATCTCGGCCGCGAGCGGTCCTGCCGGCGGCGAGACGGCGCGCCGGAGAAAACCGGCCTCGTCGTCGCGCCAGAGCGGCTGTGCCTCACGCCTGACGACGGGGGCAAAATCCGCCTCGACAGGGGCCAGGAGCCGGGTCAGCGACAGGCCGTGCGCCACGCAGAGGCGGCCGAGCACGTCGGTGGTCGGGCTGACCTCGGCATTCTCCAGCCGCGACAGGGTAGCCCGGCTGACTCCGGCGAGCGCGGCCAGATGGTCGAGCGTCCAGCCGCGCTCCTGGCGGAGTTGCCGCAGGCGCTCGGCGAGGCGGGAGGTGAGGCCGTCGTCCAGCACGAAATTCCATATTCGGAATTATTTTCCGAATACGGAAATCCCATGTGCGCGAATGATTGTCAAGCCCGCCCCCGCCGAACGGTTGGTCAGGCGGCCGTCTTGATGTTCTGGTTGAGGCTGAAGAAGTTGGTCGGGTCGTATTTCCGCTTGAGCTCGGCGAGGCGGTCGTAGTTGCTGCCGAAGGCGGCACGGATGACGTCCGGGCTTTCCTCGGACAGGAAGTTCAGAAGGAAGCCGCCGCTCGAGAAAGGTTGCATGGCGTCCCAGGCGGCGCGCGCCCAGGCGGTATGGGTGGCGTCCTCGGCCGGGTCCGTCCATTGCGCCATGAAGCCGATGTCGTACTCGGCCTGGCGCTGGGCGAAGGCGGTCTCCGCCGGCCCGACGGCGCTGGCGGCCCCGGCATAGAACTCGACCACGACGGCGGAGAGCGGCGAGGTCATGCGGTTGGCGTGGCCGACCAGGGTGTCGATCGCATCGTCGTCGAGGGCCTTGACGAAGGTCGACTTCCAGTAGTTGCGGGTGCCGTCCTGGAAGGCATCGTCGAGCATCGACTGCATGACCGGGAACGGCATGGGCTGGACGGCGTCCATGAGCGGGCTGCCGAACTGCCGGAGCGGCGCCACGGCCCGTTCGCCCTCCGCCATGTCGCCGCACCAGCAGGGAATGACGGCGACCGCCGGATGCCCGTCGGGCGTGGTCAGCAGGGCGGCATAGGCGGTGAGCTCGAGCGGGGCGGTCTTCATGAAGTCGCGATAATAGCGCAGCACGGCCCCGGCCTGGTCGCGGGCATGGACGATGAGCCCGCCGAGCACGGTCTTCACCGGATGCGCCTCGAAGGTGAACGAGGTGACGATGCCGAAATTGCCGCCGCCGCCCCGAAGCGCCCAGAAGAGGTCTGGATGCTCCGTGGCGCTGACGGTCCGGTGCTCGCCCGAGGCGTCGACCAGCTCGAAGGCCAGCACGTTGTCGCAGGTGAAGCCGTGCTTGCGCACCAGCCAGCCGACCCCGCCGCCGAGCGTGAGCCCGGCGATACCGGTCCTCGAGACCACGCCGGTCGGCACGGCGAGGCCGTGCAGATGGGTCTCGCGATCGACGTCGCCGAGCGTCGCCCCGCCCTGGACGCGCACGGTGCGCGAAGCCGCGTCCACCAGCACGCCGCGCATCAGCGAAAGATCGACGACGAGCCCACCGTCGCAAAGCCCCCTCCCGGCAACATTGTGGCCACCGCCACGCACGGCGACGAGCAGGTCATGCTGCCGTGCGAAGGTCACCGCCGCGATGACATCGGCGGTACCGAGCGGGCGGACGACGAGGCCGGGATGCCGGTCGATCGTCGCGTTCCAGATCCGGCGGGCCGAATCGTAGTCGGCATCCGCGGGCCGGATCACCCGACCGGCGAGGCCGGCTGCGAAAGCGTCGATGGCGTCTGCTGCAATGGCGATGCCACTGCGGTTCACGAGCCCGGTGGTCGACATGGCGTGTTCCCCGTTCTTGCGCTCGGCTCCTTTTTTTCTCGCTGGGCGCATTCTATCGGAATGCCGCGTCTCGCGGGAGCGCGTTTCGCGTCGGCGGCGTGCTCGGCCATGGGTCGGGCCCTGCGAACGATGCATCCGGCATCTCACCAGCCTGACTTCTGTTGGGAGCGGTTTTACTTGGCATGAGATTGGCGTCCAATATTTCGGACCACCGAAGCCCTGCGGGCAAGATGTTCGAATGTTCCTTGCCACGCCCTCTTCATTGGCGACGTCCCGACCACGATCGAAAGTGGAGCGGCGAGCGTCAGGGCCAGAGGCGGCTGTTGACAGCATCGGGCCGGCGGGCGAGAATGACTGTATGCTTGCCCCATTCGTGCCGCGCCTGACGTCAATGACGAGGTTCTGTCCCATCGCAGGACATTGACCCCCGGCCGGCCGAGTCGTGCTCCGGTCGTGGGGCATCGGCGATCCAGCCCGTCGGTCGGGTCGCCCGGGACGCGACACCTGAACCAGAGCCCAAATCGAACGTTTGATCCGGCATTTGCCGTGGCAGGAATCGTCGCCACGGCCATGCCTTGCACGGAGGTCCAGAGAATGGACGCTGAAGCGAAGAAGCATGCCAAGCCCGTCATCACGCTCACGCAGTCGGACCACGACAGCCTGACCGGCATGGCCCGGACCACCCGAGGCGAGGTCGCCGAGCAGTTGTTCGAGGAGCTCGAGCGGGCACGCGTGGTGCCCGACCACAAGCTGCGCCCGGGCATCGTCCGGATGGGCTCGACGCTGCGCTTTTCCACCGACAGCGGCGAGTCCCGCGAGGTGACGCTGGTCTATCCGGGCGAGGCCGACATCGCCGCCGGGAAGGTTTCGGTCCTCACCCCGATCGGGGCCGCCCTGATCGGCCTCGCCGCCGGACAGTCGATCGACTGGGTCACCCGCGACGGGCGCCGCCGGCGGCTGACCGTCGAGAACGTTGTGGATGCCCGGCCCGCACCGGCCGAGGCACCGGCGGCGGCGGTGCAGCCGACGCCCTGAGGCGCTGCGCAAGCGGCGCCCTGAGCCATAGCCCCCGATTGATGGTGACGCTGCCGACGATCCGGCGCTCGGCATGGCTGCTGCTCGGCCTCGTCTGCGTCGCGGTGGCGGTCGTCGGCATCTTCCTGCCGCTGGTGCCGACCACGCCGCTCCTGCTGCTGGCGGCCTTCTGCTTCGCGCGCAGCTCCGACCGGCTGCTGCGCTGGCTGCACGAGCATCCGCGCTTCGGCCCGACCCTGCTGCATTGGGCGGAGCACCGGGCGATCGCGCGGCGCGCCAAGGTCATGGCGGTGCTGGCGATGGCAGCGGCGATCGGGCTGGCGATCGGGCTGGGCGCGCCCTTCTGGGTGGTGCTGGTGCAGGTGGCGGTGCTGCTGCCGGTGGCGCTCTTCATCGTCACGCGGCCGGAGGGCCCGCGCGCCTGACATTCTGCCGATTGCCGGGCGGTGCGTTCCGGTCTATCGACTGAGGAAACGGGAAAAGGGGCGGCAGTCGATCGAGAGCACCGACACCGAGCCGGCGCGCATCCTGATCGCGTCGAGCACCGGCGGCTACCAGGCGATCGACCTCTCGGCCCGCCTCGCCGCCAACCTTGCCTATCGCCTCGCCGACCATTTCGATGTCTCGGCGGGCGCGATCGCCGCCGAGGAGCGACGTCTTCATCGCTGCCGGATAGCGGCGGCGCAGCCGGGAGAAGGACGATGAATATCCGACACACGCCGCCGACGGTGGCGGCACCCTTCGGCCCCTACGCCCATGGCGTCGAGGTCCCGGGAGGGTCGCGGCTGCTCTACATCTCCGGCGAGGTGGGCGTGCTGCCCGATGGCACGCTGCCGGACGGCATCGAGGCGCAGGCCGACGCCTGCTGGGCGAACATCGAGGCCATCCTCGCCGACGCCGGGATGGGCGTCGGCGATCTGGTCAAGATCACGACCTTCCTGGTGCGGCCGGAGGATCTGGCGGCGGCCGGGGCGGTGCGGGCGAAGCATCTGGGCGAGGTGCGGCCGGGCTCGACCACGATCGTCGTCGAGGCGCTGGTCAGGCCGGAATGGCTGATCGAGATCGAGGCGGTAGCGGCGGCGAAGGGCTGAACAGATGGCTGAATTCAAGGTCACCTATTTCGACATGGCCGGCAGCCGGGGCGAGGATGTTCGCCTGGCGCTGGTGATCGCCGGGCGGACGTTCGAGGACATCCGCGTCGACCGCGAGGCGTTCTTGAAGCTGAAGCCCGAGCTGCCGTTCGGCTCGCTGCCGGTGCTCGAGGTCGAGGGCCACGGGGTCTTCAGCCAGACCAATGCGATCCTGCGGCTCATTGGCCGGCTCTGCGACCTCTATCCGCAGGAGCCGTTCGAGGCCGCCCGGCACGACGCGTTGATGGACGCGGTCGAGGATCTCCGCCACCGGATCGGGCCAACGGCGCGCATCCAGGACGCCGCGGCGAAGAAGGCGGCACGGCAGCAGCTCGCGACGGACCTCATCCCGCGCTGGGGCGAGGGTGTCGAGCGTCTGATCGGCCAGGGGCCGTTCGTCGGCGGCGAGCGGCCGGGCGTCGCCGATATCAAGCTCTACATGGCGCATCGGTGGCTCGGCAGCGGGGTGCTCGACGATATCCCGAAGGATGTGCTCGATCACTGTCCGAAGCTCGAGGCTGTCGCCAACGGGATCGCGACGCACCCGGCGGTCCGCGACTGGTACGCGAAAGCGGGCTGAAGGGCGCCCCGTTCGGCCGATGTCTTGGCCATCACCGCCAGCGGTCTGGCGGTGTCGCCAACGCTCCGCTAGGCAGGCGGGATGACCGCCGAACGCACGATCCGCCGCCTCGCCGCCATCCTCGTCGCGGATGTGGTCGGCTACTCGCGCCTCATGGCCGAGGACGAGACCGCAGCACTTGCAGCGCTGAACCGGCACCGCGAGGTCGAGTTCGATCCGATCGTGGCGCGGCACAATGGCCGGATCGTCAAGCTGATGGGCGACGGCACGCTCGTCGAGTTCAGGAGCGTCGTCGACGCCGTCACCTGCGCCGTCGCCATCCAGACCGCGGCCGTCGCACCCGGCAGCAGCCCGGCGATGATGCTCCGGATCGGCGTCCATCTCGGCGACATCATCATCCAGGGCGACGACATCTACGGCGACGGCGTCAACATCGCAGCCCGGCTGGAGCCGCGGGCAGCAGCCGGTGGGGTGTGCGTCTCGTCGGTCGTCAACGAAAGCCTGCGCGATCGCGTCGACACCGTCTTCGTCGACGGCGGCGACGTTGCGGTGAAGAACCTCGCCCGGCCGGTCAGGGTATGGCACTGGCATCCCGGGGACGGATCGGCGCCGGCGCCCGCCGTGCCCCCGCCCGCACGGGCAAGCGAGGGTCGATCGATCGCCGTCCTGGCGTTCGCCAACATGTCGGGCGACGCCGAGCAGGAGTACTTCTCCGACGGCATCGCCGAGGACATCATCACCGATCTCTCCAAGGTGGCCGGCCTCCTGGTGATCGCCCGCAATTCCAGCTTCGCCTACAAGGGCCGGTCGGTCGATCTGCGCGACGTCGGCCGCGAGCTGGGTGTCGGGCACGTGCTCGAGGGCAGCGTGCGCCGTGCCGGCGGTCGGGTGCGGATCACGGCCCAGTTGATCGACACCGCCACCGGCGGCCATCTCTGGGCCGACCGCTACGACCGCGAGCTCACCGATGTCTTCGCCGTCCAGGACGAGGTCACGCTGAAGATCGTCGACGCCCTCAGGGTCAGGCTCTCGCCCGCCGAGCGGGCCGACATCGTCGCCGCCGGCACGACCAGCATGGAAGCGCATGACTGCTTCCTGCGCATGCGCAACCTGATCTTCTCGCCGGGCCTGACCCCCGCCCTCTGGCAGCGCGGCATCGCCGAGGGGCTGCGCGCCATCGAGCTGGACCCGACCTACGTGCAGGCCCGGGCGCTCACCTCGATCTGCCACTGGCTGGACTTCCACAACGGCTGGTCGGGCAATGCGCCGGAGGTCGTGGCGGCCAGGGCCCGCGCACTCGCCGACCGGGCCATCGAGCTCGATCCGGCGGACCCGTTCGCCAACCACGCGATCGCCGTCGCCGCAAGGTGGCAGGGCGACTACGACCTCGCGGCCGAGGCCATCGACCGGACGCTGGCGAAAAACCCCGACTATGCGCTCGGCCTCTTCACCCGCAGCGAGATTGCGCTCGCCGCAGGGCGGCACACCGATGCGATCGCCGATCTCGAGCACGCGACGCGCGTCGATCCCGCCTGGACCCACCAGTATCTGCAGAACATGGGCATGGCGCATCTGCTGCTCGGCCATGTCGAGACCGCCGCCCTGATCCTCCGCGAACGCCTGCTCCTGGCCAGGGATACCGATATCGGCCGTGCCTGGCTCGCCTCGGCGCTGGGCCATCTGGGCGAGATCGAGGAGGCGCGGCGCCTGTGGGCCGAGCTGCTCGAGATCAACCCCTCCTTCTCGATCGAGCAACGCCTGGCCCGGCAGAGGTTCGCGCGGCGGGCCGATATCGACCAGGTGATGGCAGGCCTGGCCAGGGCCGGGCTGCCAGTCGGACCATAGAGGTCGTCTTGCCTGCCGCGATGACTGGTCAAGGTCGATCGAAAGCATCAATTGACACAACCAGGGACGCCCCCATAACTGGCGGTTGCCAGTCGGCAACAAATGGAGATGACCATGACCAAGATCGCACTCCCGCTTGTTCTCGGGCTCGGGCTGACCATCGGCCTCGCCCAGGTGCAGGATGCCCACGCCGACAGCACGGGCTGCGGTCTCGGCACGACCGTCTGGAAGGGCGAATCCGGCGTCGGCCCCCAGGTCCTGGCGGTCACCACCAACGGCACGTCGGGCAACCAGACCTTCGGCATCACGTCGGGCACGCTCGGCTGCGAGCAGAATGCGACGATCGCCTCGGTCGAGGTCAGGAACCTCACCGTCGCCAATCTCGACAATCTGGCCACGGACATGGCTCGGGGCGAAGGCGAGACGCTGACCTCGCTCGCGGTTGCCATGCAGGTCGAGCCCCAGGACCAACCCGTCCTCTTCGCCACCTTCCAGCAGAATTTCACGCGGATCTTCCCGTCCGAGGATACCTCGGCGGAGGACGTGCTCGTCGCGATGCGCGAGGTGATGACCGAGAACGAGACGCTGGTGCGCTACGTCGAGGTCTGACGTCCCTCGCAAGCTGTAGCCCGGCATCCGGCGGCAGCCCGATGCCGGGCTCGGTGATACCGGGCCGGATGGGATGACCGAGCGCCATCGATCCGGCCCGACGCTTTTTTGTGCTGCGCCCATGAGGCCCGTCCCGCTGCTGCTGGTTCTGCTGGCGCCGTGGTGCGGGAGCCCGGCGGTGCCGGCCGAGCCGGCCTATCTCGACGAGCTGGTCGCGAGCGCGGAGGCCCAGGGTCTCGCCACCGCACCGGGCTGGGAAACGCTCGGCCACTACCGCCCGAATTTGCTGGGCCGGGGTCGCAAGAGCCTCATCGACAGCGAGAGCTTCTTCCTCGCGAAGGACGGCAAGAGCGACCCCGCGAGCGAGCTCGAGGCGACGCTCGCCGCCTTCTTCGCCCCGGCCGGCGAGCCGGCCCTGCAGCATCCGCAATGCCGCTTCGTCGCCCGCTACCGGTGGCTGAAGGACCGGCTGGGTTTCGATCCCGACCGCCTGCCCGAGCAGGATTGCGCCGAGTTCGACGCCTGGCTCGCGACCATCGACGCCACCAGCGTGACGCTGATCTTTCCGGCGGCCTATCTCAACAACCCGGCCTCGATGTTCGGCCACACGCTCCTGCGCTTCGACCGGCCGGACCAGACCGAAGAGACGCGGCTCCTCTCCCACGCGGTCAATTACGGTGCCTGGACCGGGACCGACAACGGTGTGCTCTTCGCCGTGCTGGGCCTCACCGGCGGCTATGAGGGGACCTACTCGGTCGAGCCCTATTACGAGCTGGTCAAGCGCTACAGCGACCTCGAGAACCGCGACATCTGGGAGTACCAGCTCGATTTCTCGCCGACCGAGGTGGAGAGGATGCTCGCGCATCTGTGGGAGCTGCGGGACCAGCACAGCGACTACTATTTCTTCGACGAGAACTGCTCCTACCAGCTCCTCTTCCTCCTCGACGCCGCCCGGCCGAAGCTCGACCTCGTCGGTGATTTCGACCTGCACGTCATCCCGGCCGACAGCGTGCGCTCGGTGGTGCGCCGCGAGGGCCTGCTCCGGCACACGGTGTTCAGACCCTCGGGCGAGACGCGGCTGCAGCAGGGCCTCGTCGCCATGCCCCCGGCCGACCGGAAATTGGTGCGCGGGCTCGCCTCGGGGGCGATCTCGCCCGGGGAGGCGGCCGCGTCGAACATGTCCCCGCCCCGCCTCGCCGCCGTGCTCGAGCTCGCCGAGGCCTCGGTCACCCACGAGCTCCGCGCCGGCGATCTCGAGCGCGACGTCGCCGCCCCGCGCGCCTGGTCGCTGCTCGCCGCCCGGAGCGAAATCGACACGCCGGCCGATCGGCCGCCCGTGCCCGTGCCGGCGACCCGCCCGGACCAGGGCCACGGCTCGGCCCGTCTCGCCGCCGGCATCGGCGTGCGCGACGGCGATGTCTTCCAGGCCCTGCGCCTCCGCCCCGCCTATCACGACGGCCTGGACCCCGCCGGCGGCTTCGCCCGGGGCGCCGGCATCGAGGCGCTCGACCTCGAGCTTCGCCATTACCAGGGCGACAACTCGGTGGTGCTCGATCGCTTCACCGCCGTCCGCATCAGCTCGATGGCGCCGCGGGACGAGCTGATCCGGCCCGTCTCCTGGCGGCTCGATTTCGGCCTCGAGCGGATGCGGGTCGAGCGGGGCGACACCAAGGGTGCGCTGGTCGGTGTCGCCGAGGGCGGGGCCGGGCTCGGCTACGGGCTCGGGCAGCAGGGCGTCTGGTCCGCCATGGCGGATATCGGCCTCAGCGGCGGCGAGGACTGCGACCGGACCTGCAGCGTCAATCTCGGCCCCGCCTTGTCGCTGCTCTGGCCGATCACCGACCGGGCCACCTTCACCGCCAGCGGCAGCTACCGGGTCCGCTTCGGCGAGCGCGTCCGCGACGGCTACGAGCTTCGCCTCGGCCAGAGCTACGGCCTCGCCGCCGATCTCGCGATCAAGGTCGAGCTGGCGCTGGAGAACCAGGGCGGCGGCATGCAGCCGGAGCTCCTCTCCACCCTCAACTGGTACTTCTGATGGCGAGGCCACGGCGGCTCGCCGCCCTCGCTTTGCTCCTGGCGCTCGGCGCCTGCACCGGGCTCTTCTTCCAGCCGATGAAGGGCCACGTCTTCGATCCGGCGAGCATCGGCTTCACCTACCGCGACGTCGACTTCGAGGCGGTCGACGGCACGGCCCTCCACGGCTGGTACTTCCCGGCCGAGGGCGAGCCTTCGGGCAGCATCCTCTTCCTCCACGGCAATGCCGAGAACATCAGCACGCATTTCGCCAATGTCGCCTGGCTCGCGAAGTCCGGCTTCGCCGTCCTCGTCTTCGACTATCGCGGCTATGGCCGCTCCGCCGGCAGCCCCGATCTCGGCGGCCTGCACCTCGACGTCGCCGCCGCCCTTGATGCGCTCCTGCGGCAGCCGGAGACCGATCCGGACCGCATCGCCGTCATCGGCCAGAGCCTCGGCGCAGCACTGGCGCTGACCGCCATGGCCGCGAGCCCGATGAAGGACCGGCTGCGGGCGGTGATCATCGAGGGTGCCTTCGTCGGCTACCCGGAGATCGCCCGCGAGAAGCTCGCCGCCTTCTGGCTCACCTGGCCGCTGCAGCAGCCGCTAAGCTGGACCATCGACGGCCGCTACAGCCCACTCGAGGCGGCGGCCGAAATTGCACCCGTGCCACTCCTGGTCATCCTCGACGAGGCCGACACCATCATCCCGCCACATCACGGCGAGGCGCTGTTTGCAGCGGCCGGCGAGCCGAAGACCCTCTGGCGCCTGCCGGGATCGGGCCACATCCAGGCCTTAGCCACGGTCGGCAACCGGCATCGGCTGGTCGAGTATCTGCAAGCTGTCATGGCGGCGCCGCCGATGCCGACCCCTTGAACCGGCTTCGCTAGCCGATCGTCTCGACGGGCCCGCCGGCCGACCGCCAGGCGCGAAAGCCGCCCGGGATGTGGGCCGTGTTCCTGACGCCGTGCTCGGCGGCGATCTCGACCGCCAGGGTCGATCGCTCGCCGACCGCGCAATAAAGCACGAGGCGCGCATCCCGGCCCAGTCGCCGGAGCGGCCCGGACGCGTCGCAAGACGAGGCGAACTGGCCATAGGGCAGGTGCATGGAGCCCGGGATCGCCCCGTCGCGCCGCCGCTCGCTCTCCTCGCGAATGTCGATGAGCTGCCCGTCGACCTCGGGCCAGGTGGCGAGCAGCGCCTCGACCTCGAGCACCGGCACGCGGTGCTGCGCCTCGAGCTGGAGCCCGACCCGCAGGTTCTCCGGCACCGCGACATCCATCATCTTCGGGTTCGGCAGGTTCAGGTTGTTCATGATCTCTGCGTATTCGTCGGCCGAGCCGACCTTGAGGCGCGGGTTGTGGGCCTTCTCCTCGGCGATGGTGCTGACCGTGTCGCCCTTGTAGTCGTGCGCCGGGTAGACGAGCGTCTGGTCCGGCAGCTTCAGCAGGCGATCGAACAAGGAGCGGTACTGGTCGTAGGGATCGCCGTTCTGGAAATCGGTGCGGCCGGTGCCCCGGATCAAGAGCGTGTCGCCGGTGAAGACCCGATCATCCATCAAAAAGCTGTAGCTCTCGCTGGTATGGCCCGGCGTGTGCAGGGCGGTGAGCGCTATCCCCTCGATGGTCAGCCGCTCGTTGTCGCTCACCCGCATCGAGACCACGTCGGCCGGCGACTGCTCGCCCATCACCGTGACGCAGCGCGTGGCGTCCCGAAGCCGGCCCATGGCGCTCACGTGATCGGCGTGGATATGCGTGTCGATCACCTTGACGAGCTTCAGGTCGAGCTCCTCGAGCAGCTTGAGATACCGCCCGGTCTGCTCCAGCACCGGGTCGATGAGCAGCGCCTCCCCGCCCGCCCGGCTCGCCATCAGGTAGGTGTAGGTGCTCGATGTCTTGTCGAAGAGTTGGCGAAAGAGCATGGCGTTTTCCCCTTCTGGCATCGGCCGGCCGAGGCATTGCAGCACAGGCCGGCGCTCCGTCCGCGGCGCCATCTCGTGCGCCCCGGCCTCGAAGATGGTATGCGAGGTGCCGACGCAGCAAGGCCGGCCGTTGGCCC
>Ga0116151_10002628_pt1 | contig 16461 bp, 14 predicted proteins | sample AD_UKC117_MetaG_FD_89893 | JGI IMG/M metagenome (GOLD analysis project Ga0116151, IMG submission 89893) | Active sludge microbial communities of municipal wastewater-treating anaerobic digesters from Hong Kong - AD_UKC117_MetaG | ecosystem: Engineered > Bioreactor > Anaerobic > Digestate...
CAAATCCGCTTTGGACGGATTTTTCGCGATGATGCTGGCGACCACCTTCGGCCTGGGTGTGGCGTTTTCCGCCGTGCCGGTGCTGATCTACCAGGGCGCGATCACGCTTGGCGCGGGCGTGCTGGCCCCGCTGCTTACCGACGCGATGATGGTGGAGGTCTCGGCTGTCGGTGGTGTGCTGATTGTAGGCATCGGCATCAACCTGCTCAATCTGAAAAAAATCCACGTAGGCGATATGCTGCCCGCAGTGCTGATCCCGCCGATTTACTTTTTGATCTCCGGGTTATTTTAGGGGAGAAAGCCAATGAGCACCGTATTTCGCAGGGCCGTACCCGACGACGCGCCGGATATGGCGCGCCTGGTGGCAAGCGCGTGGAAGAAGGCCTATCGCGGTATCCTGTCGGACGAAATATTGGATGGCATCAACGTAGAAATGCGCGGTCAGCGGATGCGCAACAGAATTGAAGCCGACCCGGATTTCTGGTTCTATGTACTGGAAGCCGAGAATGAGATCGTCGGCGTGGCAGGGCTGTGCTCGGCTTCTGACGACGGCCTTCCCGATGTCGGCGAGATTATGATTTTCTATATCCGCCCGGACAAACAGGGGCAGGGGTTTGGCAAGCTCATGATGACCCGCGCGCTGGACACTCTGCACGCGATGGGCTATACGCACAATGTGTTGTGGGTGCTTAAGGAAAACCACAGCGCGCGCACCTTTTACGAGGCGATGGGCTTTACCTTGGACGGCGCGGAAAAGATCGTAGAACATCTCGGGGATGCCCCGGAGGTGCGCTACCAAAATGGCGGTGCTTGATGAAGGATTTCAGCATTCTATTGTTCGACGGCTTTGAAACGCTGGACGCCATGGGCCCGGCCGAAATGATCGGCGTCATGCCCGATGCTTTCCGCCTGCGCTACTGCTCCCTGCAAGGCGGGATTGTAACCAGTGATCAGGGGCTGCGCGCCGATACCGTTGCGGCGACGGAGATCCCCAGGGGCGGCATTCTGCTCATCCCCGGCGGGGTCGGCACGCGAACCCTGATCCAGGATGCGCAGGCTTTGGGCCAGATTGCCGCGCTATCGGACGCAAGCGAATACACCCTGACGGTCTGTACGGGCTCGCTGCTCCTTGGGAAAACAGGCTTGCTGGACGGGCGGGAAGCCACCACCAACAAGCTATTGTTCGACCTGGTCGCTGGCCTGACCCCGCAGGTGCGCTGGCGCAGGCAGGCGCGCTGGGTTGTGGACGGTAAGTACTATACCTCGTCGGGCGTGACCGCAGGTATGGATATGGTGCTTGGGTTCATCAGCGATACCATGAGCCGCGAGGTCGCCCGCAATGTTGCCCGCGAAATTGAGTATCTATGGAATGAAGATAAAACCCTGGATCCGTTTACTACAGAAAAGCAAGTTGAGGAGGACGTACAATGACCGATCACAGAAAACAGGCTGAAGCCCTGCTCAGCCGTATGACATTGGAAGAAAAAGCCGCGCAGATGATACAGATTCCCGCCAATCTATTCACGGATGAAGAGGCCGAAGCCTGGGCCCAAAAGGGTGTGGGAAGCTTTTTGCATACGCTGGGCGAGCGCGCCGCCAAGCTGCAGAAAATCGCCACCGGAAACCGCCTGGGTATCCCGGTGCTGTTTGGTATCGACGCGGTGCGCGGTCACGCGCTCAATCACAAGGCGACGGTATTCCCCTCACCGCTGGCCATGGCCTGCACCTGGGATACGGAGGCTCTGGAGGCCGTAGGCAGGGCCACCGGCGCGGAAGTCGCCCTGGACGGCCTGCACTGGACGTTCGCGCCGCTTTTATGCGTGGCGCGCGACCTGCGCTGGGGGCGGGTGGACGAGACCTTCGGCGAATCCCCCATGCTCATCGGCGAGCTGGCAGCCGCGATGATCAAAGGCCTGCAGGGCGATGATCTGTCCGACGACGACGCGATTCTCGCCTGCGCCAAGCACTACATTGCCTATGCCGAATCCACCGGCGGGCGCGACAGTGTGGACACGCCCGTGACCCTGCGCATGATACGCGAAACCTTCCTGCCGCCCTATCAAAAAGCGGTGGATGCAGGCTGCGCGACCATGATGACCGCCTACCTGCCCGTGGACGGCGTTCCCATGACCGCGCACAAGGAGCTGTTGACCGATATCCTCAAGGACGAGCTGGGTTTTGACGGCTTCGTGGTGACCGACTGGGATAACGTCGGCTCTCTGGTCAAGCGCCAGAACTACGCCAAAACCATTCAGGATGCGGCTTGCATCGCAGCCAAGGCCGGCAACGATATGTTCATGTCCACGCCGGAAGCCTACGACGCGCTGATCGCGCTGGTGAAAAACGGCAGGCTTTCCCAGGCCGTACTGGATGAAGCCGTTCGCCGCATTCTGGCCGTAAAATTCCGGCTGGGGCTGTTCGACGGCAAGCAAAAGCCAAAAACGGTGGATATGCAGGCGCACCGCGCGCTCAACGAAAGCATTCAGGAAAATGCGATCGTCCTGTTGAAAAACAACGGCGCATTGCCGCTGCAAAGCAAAAAGCTGGCGGTGGTCGGTCCCTCCGCCGACCACATCCACGCGATGCTTGGCGACTGGACCTATATGTCGCACCCGGGCATTCGCCATGGGCAGGAGATCGAACACAAAATCATCCCCGTTACGCCGCGCAAGGGGCTTGAGCAGCTTGCAGACAGCCACGGGCTGACCGTTGCCTATGAAAAGGGCTGCGGCTTCCTCAACAGCCGCAAAGACCTCGACCAGCACAGTATCGACGGCCATTCCACCCTGGAAACCCTGATCCTGCCGGAAATTCAGCCGCTGAACCGGGACGCCGTCCTGGCCGCCTGCCGGGATGCCGATGTGCTCGTGGCCTGCGTTGGCGATTTTCTGGCGCAGACCGGAGAGTTCCGCGATCGCGGCAACCTGGACCTGTCCGGCGACCAGCAGACGCTGCTGGAGCTGCTCAAGTCCACCGGAAAGCCGCTGGTGGTGGTGCTGGTTTCCGGCAAACCGCTGACTGTGCCGTGGGTAAGCGAGAACGCCGACGCCGTGGTGCAGCTGTTTAACGGCGGGCAAACCGCCGGGCTGGCGCTGGCCAAAGCGTTGACGGGTGAAACGAACACGTTTGGCAAGCTGCCCATCAGCTTTGCCCATCACACAGGCCAGCTGCCCGTATACCACAACCATTACCCCGGCTGGCACGGCGGCCAGTATGTGGATATGCCCGCCACCCCGCTGTATGCTTTCGGCTACGGCCTGAGCTATACCGCCTACCGGTACGGCGCGCCGCAGCTGACCCGCGAAAACGGCGAGATCCTGGTTTCTGTCAATGTACAGAACACGGGCAGCGTGGACGGCACCGAAATCGTGCAGCTTTACGCGCACCGGCCCGCGGGCGAACGCATGACCCCCGTCAAGGAGCTGATCGATTTCGCGCGCGTGCCGTTGCAGGCGGGCGAAATCATGACCGTAGAGTTTATTGTTGACATGGAAAGCCTGAAAGCCGTACACGGCGACGGCAGCCGCGTATTGGAGCCCGGCGAGTACACGCTGATGACCGGTCCATCCTCCCGCGGCGAGGACCTGCAAACGGTCACCTTGACGCTATGAAAAAGCAGCTGCCCAAGATGATCGCCGTCGTAGGCACCAACGCCTCGGGCAAGAGCGGCCTGGCGGTGCGCCTGGCCGCCCAGTACGGCGGCGAGGTGATCTCCGCCGACTCGCGCCAGGTGTTCAGGGGGCTTGATTTGGGCAGTGGAAAAATCACCCCGGAGGAAATGCAGGGGGTTCCCCATCACCTGCTGGATGTGTGCGAGCCCGGCGATTTCTTCTCCATGGCGGATTTCCAGCGCATGGCCTATGCCGCTGCGGATGGTATTCTCGCGCGCGGCAGGCTGCCGTTTCTGGCGGGCGGCACGGGGCTGTATGTGGATTCGGTGCTCGACGGGTATGTGCTGTCCGACGTGAAGCCGGACCTTGAGTACCGCGAGCATCTGGAAACCTTCTCCACGCCGGAGCTGTATCAAATGCTGGAAGAACGTGCCCCCGGCACGGGAATTGACGAGCACAACCGCAACCGCGTCATGCGGAGGCTTGAAAAGCTTCACGCGGGCGATCCGGGCCACGGGCAGCGCATACCGCGCTACCGTGCGCTGAAGCTTGGCGTCACCTGGCCGCGCGAAACCCTGTGCCAGCGCATTGACGAGCGGCTAGCCCGCCGCATGGCCGATGGCATGCTGGCCGAAGTAGACGGGCTGCTCAAGCGCGGCGTCTCCCCGGAGTTTTTGCGCAAGCTGGGGCTTGAGTACCGCTACCTGAGCGCATATCTGCTGGGAGAAATTCAAACCGAGGCTGAAATGCTGGATGAGCTGGCCCGCGCAATCAAGCGCTTCGCCAAGCGGCAGATGACATGGTTCCGCAGGGACCCGCAAATCCAGTGGCTGGACATGGAGCATGATCCCTTCGGGCAGGCTTGCAAGGCCATCGACACGTTTCTGGAAAGCGACCGCTGAACCAAAGCGGCACCACTTATTCTCCATTGCCTATCAATATTTTACGATTTCCGCATACGCGCGGCAAACTGTGGTAACCTGTACAAAACAGATTACAACAAAAGATAGGCGTGATTTTGAATGCGTGAACTGCTTAAGGCAATGACGTACGATTACCCGGAGATTATCCCCGTGACCACCAGCTTTCTGCCCGCCGCGTGGATGAAGTACGGCGACGAGCTTCGCAGGCTGGCGGCCCAGTACCCAGACCTTGTCAAAACCCTGCCAACCGGCATGGAAGTTTCCATGCCCCAGTCCTACCACGCGGGCAGCTTTACCGACGAGTGGGGCTGCGTATGGAGCAACATTGCCGAGGGTATGGAAAGCATCGTCACAGGGCACCCGGTGAAGACCCGCGAGGATATCCTGACGCTGGAAATCCCCAAAAACCGCGACGGGCGGCTGCCCCACGGCTTTATGTACCTGCGGCTTTTGGACCTGCGCGGCTTTGAAGAGGCGATGTTCGACTTTGCCGACGAATGCGACGAGCTGCAGATTTTAATCGACAAGGTGCTTCAGTACAACATGAACCAGATCGTGGCCAAGCTCCCCACCATGGATGAGGTCGCCTACTTCGGCGACGATCTGGGTATGCAGAAGGGGCTAGCCATCGGGCCTGAAAAATGGCGCAAGTATTTAAAGCCCGCCTTTATGAAAATGTACCAGTATGTGCGCAAAAGCGGACGCTATGTGTACATGCACACCGACGGAATGATCTACGAAATCATGCCCGATTTGCAGGAATGCGGCGTGAATATGATCAATCCGCAGTACCGCGCCAACGGGCTGGATAACCTGGTGAGGGTCTGCAAGGGCAAAATTCCCATCAACCTGGACCTGGACCGGCAACTGTTCCCCTTTGCCACGCCATCGGAAATTGACAGCCACGTGGCCGAGTGTGTGGAAGCGCTCTATCTGCCCCAGGGCGGGCTTTCGCTCAACGTTGAGCTCAACCACGAGGTACCGCTGGAAAACATGGCCGCTGTGCTGGACGCCGTGCGCAAGTACAGGACATACAAGGGCTGAACCCGCCCGCACAGCACGCCCCGACTTGGAGGAAATCCGTGATTCGCAACATCATTTTCGACATGGGAGACGTGCTATTGTGGTACAGGCCGCTGCAGGCCTGCCTTGCGCTGCTGGAAAACGCAGCGGACGCGCAGGCGCTGTATGCGGCTTTTTTTGGCGGCGACGCGTGGGTGGCGGTTGACCATGGAACGCTGGACGGGGACGCGTTTACCACTGCGGTTAAGGCGCAGCTGCCTACGCGGCTGCACCCCGCCGTGGACATGTTGTACGCGGGGATGCCGGAAAACATCCTAATCCCCATCGAAGGCATGGACGCGGTTGTAGACGCTGTGCTCAGGCGTGGTTTCAACGTATATCTCTTGTCCAACGCCGGAAAGTTCATGAGCCGGCGGCGGGATGTAATCCCGCATATTGGCCGCTTCCACGGGGTGATGTTCTCCGGGGACGAGGGCATGGTCAAGCCCGATCCCCGATTGTACGAACGGCTGATGGCGCGCTATGGGCTGCAGGCGGAAGAGTGCCTGTTCATAGAGGACAGGGAGAATAACCTTTTGGCCGCCGCCGCGCTCGGCTGGCGCACACACCGCTTCACAGGCGATATCCAGGCGCTGCAAAGCGAGCTGAACGCGCTGTAGGTCAAAGTTATCAACAGCATATTTTCATTGAAATAGTCGAAATTTTAAAAATCGATGAAAAATCGAGTAAAACAGAGATATCGTTAGATAACGCCGTTTTTTCCGGCGCTATTTCTCTTTATTTGACCAAATCTGACTATATGTACGGTTTCCATTGTTTGACTATGTCTGACCTTCTTGATACACTATGACTGTGCTCAGGGGCAACACCCCTTTCACCATAAAAGTATTTAGCATTCTGCGGCAAAGGCCGCAAACAAGGAGGTCACTTCAATGTATACCATCGTTCCGTTCCGCCGCCACCTGAACCGCGAGCTTCCCGCTCCGTTCTTGGCAGACCGTTTCTTCCGTTCGTTTTTCGATATGGGCGATATGGTAGGCACCGCCGGATTCCGTGTGGATGTACGCGAGGATGACAATGCTTACACTCTGGAAGCAGAGCTCCCCGGCGTACCCAAGGATAAGATCGAACTCTCCGTTGACGAGAACGTGCTCACCATCCGCGCCGACCTGAACGAAGAGAAGAAGGAAGAAGGCAAGGGCTACGTCTACTCTGAGCGCCGCTCCGGGCACGTAGAGCGCTCCTTCAACCTTGAGGGCATCAACGCAGACGCCATCGCCGCCGACTACAAAAACGGCGTGCTTCTGGTCACCCTGCCCAAGATTCAGCCCGAACCCAAGCCCGAACCCAAGAAAATCGCCATCGCAGGCGAGGAGTAAGGCAGAGGACGAGGATACGCCCAAAGGCGAATACAGGCCGCACCGAAAGGTGCGGCCTTGCTTGATTTTCGAGCATTTCAACTACAATGATAAACGGCTATGTAGAATAGCATTGCAATCAATCATGCTTTGGTTTGCAGATTACCTTCATCCACAATCGCTAGTATATCGACGTCATGAAACTCTTTCCCCATTTGATATTTACGTAAATGCCCTTCCATGGAATACCCTGCTTTCTCAAGCACCCGGATTGACGCGGCGTTATCCGGCATGACCATGGCTTGAATTCTATGAAGTTTCAGCGTATCAAGTCCGAATCTCGTTACCGCCCCTACCGCTTCCGTCGCCAATCCCCTGCCCCATGCACTTGGTGCCAGATAATAAGAAATATCCGCCATGGACTTGCGTACAAACCCACCTAAATCAATACGCCCAACAACTGTGCTATCCGATTTCTGCTCAATACACCATGTGAACACTGTTCTTGATTTTAACAGCCTGCCATTCACATTGTTTAGCCAGTTTGTGATGTGCGGTTCTCCGCTGAGTACAGGCACCCCGCCGCCTAAAAAGCGCTGTACCCGAGAATCGTGAATGATTGCCAGATACGCTGCTATATCCTCGCGGGTAAACGCCCGCAGCACCAGCCGCTCCGTTTCCAGGCGGGGAATCGCGGTAAAACAATCGTTAAACTTCATCGCAATCCTCATTGATCCGGTGTCCCGGGGTTACAATCCGGGCCGTCGTTCGCTAAGTAACGGTTCAAGCGTTCGTCCAGCGTGCCCGTATGCAGTTCAAACAAATGATTGTCAAAATCATAAAAGTAAATTGAGCGGCCTTCGCCTTCTATGCGGGGTCGCCCCGGTAAAATCTGAACGCCCGCGGCCCTAAGCTTATCCATATAACCGTCAAACGCGCTGTCGGGTACCGAAAACGCGATATGATTGTATGTTTGGACGGGCAGTGCATCGCCCTCCATCAGGCAAAACCAGACACTCCCGATCAGAAAATACTTCTCTTTCGCAATCGAGAATTGATGGTTGCCGCTTGCGTAGATTTCTTCTGCGCCGAAAATATCTTTCAGAAATTCACCTGCGGCATCCAGATCATGCACAAGCAGCGTGATATGGCTGATTCCGTTGATCATAACAGTATCCCGGCCGTCACGGTTCTTGCCACCGCAGCGCGCGTTCAACCGCCCTGTGCCAGCCGTCCAGAGCATTGGCCCTATCCACCTCATCCATCTGCGGGGTGAAGGTCAGGTCGGGCTTTACGATGGTCCTGGCCTGGTCGAGGGTCAGGGTTCCGGTGCCGATGCCCGCAAGCATGGCCGCGCCCAGGGCTGTGGTTTCGTTGATTTTCGGGCGGACGACGGGGATGCCCAGAATATCGGCCTGGAACTGCATCAGGAAGGCGTTCATGCTCGCGCCGCCATCGGCCTGCAGGCGGGCGGGCTTCTGGCCGCAGTGATCGGCCATCACGGTGAACAGGTCGGCGGACTGGTAGGCGATGGATTCCAGCGCCGCGCGCACAAACTGCGCCCTGCCGGAGCCGCGCGTCAGCCCTACAATCGCCCCGCGGGCGTACATATCCCAGTACGGGGCGCCAAGGCCGGTGAACGCGGGCACGATGTACATGCCCCCGGTATCGCGGATGCTTTCGGCGATGGCCTCGGTTTCGGACGCCGAACGGATGATTTGCAGCTCGTCGCGGAGCCATTGGATGGCCGCGCCGCCCACGAATACGCTGCCTTCCAGCGCATAGGTCGGCTTGCCATTAAGCCGCCATGCCATGGTGGAGAGAAGCCCGGCCTTGCAGTCCACCGCCTCGTCCCCGGTGTTCATCAGCATAAAGCAGCCGGTGCCGTAGGTATTTTTCATCATACCCCTGTCAAAGCACGCCTGTCCGAACAGCGCCGCGTGCTGGTCGCCCGCCAGCGAAGCGACGGAGATGGGTTTGCCCAGAATGTCCGCGCGGAGGCTGCCGATCACCTGCGCGGTATCGACCACCTCGGGCAGAAGCGCATTGGGGATGTTGAGCATGTGCAAAAGATCGTCATCCCAGGTCTGGGTATGGATGTTGAAAAGCATGGTGCGCGAAGCGTTGGTGGCGTCGGTTACATGCGGGCGGCCGTCCACCAGGTTCCAGGCCAGAAAGCTGTCCACCGTGCCAAAGCACAGCTCCCCGCGCCCGGCGCGCTCGTACACATTGAGCGTATCCAACAGCCACGCAAGCTTCGTGCCGGAAAAGTACGCATCGGGCACAAGCCCTGTTTTCTGGCGTATGGTTTCGGCCTGCCCCTCGGCCACCAGCCGCTCCACATACGGCGCGGTGCGGCGGCACTGCCAGCAAATGGCGTTGTGCAGGCACTCGCCGGTGTTTTTATCCCACAAAAGCGTGGTTTCGCGCTGGTTGGTGATGCCGATGGCGGCAATATCGGCAATATTCACGCCGGACAGCCGCACTGCGGTTTGCAGCGCTTCAATCTGCCCGGAAAGTATCTCCTGGGGATCGTGCTCCACCCAGCCGGGCTTGGGATAGATCTGCCTGAGCTCGGTCTGATGCGAGCCCAGAATGCGCCCGCTCTGCTCAAACACCAGCGCGCGGCTGGAGGTTGTTCCCTGGTCGAGTGCCACAAACACGGTCATTTTTTATACCTCCTATGGTGCCATTGGCTCTATCGCGTTTCTGCTTGCGACGGAAGCATGAATATGATCCCGCCGCAAGCACAACCACTGATTGGATTACCGAAGTTAAAACAGGCCTTGCTTCCGCCTGATCATTTCATCCATCGTATCGATATACACATCGACGCTGCCTACGTTGGGCGCGCGCTGGATGCGCTTGGCCTTATCTGTGAAAACGCGTTTGGAAATCGCTCCGGCCCCTACGGCGAGGACGGTCGCGGTTTCTTCCATCATGTCCATATTATACAGGCAGGCCATGTTTTCCTTGGCGTAGCCCACATTTTGCTGCTGCGCGGCCATATATTTCTGCCGGTACAGGTAGTAGGGCTCCATGTGCATACGCGCGGCGAAGGCCTCGCCCATTGAGACCATCGCTTCCACCTCCCCGGCAGGCGGCAGGGGTGTGCGCTCCATGAGCAGCTTGCCCCCGCGCTTGAGGGCCAGGGTATGCACGGTGAGGCCCTCCGGCTCAAGGGCCGCGATGCGTTCCATGGTGCGGCGGAAGTCCTCCGCCGTCTCCCCCGGCAGCCCGGCGATGACATCCATGTTGATGTTATCAAAGCCGTGCTCGCGCGCGAGGAAAAACGCGCGCTCTGCCTGTGCGGCGCTGTGCCCGCGCCCGATGGCGCGCAGGGTGCAATCGTTCATGGTTTGGGGATTGACGCTGATGCGGGTGACGCCAGCCGCCCGCATGGCTTTGAGCTTACCCGGCGTGATGGCATCCGGCCTGCCCGCCTCCACGGTGAACTCCATGGGGTTTAAGAATGTTTGTATCACGCGGCCGATGAACTCCGCAAAGGGTTCGTCGTCCGGCGCTACAGGTGTGCCGCCGCCAATATACAGCGCGCGCAGCCTGGCGCCCTGCATGCGCAGGAGCTCGGCCGTAGCATCCATCTCCCGGTAGAGCGCATCTAGGTACGGGCGCAGCTTTTGCCCCGCGCCGATAGCTTCGCCCGCGAACGTGCAGTAGTCGCAGCGCGTGGGGCAAAACGGCATGGCGACGTAGACGTCAAAATCCGCCTCGCCCGCCTGCGGCAGGGCCTGCTGCACCGATACGATTTGGGACAGCAGCGCGGTTTTTGCCGGCGATACGTCCATCTCCCGCTGCAAAGCCGCCTCGGCCTGTACGTGGGTCAGGCCCTGCTCGAGCTGATCATAAAACAGCCGCGTCGGGCGTATGCCCGTGAGCGCGCCCCAGGGCGGCTGCTTGCCTGTGAGTTGCTTGCACAGGTCGTAGAGCGTCAGCTTGCACAGGCGCTTGATGCGCCGCCGCGAAAGCAGCTTGCTCTCCCCGGAAATCACGGGTGCGGTGCGGGTCGCCTCCTGCCCGGCAAAGATAAAACGGCAGCAAAGGCTGCCGTCCTGCTGTGTAAACTCATGGGTCAGCGCCTGCATATCAGCCGTAGGCTCGGTGGCGGTAAACTGCGCCTTTTCCATATCCTCCGGGGTCTGGGGCGCGGTGGAAACCACGGCGAAGCCATCGGTTTCATAAAACAGCTTCAGCATATCCCACAGCTCGTTGGCCATGCGGGGCAGCGGCGTATACAGGCAGATTTTCATATCCTTGGAATGCCACGCTTTCGGATTGAATTCAGGCGTCCTTCCCCGCGAAGGTTGTTTCTCCGTGTCCCGGATAGGCGATCATTTTCGGGTGCAGGTTGATCAGCTTGCGCAGGCTTTGTTTCAGCTCGGAAAAGTTGCCGTCGCCAAAATCGAACCGGCCATAGCCGCCCAGAAACAGCGTATCCCCGCAGAAAATTCCCTGATTCTCCGGCAACAGGTAACACACGCCGCCCTTGGAGTGCCCCGGCGTATGCAGCACGGTGAACGCAACCCCGCCAAGGGTGATGGTTTGACCATCGGCTAGAATATTGGGCTTGGTCTTCACCGTAACATGAAAGCCGAAGGTGATGCTTTCGTTCATCCTGGCGTCGGTCAGCTTGGGCGCGTCCAGCGCGTGGATATACATGGGGATATCGTACCGGCCGCAGATTTCGTCCACGGCGGAAAAGTGATCGAAATGGCCGTGGGTGATCAGCACCGCGACGGGGGTGCGCTCGCCGATGGCCTCCAGAATCAGCTCGGCCTGCGAGCCGGGATCGATGAGGATCAGTTCCTTCGTTTCGGTGTTTTCCAGAAGGTAGCAGTTGGTTTTGTACTCGCCGCCGACGTGGATGGTTTCGACGTTTACTTTCATGCGGTCTCCTGTTAGAACGTTTTTTTGGAATCCAAGAGGATGGTGACGGGGCCATCGTTGACCAGGCTTACGGCCATGTCCGCGCGAAAGACACCCGTTTCCACCGGGATGCCCATGCCGCGCCAGCGGTTTGTAGCCTCCAAGTACATGGCATCGGCCCTTTCAGGCTGCTCAGCCGTGGAAAAGCCCGGCCGCCGCCCGTGGCGCGCATCGCCCAGCAGCGTAAACTGGCTGACCACCAGAATCTGCCCGCTTGTATCCTGCAGGGAGAGGTTCATCTTGCCCTGCGCGTCCTCAAACACGCGGAGGTTGGCCACCTTATCGACAATATATTGCAGGTCTGTATCCGTATCACCGGCCTCGACGCCCAAAAGCACAAGATAGCCGCGCCCGATCTCCGATATAATCTGATCGTTCACGGCGACGGATGCCCGGGTGACGCGCTGCACCACCGCCCGCATCAGGACGACCCTCTGTAAACTTCGACGACATCGGTGCGCCTGCGCAGCGCTTTGATGAGCTTATCCAGCTCCTCGCGGGTCTTGACCTGCACCACCATGGTCACGTTGCTGGTGCGGCGTTTTTTATCGCGCTTGACGGCGACGCCGATGATCGGCACGCCGACGTTGTTCACGCTCGTCGCCAGATCGCCCATCAGGGTTACGCTGTCGTACGCGATAATGTTGATGGTGGCGTTGAAATCGGCGGCGTCGGTATCCGCCCACTCGACCTCAATCATGCGCTCGGCGTCGGACTCGTGGATGTTGGTGCAATCGGCCTTATGCACGGTAACGCCGCGGCCGCGCGTAATGAAGCCGACAATTTCGTCGCCCGGCACGGGGTTGCAGCAGCGCCCAAAGCGCACCAGAATGCCTGACTGGCCCTTCACGTATACGCCGTGGGACGGCTTGCCCACATGCTTGTGAAGCTCCTCCTGGGAAACCTCCTTGACCTCGGGAACATCCTTCTGCTCGGTTTTGCGCTGTTCCTCCATCAAACGGCTGATGACATAGCTTGCCGCCATACCGCCGTAGCCCACCGCGCCGTAAATATCGTCCAGCTCCTGAAACGCGTAGCGTTTCAGGATGGGATCGTAAAATTCGGGTTTTAAAATGGTGTGAATCTGCACGCCGCGCCGCTTGGCCTCGTGCTCCAGCATCTCGCGCCCGCGCACCATGTTTTCGCCGCGCAGCTCACGCTTGAAGAATTGGCGAATCTTGCTTCTGGCCTGCGGGGTTTTGACGATCTTCATCCAGTCCATGCTGGGGCCCTTGGAATTGGCAGAGGTGATGATCTCCACGCGGTCGCCGGTTTCCAGCTCCGTATCCAGGGGTACAATGCGGCCGTTGACCTTCGCGCCCACGCAGTGGTTGCCCACACCCGAGTGGATGCGGTAGGCAAAGTCGATGGGCGTCGCGCCGCGCTGCATGCTCATGATATCGCCCTTGGGCGTAAACAAAAGCACCTCGTCGGAGAACAGGTCGGTTTTCAGGGAATCGATGAATTCTTTGGAATCGCGGGTATCGTTTTGCCAATCCAGAATCTGGCGCAGCCAGTAGAGCTTGTTGTCCAGATCGTCGGCCTTGGCGCCTTCCTTGTAGCGCCAGTGCGCCGCAACGCCGAACTCCGCCACGCGGTGCATATCCCAGGTGCGGATCTGCAGCTCGAACGGGAAAGGCATTGTGCGCCCGCCGATCAGCGTGGTGTGCAGGCTTTGGTACATGTTGCCCTTGGGCACGGATATATAATCCTTAAAGCGGCCGGGGATCTGGTTCCACAGCGTATGCACAATACCAAGCACAGCGTAGCAATCCTGCACGGTATCCACCAGCACGCGCACGGCGATCAGATCGTAAATCTGCTCAAAGGTTTTGTTCTGCTCGGTCATTTTTCGGTAGATGGAATACAGGTGCTTGGAGCGCCCGTCGATTTCATAATGGATGTTGTTTTCGTCGAGCTTTTCCGACAGGCTCTGGATGACGAGGCGGATGTTTTCCTCGCGCTCGATACGCCGCAGGCCCACCTTGCGGGCGATGTCCTGATAGGCGGCGGGTTCCATGTACTTAAGCGCCAGATCTTCAAGCTCCTGCTTGACGGCGTTCATGCCCAGCCGGTGCGCCAGCGGCGTGAAAATATCCAGCGTCTCATCGGCAATGGCGCGCTGGCGTTCTGGCGGCTGGTGTTTGAGGGTGCGCATGTTGTGCAGGCGGTCGGCCAGCTTGATGATCACCACACGGATGTCCTTGGACATGGCCAGGATCATCTTGCGCAGCGATTCGGCCTTTTGCTCCTCGCGGTTGGAAAAATCGAGCTTATCCAGCTTCGTGACCCCGTCCACCAGCGCGGCGACTTCCTCGCCGAACTCCTTGCGGATGGTGTCGATATCCACGGAGGTACAGTCCTCCACCGTGTCGTGTAAAAGCCCGGCGGCGATGGTGGGCGGATCGATCATCAAATCGGTGAGGATGGAGGCGACGGACGCGGGGTGCATGAAATACGGCTCGCCGCTTTTGCGAATCTGGCAGCTGTGCGCGTTCTCGGCGAACTCATACGCCTTCTTCACCAGCAGGTAGCTGTCGTCGCCAGGGTTTTGCTTTTGCACGCGGGCAACCATTTTGTCCAGCGGCATACATTCGTTGGTGATAAAGGTCAGCATCCGTGTCCCTCCTTTCCTGTGGCGATGGTGCGAATATGGTGAAGCAACGGACTATCGTCCAGCGGGCGTTTGGCGGTTTGAAGCAGTTCGTATTGAAAGGGATTGCGCGCAAGGCGGATGAAGCCGAGCTCCGCAAAGGCGAGAAGCCCCAGCAGTGTTTGCGCCTGCGTCAGCCCGGCGGCCTGCGCGGCCCTTGCCTGGCTTTCGAAGGTGGTGCGCCGCAGGAGCTTGTACAGCTCACGATAGGCATCGTCCCCCGCGTCCAGCGCCTGCATGGCCCGGCGCAGCACTGTACCTGGGGCGGGTGCCACCAGCCGTGCCGATGGGCACTGCTCCTGCCACCAGCGGAGATCCGCATCCGACAGTGCGCCGTCCAGCAAAACCACATGCTTCCAATGCGGGGACAGCCGCTCAAGACCGGGGCGTAAAAGCAGCGTGTGAAAGCAGCGGGGATCCTCCACCGCGCCCACCCAAACATCTACCCGGTCTTCCAGCTTTTGAAGCAGGGCAACCGCCGTGTCCCGGGTGTAGGCAACGTAGAGCGTACCCTGACAGCCGTCCAGCAGCGCATCCGAGTCGGCCGTCGCGTTTGCCTGCTCGGGCACGAATGTTAATTTTTCTGCGTCGGAGGCTGTTTTTCCTGCCTGCTCCGCCAGCCGTTCGATGAGCCAGTCCTGGTAGACTGCATCGCTTTCCTGTTCCACTGTGCGCCGTCTCATATACCCGGAGGGGCGCAGGGCCGCCACATGACACTGCACCTCAACCCTGCCCATGTAGGCGTTGCGTTCGAGGGTATAGGCGGCGTCCACCTCATCGGGCAGGGTGTCGGCATCGCCGCCCTTACCAAAGGCGATACCCGACAGTATTTTTTTGTTTTGCCGGAGACGCAGCTGCAAATGTGTGCCGCCCGCGCCGCAGGCACGGCGGGTTTCCACACGCGCTCCGGCGGTCAGGAACACGGGCGCCGGGTTCCCAGCGCCAAACGGCCGCAGCCCGTCGAGCAGATCCACAAGCTCCAGTTCAGCATCCTCAAGCTCCAATGCCAGATCGTATTCCTGGGCGGGGATGAACGCGTCCGCGTCGGCAGAATCGCTGACAGCCGCCTCCAGACGAGCCTGGAACGCTTCGTATTGTGCGGTTTCCAGGGTCACGCCGGCGGCCATCTCGTGTCCGCCGTATTTGACGAGCAGATCGTCACACTGCTTCAGGCAGGCGGCGAGATTTACACCCGCCACGCCCCGCAGGCTTCCATGCAGCACACCGTCCTCCTCGGACAGCGCGCATACGGGCACGGAATACATGCGGTTCAGCCGCCCGGCGGTCAAGCCCAGCACGCCCTTGTGCCAGCCCTCGCCGCGTACAAACAGCACATGGTTTTTCACAAAGTTGTGTGTCTTCGCCTGCGCCGCCGCTTCGTCCACTGCGGCGGCTTCAAGCCGTTTGCGCTCGGTATTGGCCGCGTCCAGCGCTTGGGCAAGCCGCTGCGCTTCCATGGGGTCGTCGGTCATCAACAGCTTTACGGCGGCATTGGCATCGGCCACGCGACCTGCGGCGTTCAGCCTGGGGGCGATCTGATACGCCACCGCGCCTTCCAGCACCGGCGGTTTCACCCCGGCTACCTCCAGCAGGGCTTTGAGGCCAAGCCGGGTTTGAAGCAGCGGCAGACCCAGCGCGGCGATCACGCGGTTTTCCCCCGTGAGGGAGACGATATCGGCAATTGTGGCGACGGCTGCCAGCGGCAAAAGCCGCGCAAGCAAGGTGTCGTCCGCCGGATGCAGCGCCGTTGCCAGCTTGTAGGCCACGCCCGCGCCGCACAGGTACGCAAACGGATACCCGTCCATCAGCGGATTGATCACCGCGTCGGCCGGGCAAGGCGTAAGGGAAAGCTGGTGATGGTCGGTAACAACGACCTTCATACCAAGCGTCTGCGCCAGGGCGACCTCGGCCGCGTTGCTGATGCCAAGATCCACTGTGACCAGCAGCTG
>Ga0116151_10002629_pt1 | contig 16460 bp, 20 predicted proteins | sample AD_UKC117_MetaG_FD_89893 | JGI IMG/M metagenome (GOLD analysis project Ga0116151, IMG submission 89893) | Active sludge microbial communities of municipal wastewater-treating anaerobic digesters from Hong Kong - AD_UKC117_MetaG | ecosystem: Engineered > Bioreactor > Anaerobic > Digestate...
ATTCTCAAGTATATTTGCGGAATTTAAAAAAATTGTTTGGGATAAGTGTATCGTTGAATTAGAGGTTCAAAGAACGAAAACATTTGCTTAAATTTAAAACCCAAACAAAAATGCGTGTTTCTACGCATTTTTTATTTCTGTAATCTGAATAACAAAACGTAATGCTTCAACAGTGATTTCTTCACCGCTCGTATCAGTAAATATTATTTCAGAAATTCCTGCAGTGTGTTTAATTTCGTCACTAAACTGTTCAATTAATGCGCGACCATCAGCATCAGTCTGTACTCGCATGGTAATTACGTCGTGTGCTTGAAGACCTGCATGTTTACGTAAATCTTGAATCTGACGCAAGAGTTCACGCATGTTCCCTTCTGCCTGGAGTTCAGGGGTAATTTCGGTATCGAGCGCATACGCTCCATCAACGACTGATTTAACGTTCATTTCCTCGAGAATCAATCCATGGTGACTGTGTGGAATGGTGTTGATTGGCGCGGTAAAGGTTTGCAGTGCCTGACGAACCTTGATTTTTGCATCAGCACGTAATTGGAGTCCGGTACTAATGATGTCCCGTGTGTGCGCCATATCGGTAATCACCGCACTCGATACACGGGTTACCTGCGGCCAACTTGTTAGGTGTACTGATTCCTCATCAGTATCAGTACGTAGAGTCTGCCATAATTCCTCGGCAACAAATGGCACACATGGTGCAATAATTTTTGCAGTTTCGCGAAGTACGTACCGTGTTGTTGATAACGCTTCAACTGATCCCTCTTTTAATCGGTCACGAGATCGGCGAATGTACCAGGTTGAAAAATCATCCACAAAATCAAATATGTATCGCGCCGCTTTATCGAGTTCGTAGATATCGAGGTTTTCAGTAATGCCAGTACGCATTTCAGCCAATCGATTCAAAATCCACTGATCAAGAACATCTCGTGACGAGGTACTATGGGTATGGGTCGCGGTGCCTTGATACATCGTGTACAACGAAACGATATTACGCAGTCGTCCCATCACCTTTGATGCAACTTCCTGTGTTCCCTTCTCTGAAAATGCAAATTCTTCACCACGCACTACCGGTGATGCAATCAGATACAATCGTACCGCGTCTGCACCAGTCGTATCAAACATGTACTGTGGATCAGGATAGTTATTGAGTCGCTTTGACATCTTTTTGCCGTCCTCTGCCAACACGAGTCCGTTCACGATAACATTCTGAAACGGAATCTTCTTGAACAGTGCTGTTCCGAGTACCGACAGTACGTAGAACCATCCACGAGTTTGGTCGAGACCCTCGGCAATAAACTGCGCTGGAAATCGTTTCTTTTTAAAATCTTTTTTGTTCTCAAATGGATAGTGCACCTGTGCGTACGGCATTGATCCGGAATCAAACCATACGTCAAACACATCTTCAATGCGTTTCATTGGCTCGCCGGACTTGGAGCGTACCTCTACCTGATCAATGTACGGTCGATGAAGGTCCAGTACGTAATCATTGTTGTGCGGAAACGGTGTAAACTTGAACCGTAGAACATCAGCATTATTTGGTAATGGTTGGTGGTAGTAAAAATCACGAGCCTTTTTCTCAACACCTCGATGTGTTATAGCAAATTGAATCGTTTTGAGTATGCCACCGTGTGAAATAATAACAATATTTTTATTTTTGTATGTTTCCTCAAGCTCAAACATGAAATCCATGATGCGCACGTACACATCACGAATAGATTCAGCATCATCGGCCAAGCGATAGTTCCAAAAATCATTCACATCTTGTGATTCTTCAACGGCGTGTGCATCATGCCACATCTTGCCCTCCCACGAACGACCTGGGTTTCGTTCGCGGAGGCGATCATCAACGATAACTTGCTCGTCAGAGAGACCAAATTCTTTTTTAATAATTATTGCAGTTTCTTCTGTACGCTGAAGCGGTGATACAAACACGTAGTCAATGTTGTTTGGTAATTTTTGCGCTGCTTGTTTTGATCGTTCACGCCCATGATCGGTCAGTGGGTTGTGTGTCGCCTGGTCAGCATTGATAACACCAGTGGTATTTGAAACCGCCTCTCCATGACGAAAACCGTAGTACTGATTCCCTGATTGGGGTACCCGTTCCAAGAGTTTCTCAACCGAACCTGGTACAAAGAGTTCATCCTCGATCGTTTTCCACACAGGTAGTGGTGTGCCCCAGAATCGTGATCGTGACAGTGCCCAATCACGAGCACCTTCGAGCCATTTACCGAACCGTCCTTCTCCAACGTGGTCGGGCACCCAGTTCACCTTTTTATTATTTTTGAGGAGCTTATCCGTGAGTTCAGGAACCGAAACGTACCACGAGGTAGTTGCATAGTTTAACAACGGAGTATCACACCGCCAGCAATGTGGGTAGCTGTGCTTAAAGTTTGGATCCTTAGAAAACAGTAAGTCATTCTGATCTAATATTTTAGATATAATATTATCTACCTTACGTGGTTCATCTTTTGATTTAACTTTTAATCCTGTTAGATCAAAATCTTTAGTGAAACTATCTTTGAATTCACCATTCTTCAAAACATGCTGTACAAACGGCAGGTTGTGCATACGACCGAGTTTCATGTCGTCAGAACCAAATGCTGGTGCAATGTGTACGATTCCTGTTCCGTCTTCAGTCGTAACAAAATCAGCCGCGTACACCCTCCACCCGTTTTCGCGGTTTTCTAGGTCTGATTGCCGTTGGTAGTAATCAAAGACCGGAATATAAGATTTCCCGATGAGTTCAGTTCCCTTAAATTTGGAAACAATTTTGGGCTCACTGGAACGGAATGCTTTAGATATTCCCTCCTTGTTTTCTTCCCATATTTTTTTTGCAAGAATATAATAATTTTTAATATGAGTAGATGCTTCTAAACTCCTCTCCATGAGAGGTTGTGTATTTATTTCATTAATAAATGAATCTTCAATTTTCACATACTCAATATCCTTACCAACAGCCAAAGCAACGTTCCCTGGTAGTGTCCATGGGGTTGTCGTCCATGCCAATAGGTACGTTCCTGGTTCGTCTACGAGTTCAAACTTTGCGGTAACTGAAATGTCAGTTACATCTTCATACCCCTGGTTCACCTCAAAATTTGACAGTGTTGTCTCACACCGTGGGCAGAGATGCATCGCCTTGAAGTCCTCTTTGGTTAAACCTTTTTGGTACAGCTCACTAAAAATCCACCACACAGATTCCATGTAGGAGGGCTGCATCGACATGTACGGGTTCTCCATATCAATCCAACGCCCCGAACGCGGTACGTAACGTTTCCACTCTGACTCGTAGCGAAGAACCGAATCACGCGCCGCCTCGTTGAATTTTTCAATGCCGTACTCTTCGATGTCTTTTTTGGTTTCGAGGTTAAGCTCTTTTTCAATCAGATTCTCGATAGGTAGTCCGTGACAATCCCACCCCCAGGTACGTGGTACGCGGTAGCCCTGCATGGTCTTGTAGCGTGGAATGATATCTTTGATCGTTCCGGCGAGAAGGTGTCCGTAGTGTGGAAGTCCAGTTGCAAACGGAGGCCCATCGTAAAATACGAAATCACCTTTTGGAGACTTCTTTTCGAGGGTTTTTTGGAAGATCTGGTTTTCGTTCCAAAATTTCAACACCTGTTCCTCGGAACGAGCAGTCTGAGACTTCTCTTGTGTATTGCTTGCCCGACCATCTTGCTGGTTTAGGGTATTCGACTTGTTGGGTTCCTTTTCTTGAGCCATAAATATAGTTGCATTTTAGCACGTATGCGCCCTAATGCCTGCTGACGCAGGCTCGGGTTATAAAAGAAACCGCCGTAATCCGGGCGGTTCTTGTATAACAATCATTACAAAGTTCCCGGATTCTTATGCGGTCCTTGAAATAATAATTGAAATAATTGCACGTCGTTGCATGTTTTAATCCTAACAGGATTTTGTTTTTTGAAAAGAAAAACCTACCAAAGAAATGTAAATCTTTCCTTGGTAGGTGGTTTATAATTTTTTATTAAATATTGATACAAAGGCACCAATGTAAATACCGGGATTCCAACTGGTAACGGAAGAACCGAATTCAATGAATGCCGAATTATTCCCGATCGAGTAAGTTCCTCCAACACCAACGTAGTTAAAATCTTCTATCACACCCTTCAGAGCTACACCATACCAACCAAAGTTATCTTTGATAGGTTCTATGTATACAACACCAACACTATTGGCAAAGAGAGAATAAAAACTACTAAAAGTGCTCTTTCCTTTTGAAAAATTTAAGGTTACGAATAGGTTTGTCTGGTTGGTGAAGCCTTGATCAAAATTTTTTAAGTCAAGACCTCCTTGAGGAGCAAAAATAATTCCGGTACTTACTGACCATTTTTTTAAGCTTTCTTCTTCTTGCGAAAATGAAACAAAGGTAATCAATAAAATGAGTAGAAAAAATATTTTTTTCATAACGACGAGGTTTTAAAATGTTTGGAATATATATTATCATATATATAGTTGTATGTCAAATATTAAAATGGAATTTTGATTTAAATAAAAAACAACCTCTCGGTTGTTACATTTGCTCCAAGGCGTCGATGCCTAGTATCCACAATCCATTTTTGATCACCTGCCCTGTCGCCTTGGTCAATGCTAACCGATACAGCGTTGCCGGATCATCTTGGTCGACAATTTTCGTGTTACCGTACCAGGTGTTAAACATCTGCGCGAGTTCCGTGACGTAGGTCACCACCTGGTGTGGAGCAAGGTCACGAAACGCAAGGTCGACAATTTCAGGGAATCGGTAGAGGTAGCGTTCGAGGTCGGTGACCTGCCACCCATCAGGTTGTTCGAGTTGCGGTTCAAGATCGAGGTGAGACGCCTTATCTAATACTGATTGTGCACGCGCGTAGGTGTACTGGAGGTACGGACCTGAATCCCCTTCAAACGACAGCGAGGTATCGGGATCGAAATTAATATTTTTACCAGCCTGGGTACGGAGAATGGTGTACTTAATCGCAGCAATCGCAATTACATCAGCCTCGTCAGGTGTCAGCGTTCGCCCGTCAGCACGTTCGTTCACTTCCTCGACCACCGCGTCCAAAATATCAGCCACGAGTGGCGTGTTACCGAGACGTGATGACATCTTTGTTCCCTTGAATTGCATGCGCCCATGGGTCTTGTGCACCATTTTTTCATCCCAGTCAGCATTAATTTTTCCAGCAGAGGTTTTAACTACCTTGTAGTATTCTTTCTGTTCAGAATCAGTTACCAACACTGATAGGTCAGGTTGGTAACGTTCAAATTTTAGTTTTAAGAGTCCAATATCCTTTGCCTCGTAGGTTGGGTTGCCATCTTTGTTGATAAACACGCGGGTGTGGAGTCCGTCTTGTTCTCCCTCGTAGATTACCGCACCATTTGATTCGGTGTACACGTCAGGTACATGGTTCATGACAATTTCCTTTCCTGCGATTCCTGCCTCTGATTCGAAAATGAGTCCGTCAAACGATGAGCCAAGTCGTGCAGTCATCTTTAAAAAGTAGTCGAGATTAAGGTCGCGCCCAATTTTATACGCGGCGTAGGCAGGAGTGTCTCGATGTTCGTAGATATCTTGCGTGATTTCTCGAACTCGAGCTTCAAGTTCAGGGGCAGCATCGTAGGCCTGGGTTCCTTCTGCGTAACACCGCCCAAGGAATGCCATTTTTTCTGCGACAGTTTCAAACTCGTCGAGTTTTTCAACACCATAGTCCATGAGTTTCCAAACCGCTTTTCCAATACCGAGCGACACATCAGATGGATACGAAACCACGGTGACCTCCGCCCCGCTGGTGTGTGCTAACCGAGCCATCGATTCACCAATGGTGTTGTTCATCATGTGTCCAATGTGAAATGGTTTAAAGAGGTTTGGTGATGAGTGTTCGACCAAGATTTTCTTCCCCTGCCATGCAGTATTCCACCCGTAGTTATCTGGGTTCGTAAAAATTTCCTTCACCTGGCTGAGGTAAAATTCATCGGCGAGCGTGATGTTGATGAATCCAGGACCAGCGACCTCGATGTTCGCAATTTCTGGTGCGTTGATATTTTTTGCGATGATTTCCGCCAGTTCGAGGGGGTTTTTATTCTCGGCTTTTGCCAACATCATCGCAATATTGGTAGCGTAGTCACCGTGCGAGAGCTCGCGTGGATGCTCAAGCGTGAGATCACCGTCATAGGAAATTCCGGCCTTTTCAACTGCGGTTTTGATTGCTTGTGTGATTGTTTCGGTAATCACCATATGCTTGTATTCTACATGTTTAGAGCAACAAAAAAAGAGTATTATTGAGGCATACTCTTTTTTCACTACAACATACCATTGAGTTTTCCTTCATCTCTGAGAAGGGTTTTTATATGTGTAATTACTTTCTTATTATATTTTTTTGCTGATTTTCTGATTCCTTCAGAATCAACTGGTTTTAAACCTGCAAGGAGTTTATTACCCATAATTTATTTTTTTACGTTACTAAATTAAAGTAAAACAAAAAAATCACATTTTGAAAAGAACATAAGCCCTTCTGACCTATGTTGTAAAAATCTGTTTAAAGATATCTTCTATATCCTCCAAGGTCGTATAGTCGAATACCTCAAAATAGGCATTACCTCTCACCATAGCTGACAATGTTTTATCAGAACCTGCATTAAACAAACACACCGTGCGTTTTCCCTTGGCTTCTGCAAAAGCTAATTCGTACCCAACACCAAGGCTTGGTTGGGTTACCTCGGCGATGACGATATCTGATTCAAGCAACCAATTGATGTCTTGGTTGTAAATGAACGCGTCGGTCATTTCTTCTTCGTGTTGAAATACATTACCAAAACCAATATGCTCGGTGAGTACTTCTCCGTACTCTTTTAACATCGTAATAATTTTTTGCTATTTTTCTTGGTCTTCGCGCCCTCCCCTAATTGATCCTGCAAAATAAATTTTCATATTATTTTTGTTTTGTTAGCCACCATCGTTTAATAAGGGGTAACGATTGTACCGATAGAAAGTATCCAAGTGTTGGAATAACAGCATTAATCAATGGGCGTGCAATATCTAGGGCATACATCACAAGTACAGCAAATAAGTAGGTGATTACAACAATGGAAACATATCTAGTAGTACTTGTCTCCCATGCTTTTTCAAGTTCAACACGCTGATTACGTTGTTGAATATGTATAATTTCTTTTTCTATATCCATACTACTCATTATCAAACACTCTCTTAAACTTCTCAACCTTTGGAGCGATGACAAGCTGACAGTAGGACTGCTCGGGATTATTGGCAAAGTAATCCTGATGGTAGTCTTCGGCTGGATAAAATTCCTGCAGTGGTACCACCTCGGTTACGATCGGGTTCTCGTATGCACCTGATTCGTTCAGTTGGTCGATGATTTGATTCGCGAGAATCATGTCGTCCTTATCCTGGTACAAAATGATACTGCGGTATTGGGTACCTACATCAGCACCCTGCTGGTTTAAGGTTGTCGGATCGTGTACCGTGAAAAAGATTTCGAGAATTTTTTTGAGCGAAACAATGTTTGGGTTATAGGTGAGTTTCACTACCTCGGCGTGACCGGTCCGACCACCACACACCTCGCGGTAGCTAGGATTTTTATCACCACCTCCAGCGTAGCCAACGACAACGTCAGTGATCCCTTCGGTCATAGTAAATATTGGGTCGAGACACCAAAAGCATCCACCTCCTAGTACAATAGTTTTCATGCAAGTAATTGATTAACTTCTCCATACACATCAGCGTGTATATCATCAATTGATCGCATAACACCGACGGGTGCGCAATCAATTTTTACCCAGTTGTTGGTTTCGGCGATCATCTTTAATCCTGATTGTTTTGCATTCTCGAGGTGATCGGGATCGTCTTCGTGTTGATCACCTTGACCATACAAATATTTTTTCGATTCTTTGTTCCCCTTTTGAACGAGGAGTTCCTGTGTCACTGAAACCGGTACATCGAGGTAGATGATGAGATCAGGCCGCGGAATATTAAATATGTCGTGTTCCATCCGATCGAGCCATTGCATGAACTCGTGCCGTTTGTTTTCATCTGTGATTTTTCCTCCCTGGTGAATTTGGTTCGATGAGACGTACCGATCGAGAATGACTGTGTCACCTGCATCAAGCCATGTGCGTATTTGGTTTGATGATTCAAATCGGTCAGCCGCATACACAACTGATGCAATTTTTGGGTGAATCTGTGCCCAATTTCCGTAGTCCCCCTTGAGGCATTCACCAATCATCTTTCCAAAGAAATTGTCGTAATACCTTGGAAAATCAAGCGATTGTACGGTATGACCTTCAGATTGTAGTCGTTCGGTGAGTCGTGCAACCTGCGTTGCCTTGCCTGAACCGTCCGTTCCATCAATTACAATGAGTTTACCTTTCATACAAGAATTATAGCACGCGGGTCGTGATATACTGGAAATCATGACACTATTTGAAAAAATCCACAGATGGAACGAAGAACGAGGATTACCGATCCTGCCCTTTGACCACAAAAAACAAGTTTCATTCATTATTGAAGAGCTCCTCGAGAGTACGGGAAATTTCGACAGCATTTCGGCACGAGAAAAAGCAGAGGATATTGCAAGTGAAATAACCAAAGACGCAAATGCGAATCCAGAAACAGTAATTGATGCATTCGGTGATATTATTGTCTTTGCTGTTGGGGTGATGGTAAACCTAGGCTACGATCCTGATAAGGTAATGGATGAAGTGTTTAAAGAAATTGATTCACGTAAAGGAACCATCATTGACGGTAAATTCGTCAAAGATCCGAATGCCGAACGCTACTACGCCGATTTTACTGATTGCACAATTAACTAACCAAACCTATGCGACAATACCTCGATGTACTCAAAAAAATAATGGATCACGGTACCGACATTGAAAGTCGGAACGGTGGTACGAGAAAACTATTCACCGAACAAATGCGTTTTAAGATGTCTGACGGATTTCCAGCAGTGACTACCAAAAAACTCGCTTTTCGTACTATGGCGGCCGAACTATTTTGGTTTATGTCTGGATACAGTGATAACAATGAATTAAATCGTCTCGGGTGCCACATTTGGGATGGCAACGCTGAGGCAGATTATTGGAAACCAAAGGCACAGTTTGATGGTGACCTCGGACGTGTGTATGGTGTTCAATGGCGCAACTGGCAAGGTCCAGATGGAAAGATCATTGACCAGTTGAAAGATGTCATTGAACGCATGAAAACCAACCCGAATGATCGCAGATTGATTGTTTCGGCTTGGAACCCAGGTGAGCTCGACCAAATGGCGTTGCCACCTTGCCACATGATGTTTCAATTTTTCGTTGCTGATGGGAAATTGTCACTCCACATGTTTCAGCGAAGTTGTGATATGTTCCTCGGAGTTCCGTTCAATATCGCATCCTATGCACTCATGCTGCACATCGTGGCTCAGATGACCGATTTGGAACCTGATGAATTGATTCTCACGCTCGGCGATGCACACATTTACCACGACCACTTTGATGCGGTAAAAGAACAGCTGAAACGTACACCTGATACCCTGCCTACCCTATGGCTCAACCCAAATATCAAAACCTTGGAAGACCTCGATACGAAAAAGCTCTCTGAACCAAACGATATCTATACCTTGGCAAAACTTGAGAACTACAATCCCCAAGAAACCATCAAGGCAAAAATGGCTGTATAAAAATAGCCCTAAGTGGGCTATTTAAGTTAAAATTATTATTTCTTTTTAAGGAAGAGATGGGATTTTTCCACCTACCATTTGCTCCCAAGTTAACCAAGAGTATTTAGGTTCCCCTACAGAAGGGTGCTTAGTTTCGCAAAGATATTCTACAGCATTGCAGTTTGGATCATTACATGATCGGGTAGTATCGGTTGATTTTAGATTACCCCAATTATGTTTGTGTTTTTTAATTTTTGTTTTTAGAAATTATTCCAAAAAATTTAAGTATTTTTTTCATAATAATTCATTTTTTTAAACTATAACACACAAAAGTGAAAAAATGAGATGAAATTCGAGGCAGTAAGAAATATTTTTATAAGACGTCCCTAGTGGACGATGTTAAAAATATTTTAAAGCTAACAAAGAAGTTCGCTCATTTTTTGTTTTTGTAATTTTTAGTTTAGGTTTTCTGAACCAACCCACACGAACTCCCACGGTTCAGGATCGGGTCCTTGACTCGTTACTCCGTTTGGATAACTTGGGATGAATCCATATTTTTTCGTATTTTCAAAATTGTTGTTACTCATCCATGCATAACAATCGGTATCTGCAAATGAATAGACGAGGTAATCGTTTCCGCATCCAAAATCAACTGCGTACCCAGAATGGTGTTTTGAATACCCTGGCAGTGCGGAACGTGAGAGTACCTCATCAATCTGAGCGTCATAGACACCCATAGTCACGAGATCAAGATTTATAGGATCAAGTTTATTTGTAACGATGTAGCGTTGTACCCCTGAGGAACGGTATCCTGAAACAAAGTGCAGGCGTAGCCCGTCTTTCGACATTGCATTTCTCAGCGATACATAGGCATCACGTACCTCAGGACGCGTCTGCACATTTTCAAACACAACCATATCAACTTCATCACCAAAACCACGTTGTTGATAGCCACGGGATTCAGCTTTGGTTACCAGATATGTATCAACATCATCACGTTGATAGATGTACGTATTTAAAAATTCTACATTACTACTCTGTTCAAAATTATTATAGATATCTAAAAACTCAGATCCTGCATAACACGGAAAGTCCCCACACATAACACGTGCAGGTACCTGAGGGATTGATTCAGGTTCTTCTTCGACAAAGGAAAAAACATCATCAAGTGGTACTGATGTATTTGTATTTGTTAGTGCTGATGCCTGGCTCGCAGATATCGCAACATCAGAATAATCAACAATTTCTGATTGAGTGCCTGGTGTGGTATGTAGTCTTGTGGTGTACCAGTAGACTCCACTCACAAGCATCAGTGCTAACAAAAAAACGAGAAGTATGTTCCCATTTCTGCTGTTCATACACTAGTAGCGTCTTACTTTCTCAGGATTTTGTCAATCCGACGAGCGAGTGCAATCATGTCTTTTTCTTTTTTTCCACGCGTTGTCTCTGCTGGCGTTCCAAGGCGAAGTCCTGACGGATTAAACGGTGAGCGGGTATCAAACGGGATGGTATTCATATTCACGATGATCCCGGCTTGCTCTAGTTTACGTGATGCGTCCTTACCGGTAAGCCCAGTTCCACCATTCCATACATCCATTAAAAACACGTGGTTATCAGTGCCACCTGAAGTAATACGCCACCCAAGTTTTTTCAGTTCACCTGCGAGTGCCTTGTTGTTCTTTACCACTTGTTCAGCATATTTTTTAAACGCTCTAGAATCGGCCTCTTTTAATGCCACCGCAAGCGCCGCGATTTGGTTCATGTGAGGTCCTCCCTGCATACCTGGAAACACTGATTTTTGAATTTTTTCAAACAATGTCGGCTCGCTTTTTTTTGTTTTCACGTGACCATGATCACGCCTGGCAAAAATCATACCTCCGCGAGGACCCCGTAATGTTTTATGTGTAGTGGTTGTTACCACATCAGCATATTTGAATGGTGTTGGGTGTACACCACTAGCAACCAATCCTGAAATGTGCGCCATATCGACCATCAGATATGCTCCTGCTACATCAGCAACCTCTCGCATTTTTTTGAAATCTATTTTTCGTGGATACGCAGAATACCCAGCAATGACGAGTGCTGGTTTTTCTTTTTTCGCAATCTTCTTGAGTTCTTCGTAGTTGATTTTCTCAGTTTTTGGATCAACGGTGTAGGGTACCTGTTTCCAAAACTTTCCTGAAAATGAAACGTTGTGTCCGTGGGTAAGGTGTCCACCATGTGACAATACCATTCCCATAATTTTACCCCCTCTTGGTACGAGTGCCTGGTACACAGCAATATTGGCTGGTGAACCTGAGTGTGGTTGTACGTTTACTCCCCACATTTTTGGGTTGAGTTTGAAAAGTTTCAATGCGCGGTCGATGGCAAGGTTTTCAATTTTGTCGATGATCTCATTTCCACCATAGTAGCGGGCTCCTGGGTAGCCTTCGGCGTATTTATTCGTAGTTTCTGTACCGAGCGCCTCGAGTACGTCTTTTGATACGTAGTTTTCAGATGCAATGAGATTAATAACTGATTTTTGACGTTTTTTCTCTGCTGATAATAGGTTTTTTACCTTGGTGTCTTTCATAGTACCATTAGTATAACAAATCATAATAACAAAAAGACTTGTTAAATTTATTTTTTGAGATTTAAAATGAGCCAATTTTGCTAAACAAAATTGGCTCATTATTTATATTTATCTAAAAATACTTAGAATATAATTCACCACCTAAATTCAATAAAACATAATGTTCATTGAAACCCGTGTTCAAGGCATCTTGAATCTCAGTGGCAATTCTGTTTCCTCCCCTCTCTTCTCTTTCTTTGGTTGCGGAAAGTGTGATTTCAATATGAAAAGGTGCTTTTGTTTTATCAAACTCGCCTTTCTCATGACAATGAAGTATATAATCGTCTATTCCTAGAACGGATTTAATTACAGAGTCTAAATTCTTTAAGGTTGTACGAAAACCATCTCTGGTATCATACGTTACATGTACTATGGGCATGGTATTTTTTTGTTAAATGAAACTTCCTTTGAATTTGATTTAACCATATAAAAAATAAAAAGCTAGTATTCTAGCTTTTTATTATTGGTCATCTTTAGTTTTTACACGTATTAAGACCTCCTTCCCTTTTTCGTTAATAATTTTTTTGTACTTACGTTTTTTGTTAATAGCAATTTTGCGAACAATTTCATCTTCGAGACTAAATCCCATGATTTCACAAATACCCAGTAGAAAAATGGCAACATCAGCTAACTCTTCAGCAACACCGTCTTGATCCAGGTTATATTTTTTGAACGCCTCAGAGAGCTCTTCGTGCGCTCGACAAAACTCAAGAGCAATGTCGGTCAGATTAAAACCTTTCTCTACCTTATTTTGGTATACGTCTTTTTGTAACTGTGTTAAATCAATCATAGTGCTATTGGTTATCGTAGGTTTCGGTATCTGCATTCAAGAGATCAAACGTAATGTTCGCCTCACTCAAGACTTCTTTTGAACGAGTACCTGCGTGGTAATCACGGAGCGCTACGACACGTTTAATCCCTGCATTAATAATCAATTTGGCACAGGCATAGCATGGGGTCATCTTGCAGTAGAGAGTCCCACCTTGGATCGATACCCCGTGACGTGCAGCGGCAGCAATCGCATTCTGTTCAGCGTGCGTGGTACGAATACAGTGTTGTGATTCGGTTCCATCGGGGTTGGTTACAGTGTGCATCTCGTGTCCTACGTCATCACAGTGTGCAATACCTGAGGGAGCTCCAGCATAACCGGTTGCGAGAATACGGTTGTCTCGGGTGATCACGGAACCCGCCTGTCCACGATCACAGGTTCCACGGCTGCCGACAACGTTCATAATTTCGACAAAGTACTCATCCCAGGTTGGTCTTGATTGTTGCTTGTTTGACATACGATTATTATACGCAGGTGACTACAAATTTCCCAAATGTGTGCTGTGGTATACTTGGGGATATGTTCAGCTGGTTCAAGAATCTATGTTCACACACAAAACCTGAAATTATCATGATTGCAGCCATACAAAAAGACCGCGGTATTGGATACCACGGTGATCTCATTCACACTATCAAGGACGATATGAAACACTTTGTCGATCAAACAACGGGTCACACGGTCATTATGGGACGTAAAAATTGGGAAAGTATTCCAGCAAAATATCGCCCCCTCAAACATCGTCAAAATATCATTGTGAGTCGAGATACGAACTATCGTGCCGACGGTGCACTTGTTGTTACATCGATTGAAGACGCTATTAAAAAATCTGATCAAAAGAAAATCTATATCATTGGTGGTGGACAAATGTACAACCTCGGTATGGCATACGCGGACACGCTCGATCTCACGATTATTGATGACACGAAACCTGCCGATGTATTTTTTCCTGACTTTGTATCAATGTTCAGTAATGTAGAAAAATCAGAGTGGATGTATGATGAACAAAGTCATGTACGGTATCAGTTCCAAATGTGGGAACGGAGATAAGCAAAAAACACCGTATGGTGTTTTTTGCTTTAACTTACAACCTCAATACCTGCTGCGCGACATGATCCAGCGATAATTTTCTTTGCTGCATCAATATCGTGTGCATTCAAGTCAGGCATTTTGATCTCTGCAATTTCAGTTAATTGAGCGTCGGTGATCTTCCCTACTTTTTTTGTGTTTGGGTTTCCTGATCCCCCCTTTACGCCCGCGGCCTTGAAAATGAGTCCTGCAACTGGCGGTGTCTTGAGCACGAAGTCGAAACTTCGGTCTTCATAGACGTTGACCACAACCGAGAGCTTGTTACCCATTTGATCCTGGGTTGCTGCGTTGAACTGGTTAACGAATTCGCTAATGTTAATTCCTGCCTGTCCGAGCGCTGGTCCAAGTGGTGGAGCTGGGTTCGCTTTACCCGCATCAACTTGGAGTTTTAATTGTTTTACAAGTTTTGCCATAATAAATAGTCTAGGTTAGCCTTACAGTTTTTTAATCTGTAGGAAGTCAAGTTCAACCGGTGTCTCACGACCGAACATGGATACGAGTAGTTTAACTTTTCCGCGTTCACTGTCAATAGCATTGATTTTTCCTTCGAATTCAGCGAATGGACCGTCAGTAATAAGCACGGTTTCATCAATGTCATAGTCAGAATCTTGTTCAATGTGTGATGCCTTCATGCGAGAGAAAATCGCATCGATTTCTTCTTGTTTGACTGGTACGGGGTCGGTTCCCCCTGCACCAATGAATCCTGTCACGCGCGGGGTGTTACGCACGATGTACCACGAGTCTTCGGTAACGATCATATCAACGAGTACGTACCCAGGATAAATTTTTTCTTCAACCTCAACACGTTTACCTCCTTTGATCTTAACTTTCTTTTCAACGGGAACGAGTACATCAAAAATAAGGTCTTGCACGCCAAGCGACTCAATACGCTGGCGGAGGTTACGTTCAACAGCATTCTCGTACCCAGCGTAAGTATGAATTGCGTACCATGCACGCTCTTTCTTTACGTTGTTTTTATTATTAGTATCTGCCATACGTTATTCAGTTAGATGAGTTGTTTAAGACCAAAGTTAGTAAAGATGAAGTCAAAGAGACTGAGGTAGTACGCAACAAAGAGCGAAACGATAATTACAATAAAGGTAAATATCATGGTTGTGTTTCGGTTTGGCCACACTACTTTTTTCATTTCTGCTGATACTTGTTTCAGGAATTTCATAATGATACACACAAAACCATTAGCGATTTTGCAATTTAAAGACCTGTTCGGGTCTTTCCCTATCAGGTCTCTATACACCAACACTCTATACCGAGGTGAAAATATGTCAATAAATATAGAATATAATTCGTATGTAAAAAAATAACTTGTGCTATACTATCCTACGTATGAGCCAAAATAAAGGATTCACATTAATAGAATTATTAGTCGTTGTTGCGGTAATTGGTACACTAGCAACAATTATCGTTCCAAACTTGGGGGGTTCGCGTATCAAGGCAAAAGATGCTGCGATTGTTGTTGAAACAAAACAAATTATTACCCAAGTAGAACTGGCAACCAATGCAACGGGAAATTACAGCGGTGTGTGTGATTTATTTGATGAGAGTGGAAACCAGCTTGAGAAAATTAAGTTAAGTATCGAAGATAAAGGTGGTATTTGGGAAGATTGTGTAGATAGTAATGATTCATATGCAGTAACCGTTACCCTTAACGCTGCCCAAGCTCGTCATTGGATACCACAAGCTTTTGCTCAGGCGGAACTTGACGATTTCCCTCACCCATTTGATCCGCTACCACCACAGTACGATGGGGTACACAGCAGAGAAGAAGTACTCCTCTCTGATGACGACATCAAAGAACTTCGGCGTCGAGTAAAAGACGCTGATGAGAGATTCTTTGAACCTCAATACTACTGTACTGGTGTCGTACCACCGTATGTTTCAGGTGGGAACTTTCGAACTGGATACTTGTACCAGCTCCCAACATCTGGTTGTGGTAACAAGGTTACATCGTACGATGAAGCACAGAACAGCTATTCATACGCAACAGGCGGACTAAGTGAAGTTAGTGGGAATGAAGATAGTAATGAAGGAGGTATGGACATACAATTTCAGGCACCAATATTATAGACATTAAAAAAACCCAATTTTGGGTTTTTTGCTACTTAATTTTATAGATAATGGTAACTGTCGAGCTAATGGTATTTTCACCAGTAGGTAATTCTAGTTCAAATGAAGTTGACTCAGCAACTGCCATGTCGTAACCACGTGCGAGGTACGGTTCTGGGTAGTATCCACTACTACCCTCATTAAACGA
>Ga0116151_10002633_pt1 | contig 16443 bp, 12 predicted proteins | sample AD_UKC117_MetaG_FD_89893 | JGI IMG/M metagenome (GOLD analysis project Ga0116151, IMG submission 89893) | Active sludge microbial communities of municipal wastewater-treating anaerobic digesters from Hong Kong - AD_UKC117_MetaG | ecosystem: Engineered > Bioreactor > Anaerobic > Digestate...
GACAAAATAGAGCGCTGGCGAAGGGACTACAACGAGTTCCGTCCGCACAGCGCACTAACATACCTGACGCCGGCTGAATTTGCCCGAAATTCGAGCTCCGAAGCCGTCTGAAACATCGATTTTTTCTCATTCAAAGTGGACTGCTATTGGGGGGACACCTCAAACACCCGGCTTACTAACAATGTTCCCGACCCGGAAATCGGGGGCAGATCACTCGTTGCCGGTGCTGCGCGCCCTCTCCGTTAGGCTTAACGGTCTTGAACTGCGGCTGGCCGACGGCGACGAGCTTCCCACTCTGATTCCCGTAACAGAACGCGCGGGTATGATAGAGCTGGAACCGGCAACCGTGACGTTCCTGATCATGGGCTAAACGAAAGAACTCTTTAGCGTAACGAAAGGTGGAATGAACCGTTGGCACAGGAGTTTTATAAAAAAATCTATTCAATCCGGGAGTTTCGGCAAATTTTATTCGACGCTGTCGGTAGCCTTGGCACGCTGACGCGCGCAAGGAAAAACGGCCTGATTTCCAAACCGTTTGAGGAACGAATCATGCTGGCGGTCACGGAAGTAAATGGCTGTGAAGTCTGCAGTTACTATCATGTTTCCGTCGCGCTGAAAGAGGGCATGAGCAACCACGAAATCTCGGCAATGCTCAACGGCAGCGACCGCCATATTCCCGAAGAGGAAGGCATCGGCATCATGTATGCGCAGCACTATGCCGACCAACGCGGTAAGCCGGACCCGGAAATCTGGGACAAGGTCGTGTCAGAATACGGCGAGAAGAAAGCCGCCGCAATCGCGGCGGCCATCAAGATCATCATGGCGGGGAATATCTACGGCATGGCGCTCGGCGCTATGGGTAATCGTCTGAAAGGCAAGCCGGTGAAGAAAACGACGCTTGGTTACGAACTTGGCGTGATCTTCGGTGTGCTGGTGTTCGTTCCTCTTTCGCTCGTAAAACTCGTTTTTCAAGCGAACGGAAAACAGGCGGCGAGTGCATAGGGAACGCGTTCAGCAGACAATTCCCGCCATTGAGCAAATTGAATTTTTATGTGTCCCAATTGCTTGGCAAACGGTCGATGATGATAAAAATCTCATCTGATTCCGTCGGCACAGCGCATTAGCATATCTAAATATCCGAATTTGCCCGAAATTCGGGCTCCGAAGTGGACTACTATTTGGGGGGACACCTCAATTGTTCACTCGTAAGCAAGATAAACATAAAGCATAGGAACTTTTGCTAATTCCGAACAATCGCCAATCGCTCAACATCCCAACAAACATCAAATAAACATCAGGCAGCAGGTTTCATTTTCACATTTTTATAGAACATTAAGTAGGTTCGAGTCCAACAAGGGGAGGTGGCGAAACCCTCACGAAGTGATGTAATCGCGCGATTGCTTGAAGCTGAATGCAAACTGTTTCAGGGCGGGTACAAATGGCCTCGGCTGTTCAATGATATTCGATCACATGGGATCCGTGAACGCTTGTCACCAGCAGTATTAGGAGGTCGATCTTTTTGAATCTATCTGGATCGCAAAGATCAATCCCTGACAGCAAAAGATATCGAATATTACTGTTTAGTTAAACTTACAAATATTTCTTGTAAAGGAATTGAATGTAGGATAATATTATTTTGTATATATAATATGTAGAATAAAAACCTCAAGGAAAATATTGGAGCGATGTGATTTGATTGGATCATGAATTATCACAAAAGATTCGTTATTTAGCACAAGTTAATTCTGTTAATCTGTCTACCTGGGACGAAGAATTCCTGATAAAATCTTTTAATAGGACCTCGATATCGGCAGGTTTTAAAAACCCATTACAATATTACGAGCATCTCATAGCAAACGCGCAAGAAGCGGATTCGTATTTTAAATCTTTGTATATTACCTACACTCAGTTTTTCCGGGAACCGTTACTATTTGCTTATCTGGAACATAAGTTCATCCCGAATCTGATTCGTCAAACGCTTGAAGGAAGCGAAATTCGTGTTTGGTCGGCTGGCTGCTCCACCGGGCAGGAGGCATATTCGCTGGCAATTCTGTTTGACGAACAGTTGAAATCGGTGGGGAAAGAACTCCGGCTTCGTATTTTTGCTACTGACGTGTCTACTGAAGCGCTTGCAATAGCCGAAAACGGCGTTTATTCCGCTTTCGAAATGCAGAACGTCAGACTGAAACACATTCAGACGTACTTTTCGGAAACCAATGAAAAATACACCGTTGCGCGGGGAATCAGGGACAGGGTGACTTTCTCTTATTACAATCTGTTGGACACCGCCTCTGCAAACCCGCCGGACAGTATCTTCGGGAATTTCGACCTTGTGTGCTGCAACAATCTACTGATGTATTATAAAAATGAAATTCGGATGTTCATCTTGCAAAAAATTGAACGGTCGTTAGCCCCGATGGGGGTGCTGACCGTAAGCGAAGCAGAACGAGCGTTTATCAAAAGCAATACCGGTTTTCAACCTGTCACGACAACAATCGCCATGTTTCATAAACCAGGTTATGCTACCTAAATCCTATATAGCGGGATATTTATCAGAATGAAACTGCTTTGTTCACCCATAGTGATAATTACCTGAACGAATCGGCGGGGGGAGGAAACGTTGTGAGAAAGAAATCGATGACCATACGAATGCAGCTGATTGTCGGCTTTTTGCTGGTGCTTGCATTTGTTGCCGGGCTCGGACTGGTTTCATTTATTCAGGCAAGGCAGCTTTATGAACGGGAACAAGCGCTTTTTGAGCATCCCCTACAGGTAAAAGAGGCGGCAGACAACATTACGAGCGATATTTTAACGTCGCGTGTCGCGATCAGAGACTACGTTATTTTCGATGATGAGAATATGAAAGAATCAGCACAGAATTCGCTTGACCTGTCGATCAGCGATATTGAAAAGCAGTTTGAAGTTCTTTACCAATTATATCTTGGGCCGATATCCGATATCGATCAAGCGTATCAGACTTTCACCGAATGGAAGATCGCCACACAAAACAGAATCGCCATGGCGTATGCGGGGGACATTGATCAGGTCGTTGAAAGTCTCGGCGATCAAGGGGATGTCGGCAAACTCAGGATCGAACTCACATCCAACATCAAAACGATCGATGATTTTGCCAGCAATAAAGCAAACGAACTGAACACGGGATTTGCGGACTATTATCAATCGCTGGTAACGAACAGCATTATACTGATATCGATTATAGTGATATTATCAGTATGGATCAGTCTATATCTCATTGAGTCGATCCGCAAACCGCTAAACGAACTGAATCGACAAATCGGGAATTTCCGGGAAGGAACATTATCCGCCAGAAGCCGTTATGCCAGGAACAATGAATTCGGGACGCTGTCAACTTCGTTCAACGCCATGGCAGACGCCATTCAACTGGATCTGGAGCTGAATGCGAAAGCGTCGAGCATTTCGGATGCGATGCAGCGGTATGAGGACCAAAAGGCATTTTTCAGAACGATGCTGGTGGAACTTTCGAAAGAATTCTGCGCAAATACCGCCGCAGTCTATTTGCTGAACAATAATAAAAAAACATATGATTGTTATGATTCGATCGGCCTAAATGAAAAAGCAAGGCAGTCCTTTGACGCGCTCACGCTTGAGGGTGAGTTTGGAATGGCGCTGTCCACGCAAAAAACGCAATATATCTGCAGTCTGCAAGAGGACACGAGATTTCGTTTTCACACATCGAGTGGAGAATTGACTCCGCGCGAAATCATCACGATTCCGATCATTTCCGGCGATGAAGTGATAGCGTTGATATCGCTTACCAGCATGGATCGGTTCTTTGAGCATTCGGACCGGTTGATCGAGAACGTAGTCGCCATGATCAGCGCGCGCATCGAAGGCGCTCTGGCTTTCCAGACAATCAAAGACCTGCTGCTCAAATTGGAGCATCAGAACCAGGAACTGGATGCGCAAAAGAACGAACTCACGACACAGGCAGACGAACTAATGCAGCAGAATGCGGAACTGGACATGCAAAGCAGCCAACTGGCGGAAGCGAGCAAACTTAAGACCACATTCCTTTCCAATATGAGCCATGAACTTCGTACGCCGCTGAATTCCATAATCGCATTATCCGGTGTATTAACCAGACGTCTGACCAACCGAATACCGGAAGAAGAGCTGAGCTATCTTGAAATCGTAGAGCGCAACGGTAAACATTTATTATCGCTAATCAACGACATACTCGATATTTCAAGAATTGAAGCCGGGCGGGAAGAAATCGAACTGTCGACGTTCGGCTTATCGACGCTTGTTACCGAAATCATGCAGATGCTGGAACCGCTGGCCGTACAAAAAGGAATTCACTTGGAATGGCAGGCGCCGAATACCGAAATCAATTTTGTAAACGACGAGCGGAAGTGCAGGCATATTCTTCAGAATATCATCAGTAACGCCGTGAAGTTTACGGAAACAGGTTCAGTAAAAGTTGCAGCACAGTTGCAGGAGGATTTCATTCGTATCACGGTGGCGGATACTGGAATCGGGATTGCCGAAGAGAATTTGGCCAGCATTTTTAACGAGTTTCAGCAAGCCGACGGCAGCACGTCACGTAAATATGGCGGCAGCGGATTGGGCCTTGCAATCGCCAAGAAATATACGGAGCTGTTGGGCGGCTCGATCTTTGTAACAAGTACGCTCGGGGTCGGCTCCACGTTTACGATTTTGCTTCCGATTACTTATCAAAACGAGATTGCCGGAGTTCAGGCGGTTACGATGCCGAAAATCAGAGAACTCGAGAAGAACCAAAGTTCAACTGCCCCAAACGTGCAAATGGCCGGAAAGACATTGCTGATCATCGAGGACAGCGAACCCGCGATTATACAGATCAGGGACTTGTTTGAACGCAGTGGGTATAAGATCCTTATTGCCCGCAGCGCGCGGGAGGCATTTCACATTGTGGAAGAAACCATCCCGGACGCGATCATTCTGGATCTGATAATGCCGGAAATCGATGGGTTCGAGACACTGAACGAACTGCGCGCAACGGAACAAACAGCAAATGTGCCGGTTTTGATCTTGACCGCCAAGCACATTACGAACGAAGAACTGGGGCGCTTAAGCAGAAACCACATCTCGCAGGTCATACAAAAGGGCGGAATCAACGGCGATGATTTTCTTGCCGCCGTCACGCGGATGTTTACGGGTGATAACGATCGGCCGAAAAATGCGCCCCAGAAAGAACCCGAGAAACAAGCGGATCCAGCAAACAGGCAGGAGAAGCGCGACAAACATAAACCGCTCATTCTGGTCGTTGAGGACAACGAGGATAACCGGACGACGGTAAGAGCGCTGCTGACAGACGATTTTCAAGTGATCGAAGCGGAAACCGGCGAACGGGGGATCGAGCTCGCGAAAGCCAGAAAGCCGGATCTCGTGTTGATGGACATCGCTTTGCCTGGTATCAACGGGATCGATGCGTTCCATGCGATTCGCAATGCGGCCGCGACCTGCCAGATACCGATTATCGCCTTGACAGCCAGCGCAATGGCACAGGAACGCTCCAGCATCTTGGCACACGGTTTCGACGCCTTCGTCGCAAAACCGATACACCTGGAAGAACTGCTCAAAGCGATTGGAGTAGTGCTTTATGGCAGATAAACAGATTACGATTTTAGCGGTCGACGACAATCCGGATAATCTGATTACGCTGAAGGCCCTGATCAGAGAGTCTTTCCCAAGCGCTGCGGTTTTAACCGCACTGACGGGACAAAAAGCGATTGATCTGGCGATCGAACACGATCCAGACGTCATACTTCTTGACGTCGTGATGCCAGGTATGAACGGATTTGAAGTCTGCCGCGCGCTGAAGTCGAACAACCAGCAGTGTGATACACCGGTCGTCTTCATCACAGCGCTGAAAGGGGACAAAGACAGCCGAATTCAGGCGTTGGAGTGCGGCGCGGAAGCGTTTCTTTCCAAACCGATTGACGAATGCGAACTGATCGCGCAGATTCGTGCAATGGTGAAAATCAAGGATGCGAATCTGGCAAAGCGGAATGAGAAACTTCGTCTCACGATGCTTGTCGAGCAGCGCACGCAGCAACTGAAACAGGAACATGCAAAGGCGTTGCACCTGGTGAAAGCGCTGGAGGAAGAAAACGCGGTCAGAAAACAGAGCGAGGCGGCTCTCCGGGAGGCGAAGGACTTTTTCGAACTGGTGTTCAACACAAGCCCGGACGCGGCGTATATCGCACGTCTCGATCAAGGGGTCATTCTGAATGCGAACGAGGGGTTCACGAAGCTGTTTGGATATGAAAAGAACGATGTAATCGGCAGGGAAGGGGGAGAATTTGCTCTCTATCGGAAACGATCCGACCGAACGGAGATTGTAGCCGGACTGCGCTCGACCGGATTAGTGGATACGGTTGAAATTGAACTGGTGTGCAGGGATGGCAGCATATTTACGGGGCTTTTGTCCGCAAGACTGATCGTTCTGGAAGGGGCGGAACACATCTCCACCAACGTGCATAATATTACCGAACGCAAGAAAATGGAGAACAACCTCTATTACATGAGCCAGCATGATTTTCTCACGGGATTATATAATAGAAGATATTTCGAGCAGGCGCTGATTGCGATGGATAAAAAAGAAATGCTGCCATTATCCGTCATCATGGGCGATATTAACGGCGTGAAGTTGATTAACGATGCATTTGGACACGTAAAAGGAGATCATTTGATCGTTGAAACCGCGAAGGCTATGCAATCCTGCTGCAGGGGAAAAGACATTTTAGCCAGAACCGGTGGCGATGAATTTGCGATAATCATGCCGAATACAGACGCGCAGTGTGCTCGCGGTGTGTTGCAGTTGATTCAGGATACATGCGAAACAATCAATAAAAACGTTTCAAAGGATGCCTTTCACATTAGTATTGCGCTCGGGTCCGGGACAAGAACGACGATGGACCAGCTCATGGACACGACGCTGCGTATTGCAGAAAAATACATGTATCAGCGAAAAGTATTGGAAAGCAAAAGCATGCATAGCGCAGTTCTCGCCTCTATCAAAGCTACCTTGTTTGAAAAAAACGAGGAAACAGAAGAGCATTGCGAGCGGCTGATTCAATTGTCCGCCATGATCGGCAAAAGGATGAACCTGTCGCAGAAAGAACTGGACGAACTCGAACTTCTCTCGAACCTGCATGATATCGGGAAGATAGGCATACCAGAGCAAATCCTGAACAAACCGGGGAAATTAACCGAAGAAGAATGGATCGAGATGAAAAAACACCCGCAGATTGGCTATCGAATCGCAAACGCTACGCTGGAACTTGCTTCGATTGCGGAATACATCCTCTGCCACCACGAACGATGGGACGGCACGGGGTATCCGCAAAAATTAAAGGGGCTGCAAATCCCGCTGCTTTCCCGGATTATATCCATCGCCGACGCGTACGATGCCATGACGCAGGACAGAGCATACCGGAAGAAATTGGAGCCTGAGGAAGCGCAGAGCGAAATCCGGGGAAATGCCGGTACACAGTTTGATCCGGATATCGCGCAGATTTTTCTGGACGAACTGGACGCTTATCAGACTTAAACAAATCGTTTTTTTACGAACACATGTATGCAAAACATGGATAACTTTATATTTTTCTACAACCATGAGCGAATTCAGCTCAAAACAAAACTGACGCCGCTTGAAAAGCGACGCCAGTTCATGTAATTCTTAGTATTCCTGCGATTGGGGCTTTTATTTGTGTCTAATCTTCGGGGTTCAGTTCATTTCCGGCTGCCTTTTTATTGATACGGGAACGGCGTTCGCGTCACCAGAGCTTAATGCCTGAGACGCTGCACTGGCCGACGCTGTTGCTTCCAGTCGCAACAAGCGTCCCGTCGGATCTCACGCCGACCGTATGCCTTCCCCCGGCCGTAACCGCAACGATATCCGTCCACCCCTCCACGTCGCACTCTCCGAAGCGATTGCTGCCGACCGCCACGACCGTCCCGTCCGCGCGAAGCCCCACGGTGTGTTCGCTCGCTGCGGCTACCGCTACGATATCCGTCCAGGAACCGACGTCGTCTTCCCCCTCGAAATCCACACCGAGCGCGGACACGGTGCCGTCGGCATGAACGCAGAACGTCGTCTGCCCGCCAATATCCCCGCTCACAACGTTCCGCAGCGACCCCGTATCGCATTGTCCGCCTTCGTTGTATCCTACGGCGACCACCGTTCCGTCGTTCCGGATTCCTGCGAGGTGTTCCGCGCCGGCAATCAGCACTTTGATATTGGACCATCCCTGGCAGGACGAGCGGTTCATTGTTTCTTCTGTGTCTGCGCCGGCAAAATACACTTTCCCCGTGGAGGACAGCCCGACGATATGCTCATATCCGCACTCGATCTGAACGATATCCGTCCAGGTGGCAACGTCGCTTTCACCGTTGTCGCATATTCCCGTTACCACCACCGTTCCGTCCGCGCGAAGTCCGACCGCGGTAAATTCATCCGCGCAGAGCTGAACAATATCCGTCCAGTCGTCCGTATGGATGCCGCTTCCGCCGATTTGCACGACCGTCCCGTCGTTGACGAGCGCAACCGTGAAGTTCTGTCCAGCGGCGATAATCCCCTGCGAATACTGCTGCTGAACCGGAATCGGAGTCTCCGGCGCTGCCGGGGTAACCGGCAAGCTCTCCTGCCGCGGTTCCTCGCTCGGCGCAGGCGTATCTGTCGCCGCGGCGGACGGAACGGAAAGCGTCTCGATTGCGCTGACGGACGCCGTCTCGGCCGCCGGCTTCGCGGCGGATTCCCTTACCAGAAAAAGCACCAGGGCCGCACAGGTCAGCGCCGCCATAATGATTGCGACGACAGCCGCACTGCGCCAGACGTTCCGCGGTTTGTTCTCAGGTTCGGCCTTCTTTTTGCGCTCCTGAGACAGCTCGCAATACAGCTGCTGCATGTCCCGGGTCCGGTCAGCCGCGCTCGCCTTCAGCCCATGCAGGATCGCGTTCTGCTGCGAAGGCGTAAACTGTGCGCCCAGCAGATTGGGCGGCGTAAGCGTGACCGCATTCGTCAGCCGATCCAGCGCATGCGGCGGCGTGACGCCCGTCGTCAGCCGGTAAATCGTCGCGCAAAGCGCGTAAACATCCGTCCATGGGCCCTGCGCGCCATGCGTGCGATACTGTTCCTCAGGCGCAAATCCGTTCTTTACGCAGACCGTAACGGAGTTTTGGCCCGCAACTGACATCTGCCGTGCCGCGCCGAAGTCGATCAGCGCAAGCGTTCCGTCCGGCCGGAAAATGATATTGTCGGGACTGATGTCCCGGTGCAGAAGGCCGCAGGCATGCACGCGTGTCAGCGACAGGCAAAGCGGTCGGAACATATCCAGCACTTCGTTTGTGGGAAGCCTGCCGCCATGATGCGCGGCGCAGTCTTTCAGCGTCTCGCCTTGGATATAGTCCATCACGATATAGGCGGTTCCGTTCTCATGGAAAAACGTACGGACGCCGGCAAGGCTTCGCTCTCCGGAGAACTTCGCGAGCATTTGCGCTTCCCTTACAAAATTCGCCTTCCCGGTTTGAAACATCTCGCTGCGGGCGCCGGATATCGGATGTACGAGCGTACGGGACTGAACGTCTCTGACGACATAGCCGCTCGGATAGTATTCTTTGATGGCGACCTTGACTCCGAGATTGAGATCCCATCCGATATACGTAATGCCGAAACCGCCCTGCCCCAGTGCACAGCCGACCATATACGCGCCGGCAAGAATACTGCCGCAGGCGAGCTGATGCTCCTCGTTTTCCGCAGTATCGTTATGGAGACCACAGTTTGGGCATATGCCTTTCGGCTCGCGCAGGCGGGACATGCAGCGCATGCAAATGAACTCAGGATCAAACATCAATCTTTCGGCCTATCCTTTTATTATTTTATAACGTAAACATCCTCAGAATGGCGGAATCGGATCGGCGCTTGCGCCGATTTCCCGCAGGCTACCCGGAACGATTAAGAAACGCCTCAGGATTCTGATTTGACAGCAGCATGTACAAACAGAAACCGCTGAAATCCCGATGATGGTTAACAGACAGCGGTCGTGCGTCGGGGCTTTTATACAGGCTGGCTTCATTATAGTATCGAACGCATGCTTCGTCAACGATTTCACTGCTTTTCGCCGCGGCATGCCGTCCGGCGCCCCTTTCGATTTTGCCTTTCGTATTTCTGCGCACCGGCGCTGCCACCGTGAAAATGAGGACCTTTTGACAAAGGCCGGTGAAAGGACCCAACAGATCGTATAATAGAACGATCATTCAGGAGCGTGGGAAAAAGATGCTGGGACGAAAAAACGGTCAACTTCAGATCATGATCATCGATATCGAGGAGTTGGTTCCAAAGACTCATTTACTTAGGAGGATAGACGCATGCGTCTCTTTTGCGTTTATTTATGATTTACTGGCGCCATTTTATTCTGAGATCGGCCGCCCCTCGATTGATCCCGTCTGCATGTTCAAAATGTTGCTGATCGGTTATCTCTATGGCATAAAGTCAGAACGCAGATTGGTCGAGGACGTTCAACTGAATATCGCTTATCGTTGGTTTTGTGGATTCGACTTCATGGACAAGATTCCAGATCACTCCACATTCAGCAAAACCAGAGAACGAAAGTGGAATGAAAGCCATCTGTTTTCCAAAGTCTTTACAGAGATTATACGCCAGTGCATTGAGAAGGGGCTAGTGGATGGCAAGGAGATGGTTGCCGATGGCAGTTATATCCCCGCAAAAGTTGCACGGGGCAGTTGGGTTGACATTGAGGAGACGGTGAAACGAAGCATGCTCAGTTACCTTGATGATTTGGACAAGGAGCTATCACAGCAACCCGGATTCAGGAAACCGCCTGAAAGAATGGTAATAAAAACGAAAACGACAAGTACGACCGACCCGGAAAGTGGTTATATCAACCATGGCAATAAACGCGGGGTTGGTTATCTGCTGGAAGCCACGGTGGATTGCAAAAATGGAATCATTACCGGGGTTGATGTCTATCCGGCAAACGAGAAAGGAAGCCTTTTGATTCTGCGCCATCTGGAACGGCAGCAAAACGGCTGCAACCTGCAGATGCAGCGGATTGCGCTCGATCGCGGATATGATACCGGCGCAGTTCATAGAGGACTGGAACTTCTGGGTATCACAGGTTATATTCCGGCGATTCAATTTCCCAATCGTCCAGCCAAATATGGTTTTCAATATCAGCCGGCAACAGACACATTTCTTTGTCCAATGGGCCAGCAATTGACCTATCACCGGCTGAACTGCAATCAGTCCACAGGCAAGTATCTTCGCTGCTACCAGCTACAGGGGGATGCATGCGGAAACTGTGCACAAAAGGGGACATGTTTTGAGAAAACGGGAGTACGGCGAAGAATCCTGGCCAGCAGTTGTTATCCGTCTTTCTACCGGGGACATTTGCGCGTAGGCACACCGGAATACTGGGCCATGATGCGAAAGCGAAAAATATGGACGGAAGGAAGTTTTGCCGCGCTTAAACGAGTACACAATTTATCAGCGATTCGAAAACGGGGAATCCGAGCCGCAACCGAAGAATGCCTGCTGTCTGCATTGGCTTTAAACTTGAAGCGAATGGTCAAAAGCAGTTTTCCTGACTCACGCAAGAAAAATCGCACGTATTTTTATCTGTTTTGCAGAAGCTTCTGGCTGAAACGCCATGAAAGAGAAAACCAGTTTCAGCCCTTGGCCGCATAGAAGAGCTTTTTATCATGCGCCCAATATACACTTTGTCAACAGGTCCTTTATTGTATGCTATCGAGTCCAACAAGGGGGGGCTAACCCTTCACGAAGGGATACAATCGCGCGATTATAGGACGGTGGGTGCAGACGCAACAACGATGCACGCCAAAAACATCTCTGTTTTTATTAAAGCTCATGAGTGTATAGCCATGGACGCGCTGTCCGATCGCGTTTCAGGAACTGCTCAAAGGAAGCGGCCGAACCGTTCAGCGTACGCTGTACCGGATCGAACCCATTCAGCAGCATATCTCGGCGCGACTCTTCAATCTCGAAGAAATGCGTGATACCGTCCGGACTGACGACGCACTGCTTTATCAGATTCACTTCGAATATCCCCTTGTCCTTTGACTGCTCAGCAAACGACAGGACCATCTCTTTGGGGAATACGAGAGGAAGCAAACCCTGCTGATAGCAATTTTTGGTGAAAATGCCTCCGAAACTGCTGCTGATGATGCACCGAAAGCCACATTTCGCGATTGCTTCCGGCGCCGTCTCCCTGCTGGAGCCGCAGCCGAAATTCTCGCCGGCGATCAGGATTTTCGCATTTCGATACGTTTGCTGATTCAGCGGAAACTCCGGATCCAGCAGGCCCGAATCGCCGTCCCCTCCAACGAAACGGTATGGTTCGAACGAATATACGTCCAGCTCATCCGGATTCAGGATCAGACGCTTCATCGGCGAAATCGTATCCGTATCGATATTCGGCAGAAGCCAGGCAACTGCGACGCCGCGAAATGTTTCAAATTTACGCATGGGAACCTCCTACTGAATCTTCCCGGAGATCGCCGCCATTGCGGCAGTCACCGGGCTGGCTAGATGCGTCCGGGCGTCCCGGCCCTGCCGGCCGATGAAATTCCGATTGGTCGTTGAAACGCAGTGCTGCCCTGCAGCCACACGTTCGCCGTTGCTTCCGGCGCACAGGCTACAGCCGGGTTCTCCCCACTGGAAACCGGCCTCTGTGAAAATGTCATCCAGTCCTTGCGCTTCTGCCGCGCGCTTGACGGCCATGGAGCCCGGAACAATCAGCGCCTCGACGCCCCCTGCCACATGCTTTCCTTTGACCAGCGCCGCGGATTTCACTAAATAAGACAATCTCCCGTTGGAACAGGATCCGATAAAGACGCGCTGAATGGAGAGGTCCTGCATTCGCATCCCAGGGCCGTACCCCATATAGCCATATGCCTTTTCAAACAGTGTCTTCTCGTTTTCATCTGCTCCGGCCGGCACAGAGGGAACGCCGCCGAAAACGGAAACAGTCTGTCCGGGATTGATGCCCCAGGTAATCTGCCGGGTCAGGCCGGTAATGTCTTCCGAAATTTCAGCGTCGTATTTGCAGTCCGGATCACTGCGTATCTCTTTGCAATGCGCGATCAAAGCTTCCAGCATTTTTCCCTTGGGCGCGTTCGGCTTGTCGCGGAAATAGGCGATCGTCGTGTCATCCGGCGCGATTACGCCGTATTCCGCACCCATTTCGATAGTCAGATTACACAGCGTAAAGCGCTCGTCCATCGTCATCTGCTCTACGACGGGCCCGCAATATTCCACCGCATAGCCGATCCCCCTGGAGATGCCCTGCTCCGCAATTAGATGCAAAATGATATCCATTGGCTCGACGCCGTCATCCCGAGTTCCGCCGATCCAGATTCGCATGGTTTTCGGTTTGCGGACCCAGAGGCAGGATGTCGCCAGCGCATGATAAACTTCGCTGGTTCCGACGCCCAACGCCAGTGCGCCCACCGCGCCGTGCGTACAGGTATGGGAATCGCCGCAGAGGATCGTCATGCCGGGCAGCGAAAACCCCTGTTCCGGCCCGATAATATGGATGATCCCTTGTCTGTCGTCATTGATATCAAAAAGCGTTACACCATATTTTTTGCATCCGCGTCGCAAACGCGGCAGAATCGAGCGACATTCCGGGCTGTCTTCGCCGGCACGCCCGCATTTCGAGGAGAGCGTATGATCGGGGGACGCGATCACGGCTTCCGGCCGGCGGACGCTGTAGCCATTCTTGTTCAGCATCTGAAACGAGAACGCACCGCAAAGATCATGCAGATAGATTCGATCTATAAAAAGCAGACAGGTGCCGTCGTCATCTTCACAGACCACATGCAGGTCCCATAATTTTTCAAACAGCGTTTTTCCCATTTTATTTTTCCCGTTTCTGGCGAAGCCGAGCTTTCAAGTAAGGGAACAGGCCGCCTGCTTCAAACTGCGCGAGCAATTCTTGCGGGATGCCATCGCCATGGAAGGATCCATTTTTCGTATGGTTCACAATCAGACCGCTTTCAAGGTCGACCTCCAGGTCGTCTCCGATTTCGCATACGGCGGCCGCTTCTTCGGAGGTGATGCACGGCAGGCCGATATTCAGCGCGTTCCGATAGAAGATCCGCGCAAATTCTTTGGCAATTATCAACTGGACGCCCGCCGCCTTCAGTGCGATGGGTGCCGTTTCACGGCTGGACCCGCAGCCGAAGTTAACGCCTGCAAGCAGAATCCCGCCCGGTTTCATGCGTTCGCGAAACCCTGGATCAAGATCGATCAGACAAATTGAACCCAGATAAGCCGGTTCATATGAGGTCAGGTATTTGCCGGGAGTCATGACGTCCGTATCAATATGATCTCCTAATTTATCCAGTACGTTTCCTCTGATTAACGCGATTTTACTCATGGAACCTCTTCCTCATATGGCCCGTGGGTCGGTGATTTTTCCACAGATGGCGCTTGCGGCAGCCGTTGCCGGCGACGCCAGATAAACAAGCGAATCCGGGCTGCCCATCCTGCCGCGGAAATTTCGGTTATGTGTACCGAGGCAGCGTTGGCCAGCAAGCATCGGCATCTGAATCCCGCAGCCGCCACAACCGGGATTGACGATAATGCAGCCCGCTTCCGAAAGCTTCGCCAGATAACCTGCATTGGAGGCCGCAGCATAAACACGATTGGACGCCGGTACGATAAAACAACGAAGGTTGCGGGGGATGCGCTTCCCGCCGAGTATGTCGGCGGCAACCGCGAGGTCCTCCAGCCGGCCGTTAGTGCAGGCGCCGATGATAATCTGGTTCAGGGGTTCTCCAGCGACTTCGCCCACAGGCTTGCCGTTCGCAGGGCTGAAGGGCACGGCGACCATCGGCTCCAGAGCGGCCGCGTCAATCGCGATTTCGCGTTCATAAACGGCGTCGGGATCGCTGACCGGGAATGCGCAGGCTTCCAGTTTCACGCCGATTTCCCGATAGTATTCAGCCGTTGCAGCATCCGGTGCGATAATGCCATTCTTCGCGCCGCTTTCGACGGCCATATTGCACAGGGTAAAACGCGAGGACATGCTCATCGCTTCGATCGTTTCCCCGCAGAATTCCAGCGCTTTGTATGTCGCACCGTTTGCACCGATGATTGCCAGCAGCTTCAGCATCAGATCCTTGGACATCACTCTGTCCGGCATGTTGTTTTTCACACGAATGCGGATGCTTCGCGGAACCTTGAACCAAAGCTCGCCGGTCGCAAGGACCGCGCACATTTCCGTCGAACCGATCCCTGCCGAAAACGCGCCCAGCGCACCATAAGTACAGGTATGAGAATCCGTTCCGACTGCGATCTGCCCGGGCAGGAGCCTGCCGCTTTCAATGGCGAGCTGATGGGAAACGCCCTGCATATTCCCATAGGCGGGAATATGGAAGTCGGAGGCGAATCGGGCAGTCTGATCAATAATCGCCGCGTTTTCCATGGTGCCGTGCAGACAGTTATGATCGATTACGGGCATCACCTTGGTTACATCCCAGACCGGAGTTTCCAGTTCGCGGAACTGTTCATATACAATGGGGCCCAGCGCATCCTGAATGACGGCCAGGTCCACTTTGGCGGTAACGATCTCTCCGGCGGAAACGCTCGTTTTGCCGGAGCCATGCGCAAAAATTTTTTCGGTAATTGTCATTGCCCGAATAAGTCCTTTCCTGCTTGGGTGGTGAGCGGACCCGGACCGCTGCATGCAGCGCGAGCTTTGAATAGACCCTGGGAGCCAAGGCATGACATTTGTCTCGGCTCCCATACGGTAGCTACTTGCTACTTCTGCCGATATGGCATCAGGACGAAGGCGTTGTGTCCGGCCGTATTAGGAATAGAACGGGAACGCAATCGGAAGGATGATCATGCTCATGATAAAACAGAGCAGAGTGATTGCCCAGCCGGCCTTGAAATAGTCAGCAAACTTGAAGCCGCCGGGACCGTAGATCATGGTATTCTGCGGCTGTGCAATCGGCGTGCAGAAAGCAAGCGAGCCGGCAGCCAGAATTGCCACGACAACCGCCGTCGGGTCGGCGCCGAGCTGCTTTGCGATTTCGATGCCGATCGGGCACATCATCACAACGGTCGCAGAGTTGGACATGAACTGCGTCAGGATACAGGTCAGCAGCCAGATCAGTCCGGTTAGAATAATCGGAGACGCGTTTGCGCCAACAATACCGATCACGGAGGTGGCGATGAGTTCGCCTGCGCCCGTGTTGCTCAGTGCAGTTGCCATTGGCAGCATGCCTGCAATCAGGAAAATCGTATCCCAACTGATATAAGTATAGGCTTTTTTCACCGGCACAATACCTGAGAGCACCATGATCAGCGCGCCTATCACGGCGATAATATACATTTTTACGCCAATCAGGTCTTGAAAAATCATTGACAAA